>Ga0256833_1000726_pt1 | contig 25190 bp, 25 predicted proteins | sample 356284metaG_FD_190535 | JGI IMG/M metagenome (GOLD analysis project Ga0256833, IMG submission 190535) | Hydrothermal vent microbial communities from Mid Atlantic Ridge, Atlantic Ocean - 356-284 | ecosystem: Environmental > Aquatic > Marine > Hydrothermal vents | place: Atlantic Ocean: Mid... | reverse complement strand
CTCAATGCCAAGGCTTTGGCGAGAAAGATGGTAAGATCTGCCCCTCATGTGAGGGACGGAGGTTGAAGCCCGAATCTCTCGCGGTATCCCTAGGTGGGAAGGACTTCTTTTCGCTTTCTGAAATGCCCCTTGAAGATTTTTTTTCACACCTTCAAAGTTTGCGTTTTGACGGCTTAAAGGCCCGTATTTTTGAGGGCTTAAGTAAAGAAATACAGTTGCGGGTGGAGGCCCTTCTTTCTCTGGACCTTCATAACCTAGAGTTAAATCGCCTTGCCAGCCATCTTTCTTTGGGTGAACTCCAGAGATTGCGTTTGGCCACCCTTTTTGCCGAGCGGCTGGCAGGTTGTCTTTACATTTTAGATGAACCCAGTTTAGGGCTTTCGCCACAAGATAAAGAAAAGCTCCTTTTTCTCTTACGTTCTCTGGTGGAGCAAGGAAATACAGTGCTTATCGTGGAACATGATCCTCTCTTTATCACCGCCTCCGACGAAGTACTAGAGCTGGGACCGGGAGCAGGTGAAAGGGGAGGGAAGATCCTCTTCCAGGGGCCCCCCGAAGAGTTGGTCAAAAATCCGACCCTCCCTACGGGAGCTTATCTTTCCGGAAAAGAAAAACTTAAAAGAAGGCCTCCTACCCCTAAAAAGAGTTTTGAGATAAGCAATTTTATGCTTTCTGAAGGTATATTGGTTACTATTTGTGGGCCCTCTGGGGCAGGAAAGACTACTATTCTCAAAAGGCTTGCCAGAGAAGAAGCTGCTTTTCTTGTAACTCCTGCTTCGTCCAAAGGTCGCGATAGCATAGTCATAAGTTATATCGAAGCTTTCCGTCACCTTCGCGAACTCTTAGCCTCCACCAAAACGGCCCGCATCCTCGGGCTCAAGCCAGCTTCTTTTAGTTTTTATACTTCCGAAGGGCGATGCCCTGTTTGCAGGGGAGCCGGAAAATACGAAGTAAGAGTAAAGTCTTTGCCCCCTCTTACAGTACGCTGCGAGGAATGTCTTGGAAGGCGCTTTCGGCCAGAGGTTTTGCAGGTGACCTATCGTGGTTATAACGTGGCTGAAATTTTGGAGCTCACTGTGGAGGAAGCCCTGCATCTTTTCGGCCAGGTTCCATCTTTAGCAGAAAAGCTAAAATTTTTGGGAGAAGTGGGACTTTCTTACCTGCGCTTGGGGCAAGAGCTCAAAACCCTTTCAGGAGGAGAACTTCAACGCTTGCATCTTGCCCGCTTGGTCTTTAAAAAGACAAAAGAACGGGTTCTTCTCTTTGATGTACCCTCGTTGGGATTACACTTGAGAGACATTCAACAGCTTTTAGATTTTTTTGACCGTTTATTAGCAGAGGGTTTTACTGTGGTGGTGGCTGATAATCATCCGGCTTTCGTGCTTTTAGCAGACGAGATCTGGGAGATAAAAGACGGAAAGATCGCCTTTCAAGGTCCACCTAAACAATGGTTAAGCCAAGACACCGGATTTTCAAGGTTTTACCGAAAATATCTTTCTTTAGTGGATATTAGTTTTTAAAAGGTTACACTCAACCAAATAAAACCAAGACTTAAGGAGGCATTTATGAAGGTGTTTCAAAAGTTGTTTTTATTCTTTTGTGGTGTTTTTTTACTTTGGGGATGTACTACTACCTCTCAAAGTCCATCTCCATCTACAGAAACGCCCCCTCCTCCCAAGCCCTTTTATTCTGGTACCGAATTTCCCGACATTGTGGTGCCTAATGAGATGAAAATTGATCAATCTAGTTCCATGATCGTTAAGACTAAAGATTATGTAGGCGGGGTTTTGGTGCTCAAAGGTCGGGTGAAGGCGTGTTCACTTGAGGAATTTTTTAAGAACCAACTTCGATCTCGGGGTTGGGATTTAGTGGGGAGCATTTATTATCGCAATATTCTTTTGGCCTTTAAAAGGGAGAATGGGTTTTGCATGATTTATATTACTGATTCTTCTTTCAATACCGAGGTACAGATCTGGGCAAGCGAAAATTTGGGTCATGATTCTTTCCGGTAAAAGGATCCTTTTAGGGGTTTGTGGAGGAATTGCTGCTTACAAGGCCCCAGCTCTTTTGCGACTTCTTACAAAAAAGAACGCTATAGTTCGAGTTGTTTTAACAGAAGGGGCGGAAGCCTTTATCGGTCCTCTTACTTTTGAGGCCCTGAGCCAAGAAAAGGTCTTTTGTCAGCGCGATTTTCTCTCTCCGCCTCCGGGTCTTATTCCACACACCCATTTGGGACGTTTTGCACAGGCTATTGTGGTGGCTCCGGCAACGGCTTCTTTTTTGGCAACGCTTTCTTGCGGAAACGCGCAAAGTCTTTTAGTGGCCTCTATCATGGCTTCTAAGGCCCGGGTCCTTATTTGTCCGGCTATGAATGTAAGTATGTGGGAACACCCCGCGGTACGAGAAAATGTGGCTAAACTCCTTTCCTGGGGCTATGAAGTACTTTGTCCGGGAGAGGGTGAACTTGCGTGTGGAGAGCTGGGGCCGGGAAGACTTCCTGAAGAAGAAACCATTATTTCTCACCTAGAAAGGCTTTTAGCCCCCCAAGATTTTTCCGCAAAAAAAGTTTTAATAACAGCAGGCCCCACACGGGAACCATTAGATGCGGTGCGTTTTATTTCTAACCGCTCTTCCGGAAAAATGGGGCTAGAACTTGCCAAAGCAGCCTGGAAAAGGGGGGCGGAAGTTACTTTGATACACGGTCCTTTGGCTATTTCTCCACCTCCGTTTCTTAAAACTCTCCCTGTAGAAACCACTTCTGAAATGGCAGAAGCTGTTTTGTCGCGTCTGGCAGAAATAGATGTTTTGATTATGGCTGCGGCGGTGGCAGATTATCGCCCTGTCCGGGTTTATCCGGGTAAAATGAAAAAAAACAGCCCTTCACTTACCATTTCTTTGGAACGCACTACTGATATCTTAAGCGAAGTTACCAAACACAAGTCTCCCGGGCAAATAATTGTCGGTTTTGCTGCCGAAGAAAAAGATTGTCTTCGTCAGGAAGCCTTGCGAAAGCTTCGGGAAAAAGGGCTTGATCTTATTATTGCCAACGATATTACCAGGCCAGAAACAGGCTTTGAGGTGGAAACCAATGAAGTCTACCTTTTTTTTGCTGATGGAAGAGAAACTCATATCCCTCTGGCTTCCAAAGAAGAGGTGGCCTGGAAGATCCTTGACGCCGTGAAGGAGCTTTTTTGATGTCCTATAAGAAGCGTCTATCCCGTTTGAGAAAGGCTTTTCTGCCTAGGGCGGAGGCCTTTTTGATCACTTGTCCGGAAAACCGCCGTTTTCTTTCCGGCTTTCCTTCAGAAGATGTAAGTCTTCAGGAGAGTGCTGGGGCCCTTCTCCTCACCCGTAAAGAGGCCTTTATCCTTACTGATCCTCGTTATCAGGAAGAAGCGAAAGAATGTTCCCCCCTTTTTGAACCGCGCATTTATCGACACGGCCTTGAGGCCGAGCTTGAGGGCCTTCTTTCTTTATTAAAAGTGCGTTCTCTCTTATTAGAACCCCATTGTCTTTCTTGGGCCTTTTTCAATCGTCTCCAAAAGAGACTTTCGGCTGTAGAATTAAAAGAGGCTCCGCCCCTAGTGGAGCGCATACGCGAAATCAAAGACGCAGAAGAGCTGGAAGCAATCAGAAAATCTTTGCGTATAGCAGAAGAAATTTTAGAAAGTATTGTGCCTCGGATACGTCCCGGAATTACCGAGAAGGCATTAGCGGCTCAGATTATCGAAATGGCCTATCGAAGGGCAGAGGGGCCTTCTTTTCCGCCCATTGTGGCCAGTGGCCCTAACGCCGCCAAACCCCACGCTGAACCTAGTGAGAAGGAACTTCGTTTGGGAGAACCCCTTATTATTGATATGGGTGTGAAATGGTGTGGTTATTGTTCTGATATTACGCGCACCTTTTGTGTTGGAAAACCTGAGCAACGGTTTAAAGAAGTTTATTCCTTGGTGCTCAAGGCCAAAGAAGAAGCAGAAAAAGTGCTCGCTCCGGGAGAACTTGCCAAAAGACCGGATTTGGTGGCCCGGGAGGTCTTTAGAAGGGCTGGTGTAGAAAGAAATTATTGGCATTCATTGGGCCATGGGGTAGGACTTGCTATTCATGAACCGCCTTCTCTTTCTTTTCGGAGCCGCAAAAAGCTGAAAGCAGGCCAAGTCGTTACGGTGGAACCTGGGCTTTATTTTCCAGATTGGGGAGGTGTACGCCTTGAAGATATGGTCTTCCTTAAAGAAGGGGGTTTTGAACGGCTCAATCGCCTCGGTTTTTGGTATCTTTGACTTTCTTGTGGGTCAGAACAAAGATTTCCCGGCTTGAGGCCCTGGTGCTCTTGGGGCGAAACCTTTTTACAGGTCCAATGCGATTTTTCACTTCTTCCACAAAATTTGGGAAGGCCTCTCCCTCAAAAACTTTTACAAAAAATACTCCTCCAGGTTTGAGGAGCCTTTCAGCCAGAAAAAGGGCCCTTTCAGCCAACGCAATAGAGCGAAAATGGTCTCCAGACCTATCTCCGGTAGTCTTGGGGGCCATGTCACTTAAGACTACGTCAAAATATTCAACATTAGCCTCCCTCAAAATTTCTTCCGGGCTAAGCTCAAAAATATCACCCTTAAGGAACAAAAAACGGGGATGGTTAATTTTTACCGGGTTTAAATCTATGCCTACCACCAATCCTTTTTTGCCTACTTTTTCTAGGGCGTATTTGCTCCAAGAGCCAGGTGAAGCTCCTAGATCAAGGACTTTTTGTCCGGATCTTAAAAGGTGATATTTTTGATCTGCTTCTTTCAGTTTATAAACGGAACGAGCAGGATATTTTTCTTCTTTGGCACGTTTGGCATAGTGATCTCGAGGTTTATAAGCCATAAAGGCAGCATAAAACTTCTCACCTAAGGAGGCAAGCTGTATAAAAAGGGCATAAAATTAGGGTAATGCATTGTAGTATGCGCCACTGCAAACATACTTTCGTCGAAAAGGTGCCTTTACTTTCTTTGCGAAAAGTGCAGAAGAGTTTTCGGGGACTCCAAGCCTTGAAGGAAGTCTCTTTTGAGCTTTTCTCGGGAGAAATTTTGGGTCTTATTGGGCCTAATGGAGCGGGAAAGACCACCCTTATCAACCTTATTACCGGCTTTTTGGAACCAGATGCTGGTTCTATCCGTTTTGCTGGCGAAGAAATTGTGGGTCTAGCCCCGGAAAAGATTGCCCGAAAAGGGATATTGCGTACCTTTCAGCATATCCAGATCTTTGATGGTCTTTCAGTCTTTGAGAATGTCCTTCTAGGACTTACCCGTGAGACCAAAAGAAAAATCTGGCATGATCTTTTGGGTCTCAAAAGGGGTCGCAGCGAGGAGGATTTTTTCAGAAAGCGCGTGGAAGAAGTGCTCAAACTTTTTGGCTTGGAAAAATGGGCCTTTTTGCCGGCGGAATCTCTTCCTTATGGTGAACAGCGGCGGGTAGTATTGGCCCGGGCAGTGATTTCCAACCCCCGTCTTCTCCTTCTTGATGAGCCTGCTGCAGGGCTTTCTCCCCGTGAGACCAAAGATTTGATCTCTCTCCTCAAAAGGCTCAGAAACAAAGGTTTAAGTGTCCTTCTTGTGGATCACGATGTGGAACTGGTGTTAGAGGTATGTGACCGTGTAATAGTACTTGCTTTTGGAGAATTAATTGCTGAGGGGCCCCCAGCCCAGATTCGGGAAGATCCAAAGGTTTTGGAGGCCTATTTCGGAGAAGAACATGCTTCGCGTCGAAGGGCTTGAGGTCTCATACGGTCATATTAAGGCTTTGAAAGGAGTTTCCTTTGAAATTCGCGAAGGTGAACTCTTTGTTCTTCTTGGACGAAACGGGGCCGGGAAGAGCACCCTTCTCCTTTCTTTGATAGGGCTCATTACTCCCGAAGCCGGGAAGATTTTTTTGAAAAAAGAAGAAATAAGCTCTCTTCCTCCTTGGCAAAGGGTAAAAAAAGGTATGGTGTTGGTACCAGAGGGACGACGTATCTTTGCCTCTTTGAGTGTGAAAGAAAATTTAGAACTAGGAGCTTTTGTCTCCAAAAAGGGAAAGTCAACAAAGATGGAAGAGGTCTTGGAGGTGTTTCCCGTCCTTAAAGAACGATTTTCATTTCCCGCCGGAGCCCTTTCTGGAGGCGAGCAACAAATGCTTGCCCTTGCCAGGGCCTTGATGAGTGATCCTGAGATAATGCTACTTGATGAGCCTTCTATGGGGCTTGCTCCCAAAGTAGTTGGAGAGATCTATCGGATTTTAGAGAAACTCAAGGGGCGGCTAACTATCTTTCTGGTAGAACAGAATATAAACCGGGCTTTATCCTTGGCGGATCATATCTTTTTACTGGAAGGGGGAGTTCTTTCAGCCTCATGGGATCGGAAAGAAGTGGATTTCAAGTTTCTTGAAGCAGCTTATTTGGGCGAAGAAAAGTGACGATGATGATCTCGGCCCAGATAAAAATTGAGCCAAGAAGAAGTACCTGCAAGATTCCAGTCTCTTGGGGGTATAAAGCCTTCTTTGAGCTTTTCTTCCTTTCCTAAGGCCTTTAGGCGTTCATAAACGCGCACGTAAAGACATCTTTTTTCAGGGTAGACTTCACAATAGCCGTCCTGGCTTCCTCCGCAGGGGCCATTAAGGAGGCCTTTTGCACACTGACTTTGAGGGCACAGAAAAGCGAGTTCACCGAGGGTACAATCCCCACAACGTTCGCAGTCGAAGAGAAATTTTTTGAGAGAATATTCAAGTTTGGTGAAAAGTGGTTCTAAGCGAGAGCCGGAAATTTTGGAGGCCAGCTTTTTAGCCTGAGGATAAAAGGCTTTGCCAGGCTCAAAAAAGAGGTCGTGTAGAAAGCAATTGAAGAGAAGTGAAAAAGGAGCGCGGGCAGCATTTGCCCTTTCGTTTCGTTCTGGGAGGTTGAGCCCGCTCTCAGGGTCTTTACGGTAGAGATAAAAAGTATCAGGGGGGGAGTCTTGAAACTCTCCTACGAATTCCTGCCAGTGAGAAAAAAATTCTTGAGCTTTTTCCAGGAGGAAGATGATATCTTGGTAAACCGGTTTGGCTCCACAAATGTGGACGCCTTTATAACCCATGCCCTTAAGAACCGCTATTAATTTGGCAGCCCTTATAAGGGCTGCTTTAGGGCCCCATTTTTCTTCTTCTTTTTCGACCCGAGCCATAAAGGCCCGGCTTATACGTACCCCAGGTACTACCCCCCGAAAGATGATTTTAGCAAGGCGATAATCCATTACTAGCACACTACCAAGGAGCGGAACATCAAGGCTTTCTTCTTTCATGTAGAGGAGAAGTTCGTGGAATTTGCGGGCATCAAAACCCACTTGGGTAATAACGAAGTGTGCCCCAGCAGCCACTTTGCGGTGGAGTTTGTAGTATTGTGGCAAAAGTTCGGCTTCATAACGTTTAAAGGGTGAAACTACGCATCCCTTAAAGAAAGGCATGGGAGGCAATTTTACCCCCCCTCCAGGGGCCTCTTCTGGAAGTTCGAATCCTTTCTCCATAGCGCTTATCAGTCGCAGAAGATGAACTGCATCTAGGTCAAAGACTGGTTTGGCCTTTCCCATAAATCCATAACGGGGATAGTCTCCGGTGATGATGAGAAGGTTATGAAGTCCTTCACGATCTCGGGCAAAAAGAGTGCTTTCTATCTGGTTACGGTTTTTATCCTTACAAGAAAAATGGAGGATAGGATCAAGACCGGCGGCTTTAATTTCGCGTCCTAAAATTTCAGGAGAAAGAGCCGGATGCCCGCCGGCATTTTCGGTAATAGAAACCCCATGGAGGCGATGATCTTGGGAGGCATCTTCTACGAAACGGATAATTTTTCGGAATTCCCTCAATCTGGTAGAACGCCCCGGAACGAGTTCGTAAGTAATGGTGAAGACCCCTTTGGTTGCCAGACTTTCGCGAAAAGAGGGCCTTGGCGGCATTAATTTTCTCCCGTAAGACCAAGGCTTTTGAGCTTACGATGAAGATAACTTCTTTCAAGGCCGATGGCCTCCGCAGTTTGAGAGATATTGCCTCGATGTTCGGCAAGCTTCCGTCTTAAAAATTCTCTCTCAAAGAGGCTGCGAGCTTCTTTGAAATTGGAACACTTAAACCAGGGTTCCTCATCTGAGGGAGAGGGGCTTGTGACAGCAAGAATTTCAGGTGGAAGATCCTCTAACCCGATCACCTCTCCCTGGCTCATAATTACTAATCTTTCGATGAGATTGCGAAGCTCCCTTACATTTCCCGGGAAGGAATAACGGCAAAGAGCACTGAGGGCCTCCTTTGAGAGACGTTTATGCCCCAGGCCAGAGTGTCTTGCTAGTTCTTCGAGAAATTCTTCCACCAATAAAGGAATATCTTCCGGGCGCTCCCTTAAAGGCGGGATTCTGATTGGCACGACGTTAAGACGGAAGTAAAGATCTTCACGAAAACGGCCATCTCTAATCTCTTTTTGGAGATCTTTATTAGTGGCCGCAATAACTCTTACATCAACCTGAATTGTCTTTGTTCCACCAACTCTTTCAAAACATTTTTCCTGCAAGACCCGGAGTACTTTAGCCTGAGCAGAAAGACTCATATCTCCAATTTCGTCAAGAAAAATAGTTCCTCCGTGAGCAAGGTCGAATTTGCCTTTTTTAGTGGTGTGGGCTCCGGTAAAAGCCCCTCGCTCATGACCAAAAAGTTCGCTCTCAATAAGTTCTTCCGGGATGGCTGCACAATTGACAGCCACAAAAGGCCTTTGGGCCCGACGTGATAGCTGGTGGATCATCCTAGCAGCCACCTCTTTGCCCACACCCGATTCCCCGGTAATGAGTACTGTAGCATCAGTGGTAGCCACTCTGCTTATTTCACGCTTTACCTTTTCAATCAGGGAACTCTTGCCAGTAAGTCCTCGAATGGCAAAGCGAGCTTTAAGACGGATGTTTTCTTCTTGAAGATCTCTGAAGCGCAAAGCATTAGCTACCGTAACTACTACCCGATCGTAAGAGAGAGGTTTTTCCAGGAAATCAAAAGCTCCTAATTTGATGGCTCGAACCGCCATTTCAACGGTACCATGCCCGGAGATTACGATTACAGGAAGAGTGGGCTTTTCTTTTCGTAAACGTTTTAGAAATTTAAGACCATCCTCGTCTGGTAACCAAACATCTAGGATGATAAGATCTGGAGTTTCTTCGTTTAGCTTAAGGTTTCCTTGAGAGGCATTAAGGGCCGTTACTACTTGGTAGCCTTCATCTTCTAAAATATCTGAAAGGCTTTCGAGGATACTTTCTTCGTCATCAATGATAAGGATTTTGGCGCTCATGACCTTCTTTAGGAATCTCTATTATGAATTTGGCCCCTTGAGGGTTGTTATCTTCCACCCAGATGCGGCCTCCATGCTCCCTGATAATAGAATTGACAATAGCCAACCCTAGGCCACTGCCACCATTGGCAGAAAAATAGGGTTCAAAAAGCCTATCCCGGATTTCTGGGGCTATCCCAACTCCCGTATCAGCAACCTCCACACGGAGATAACCATTTTCTGGCGAAAGACGCACCGAAATTGCCCCCTTGCCCCTCGACATGGCACGGATGGCATTGTCGAAAAGATTTAAAAACACCCGTTTCATTTGTTCACGGTCAAACAGGGCTTGGGTATCACCTTCTTTTTCCACCGAAAACTTTATTTCATGATGTCCTTCCTGGTAAAGGTCTATTACTTCTCGAATGATCTGAAAAAGATCGGCATGCTCTACTCTTAAAGTCGGGAGTCTTGCAAAAGCAGAAAATTCGTTAACCAGGTGTTTTAGTTCTTCTACCTGTTTTTCAATAGTTGTGGTGCAACGGTCGAGAATTTCTTGGTTTTTGGGGTCTAAAAGACCAAAAAGCCTGCGGCGCAACCTTTGGGCAGAAAGCTGGATGGGGGTTAAAGGATTTTTGACCTCATGGGCTATCCGACGTGCTACCTCTCGCCAGGCTGCCAAACGTTGGATTCGTTCTTTTTCGGTAATGTCTTCAAGAAGACAGAGAAACCCGAGCTTTTCTCCATCTTCGGTTTCAAGTTGGGTGATAGTAATTGCCAAGATCAAAAAGTTTTCTTTAAGTTTTACTTGTACTGGTTGCTGAATAATTTTTCGGGGCTGCTGTCGCGCAGCGTTTAAAAGTTCCTGAGCTGTTTCTTGGTACTCCGGAGGTAGGACTTCAGAAATCATACGTCCTATAAGCCTTGAAGGGTGGGCTCCAAGCAATTTGGCTGCCAAGCGGTTAATAAGGGTAATACGTTCTTCGGTATCAAGCGCTACCACGCCAGCGGTAACGTTTGAAAGCACAGTTTCCAAGTAGGAAGTGCGTCGACGCAGTTCCTGGTTGGCACGGTGTAGAGCAGCGGTTGTTTCTTCGACTTTACGACGATATTCTTTAAGCTCTGCCGTCATACGCTGAAAGGCCTTGATAAGTTCGCCCACTTCATCTTCGGATTCTGGAGGAAGCTCTACGTCGAAATTTCCGTTGGCGATTTCACTCGTAGCCTGAGCCAAAGTATGTACTGGCTCTGTAAGTCTCCTTGCGAAACGAAGTCCAAACCAGATTGCCACAAAGATGGTGAGTAATGTTACCAAAAGCAGCATTAAAAGCAGGGAAGATTTGAGGGGGGCCTTAAAAAATTTAAGCTGTTGGTAGGTTTCTACCCCCTTACCCACCTCGCTAATAAGCTTTTCAATACCAGGATCAAGAAAAATACCCGTAGCTACTGCCACGGGCTTTCCTTGATATCGGGCCGGAATAAAGACCCGCAAAAGAACTTTATCTTTTAACCTGCTAATTTCACTCGTAGCTTCTCCTTCTTCCAAGACCTTTTTAAGCAAAGAAGGGGGAACACCTAGGCGTATGGAAGGTTTTTCTCTGTAAGCTCCTTTTAAAAGACGCCCTGAAGCTCTATAAACTTCAAGAGTGTCAAGTCGTAGACGTTTTCGCCATTCTTTTAGGTGCTTAGAGCGGAGGCGCTTGGTCTTTTTGAGGTAGCGTTTGATGAATTCATCGGCCTTTCCAGTGAGTTCTCGCTCTTTTTCTTGGTAAATTGATTGAGCTTCGAGAAGGGCTTCTTGAAGACTACGGTCTAAGTTACTGCTAAACCAAAATTCAAGACTTGTATCGATAAACTTTAAAGAAACCAAAAAGAGAAATACTGTAGGAACTAAAGCTAAGAAGAGAAAGGCTACCGCAATACGGGTCCGAAGTCTTTCGGCAAGCCGTCCTTTAGGACGGTCAAGAAAAATTTTGAGAACGTTCCGGATAACCAGATAGGCTACTAAAAGAAGTAAGATAGCATTAAGATGAAGAAGTCCGTAAGCCAAAAGATTTGCTTCTCCGGAGGGGATTTCTTTGAAAGCTTTAATTTCAACAAAGATTAAAGCTCCAAGGAGGAGAAGGGCAAACAAAATGATGGCAATTTCGCGTCTTCTCTTACGCCTTTCAATAACTTCCGGTGTGGAGGTCATGGATAATTCATTCCGGTAATTTGAAACGTACGTAAACCCAATCAGATTCTATTTTACCCCCCCGGAAGAGAAAGCGTAAGACACGGGATGTAAGACCAGGGCTTACTTTTTGGTAGATGATAACTTTTACTTTAAGCCGGTAAGATTTTCCTCTTTCAAGAGAGGTGAGGGGGAGGAGAGGAAGGGCTTTTATATCTCCAGCAAGAGCCAAGGCCTCTTCGAGAGAAGTAACATTTCGAGGAGGATAAGGGAGCCCTACGAAATAGACCTGGTAAAGATTCTTTATGGCGTTGTAATAAACCTCTCGTACTACTTCGTGGCGCAAGATCTTCTTGTCTCTACGGAAACGCTGAATTTTTTCTAGTTCTATAAAAAAACGCAGCTCAAAAGGAATGCCGTGGTGGAGGGCCTCGTCGAGTTTCGCAAAAGGCACATCAACCAACCTCCAGGAGCATACCAGGTAGCCTTGATGAGTTCCAAGCGTTAGATCTTGTATTTCAAGCGCTAGGGCTGGTGTTGCTAAAAGCCCTCCCAGGAAAAGAAAACCAAAAAATATTTTTAGCCAATTACCAATATTCTTTAACAATGACTTCCTCTAAAGGTTTACGTGAGGATCGCTGGTCTCTCCTTTTAGGATGGCCTAAAGCCACAACCGCCATGAGATCTAGATTAGGGGGGAGAGAAAGAGTTTCTCGTACTATCTCGGCGTTTTTCAAGATCTCCCCTAGCCATACTGCTCCCAAATTTAAAGCATGAGCAGCCAGTAACATATTTTGAATGCAGGCTCCCATCGCTTGATGATCTTTTACTTCGTGATACATAGCCTCCTTATCTACAAAAACGGCAATTACTACCGGGGCCCGACGTATAATTTCACCATAGCGGGTAAGTTGTGCCAAAGCCTCTCTTTTTTCAGAGTCTTGAACGATTACAAAACGCCAGGGCTGGTTATTAAGGCCGGAGGGAGCCCAAGTGCCAGCCCGAATAATTTCATAAATGGTTTCTTTTGGTACCGGATCCGAAGTATAATCGCGAACACTTCGGCGACTATAAATAGCTTCAAGGACCGGATTTTGAGAGCGTGGTTTTTCCATATCGACTTTCAAAGGCCTCCTTTTGGGCAAGTATTTTGTGCCTTATTTCCTCAAGAAGATTCCGATCGTCAAGGTAGGAGATTCTTCCCTGTTGGGCTTTGAGACGGGCTGCAAGACCTACCGCGAGAAGCCCCACATTAATAGCATCCATCACCGCGCGATCGTCAAAGATGGCACCTTTGGCCTGCCTAGAATAAGCATGGGCCCAGGGTGGAATTATAGCCCCCATGGCATTTAAGACTGTCAAAAGATAGCCACCAGCAAGGGTCAAGCCAGCGTCAGCCCCTACTGTAATTACTCCTACCACTTTGCCTTCCATGTAAGAAGGTTCACCATAAGCCACCATGTTTTCCAGACAAGTCATACGATCAATGAGATTTTTAAGGAGCCCAGAAGGGGCATACCAATAAACAGGGGTGCCAATGAGGAGCACATCAGCCTGGTTTATTTCTATAAGTAATTCTCGACCGTAATCTTCAAAGATACAGGGGAAACGGCAATTGGGTTCTTCATCCTGAATACAACCCTGGCAGGATTTGATTTCACCTTCATAAACACTTAAAAGCTTGGTCTCAGCTCCTTCCCTCTGGGCGGCCTCAAGAGCACACCTGAGGAGTTGTCCACTCCCACCAAAGGGATGCGGTGAGCCCAGGATACCCAAGACTTTGAGAGTCATTTTACTGCAAGACCTCCAACCAGAATTTAGGTAAAGCAAAAGAGGCACGATGTACTTCGTGATTGTAATATTTGGTTTCTAAAGGCAAGGTTCTTTGAGGTTGACGAGGATCTACCCCCGGGGCCCGTAAAATGTAAGCGTTATCACCTCCGAAGGAGGGAATGTCCGCCCGATAGCAATAAACTTCATCTTTGCCGTAAACTTCTACAAAGGTACGATAAGTCCATTCTAGGACGTTTTTCATGGTAAAAGGGGTGGCTGCTTGTTGGACTACAAGGCCTTCAGGGGCCAACTTTTTGAGAAGACGATGGAAACTGGTACTGAAAAGATCGTGTGAAAGTTCGATAGTACTTCCTTCGGGAGCGACATCGGGATCAGTGGAATCAATAATTATTAAATCAAAGGTTTCTTCTCTTTGAACAAGCTCTTCAACCAATTTATAAGCATCTGTAATAAGGAGCTTGAGGCGAGGATCATCTTTGGAGGGTAAAAGTTGCGGGAAAAATTTTTTTACTACTTCGGGAACTCGAGGATCAATATCGGCAATGATGATTTCTTCTAGATCTGGATACTTAAGGAGTTCGCGAGCGGCGCCAAAATCCCCACCTCCGCAAATGAGGACCTTTTTGATCTTTCCCTCAGGGCGACACTGGATTGGAATGTGGACCAAGGCTTCGTGATAAATGAATTCATCTCTGGTGGTAAATTGTAGGGTACCATTCAGGAAAAGAATGCGCCCCCAAAAGATGTGCTCCATGACATAGAGAGTCTGGGGACCACCTTCAGAATAGATAATGTTTCCGTGATAGACATAGAAAAAGTCTCTCTGGACGGGTTCACCGAGAATCAAGCGGATTCCTTTTCCTTCTGTGGGGAGGGAGTCTTCCATAATAGTCATCTTTTTCGCCTCCTAAAGCTTCTTAGGAAAGATAGCTCAAGCTTTACGGGGAGAAAAGTTTTTATTGACAGGTTCATAGGACTTTTTGTAAGTAAGCTAAAGGGCTTTGACAGCGCTATTTTGGGAATCTATAGCCAAGAAATTTTAATATCCTGTGAAAAACGCTATTTTTGGCATTAAAGTCGGGATAGCTAGATTTTAAAAATTGCGTCTTTGGGTTTATAAAGCTGCTAGCCCAAGTAGTGACTTTAAGAATAGCGAAACACAAATTTTAAGGAGGTGTCCGATGTCGAGGTTTTTAATTCAGCGTCCTTTGCCTCATGGAGGCAGGTTGGTAGAGAGGGTTGTAACTGACAAAGAAGCAGCCAAAAAGATGATTCGGGGTTGTCCTTCTTATGACATTAAGCCCACTCTCCATTATGAGACCGGGGTGCCGGTACGCAACGTATACCGTGAGATCATGTCCATTTGTTATGGTTTCTTTAGTCCGGTAGAAGGTTCCATGAAACAGGCGGAGGTAGAGCGCATTCTTAAAGAGCGCCGCCTTTTAAACGAGTGGATCTTCCCTTATCCTTTAGTATTTGACATTAGCGAGGAAGATTATAAGCAGCTTGGTGTTGGCCCGGGTGACCGTTTGGTTCTCAATCTTAAGGGTAAGCCTTTTGCTATCCTTGATATCGAAGAAGTCTGGCGGATTGATAATCCGGAAGAGCTTGCACACTTGACCTTTGGAACACCGGAACGCAATCCAGAGGTAGTACGTGAACCTTTCAACAAGAAGCATCCTGGTTGGGTAATTTATCGAAGCCTTCAGCCAGTGGTTTTGGCTGGTAAGTATACTATTATCAACGAGCCCAAGTTCCGTCCGCCTTTTGATCGTTTTTGGTATCCGCCTCGCAAGAGCCGTGAAGAATTCGACCGCCGTGGTTGGCGGACGGTGATTAACCACCAGACTCGTAATGTGCCGCATGTTGGTCACGAATTTTTGATGAAATGTGCCGCCTTTACCGGCGACGTAGAGCCTTGTCATGGTATCCTTGTCAACGCGGTTATTGGTGTGAAGCGCCGTGGTGACTATCCTGACGAAGCCATTGTCGAAGGTCATGAGGCCGTAAATAAGGGTGGCTACATTAAGCCTGAGCGTCATCTGCCCACCATTGTGCTCTGGGATATGCGTTATGGTAACCCGCTTGAATCTTTGCTCCACGGGATCATCCGTCAGAACATGGGTTGTACTCACCACATGTTTGGCCGTGACCACGCTGCCGTAGGTGAGTACTACGATAAGTGGGCTACCCAGATCCTCTGGACCAAGGGTATCCCAAGCTATGGTTTCCCTGCTCCGCCCACTGATGTCCCCTACGGCTTAGATATTCGTCCGCAGAACATGAGGGAATTCTCCTACTGCCCCACCTGTAAAGAAATGGCTTACTCTGAGACCTGTGGCCACAAGAGGGAAAAGCTTTCTGGTAGCTTCCTCCGTGGTATGGTGGCTGAAGGAGTGCAGCCGCCTGCAATTATTATGCGGCCTGAAGTTTACAAGGTTATCGTAAAATGGTGGAAGCATTTTGGTTATCCTTTCTGTAACGAAAAGTACGTGGTCAACAAGGAAAAAGAGCTTGAGGTAGATCTTGAAGATCTTTAAAGAACATAAACCTTTAAAGGAGGTCCAAAATGGGTGAATATTTTATGGTAGTACTTCTGGATGATTACCGGATGAGTAAAATCCGGGGTACCGGGTTAGAAGAGAATATTAAATATATGTTTGGTGGTGAGCTCCGTCTCCTTGAGGTGAAGGTAAATGAAGAACTAAAAGATAAAATTCTTCAGGAGTTTGATACAGCGCGGGTAGACTCTCGCGGGGCCATTACTGATGTGCCGGTGGCTTTTATGCGGGAACTTTTTAATCAGGTTGTAGAAAAGAAGTCTCTTGGCCCCGAAGTAGTAGAGGCCGTGCTTGCCAAAGTAGATGAGATCAAGAAAGCTGCAGAGAAAGAATCAGAATATCTCCCGCCTCCAGAGATCGAATAAAAAAGTTCTTTAAAAGCCGCCCTTCGGGGCGGCTTTTCTTTTATCCATGGTAAAAACTGGTCTTGAAAGGCTCTGCCGGGGAGACTGGCAGAAGTTTCTTAGAGGAAGACGTTTAGGACTTCTTACCCATCAAGCAGCAGTTTTGCCAGATTTGACCCCGGCACATTTGGTATTAAAAAGACTTTTTCCAAAAGAACTTCGTCTTCTTTTTGCCCCTCAGCATGGTCTTTTTGGGGATGCTCAGGCCAATATGATTCCTTCTGCGGATTTTGTGGAAGAAGAAACCGGATTAGGAGTAGTAAGCCTTTATGGACCTCGCTTGGCTCCCCAAGCCGAACATCTGGAAGAGATAGACGTCTTGGTGGTGGACCTACAGGATGTAGGGTGCCGGGTCTATACTTATATTTGGACTCTTTTTTTGGCCCTTAGGGCCTGCGAAGCAAAAGGAGTAGAAGTTTTGGTATTGGATCGTCCTAACCCTCTTGGAGGGCAAATGGAAGGCCCTATTCTGGAGGAAGATTTGTTTTCTTTTGTAGGGCTTGTTCCTCTTCCTTTACGGCACGGTCTGACCATAGGAGAACTGGCCCTTTATTTTAAGGCCCTTTTGGGACTTTCTCTGACACTTGAAGTGCTCCCAATGGATGGCTGGAAGCGCGATATGTTTTTCCCTGATACGGGTCTTCCCTGGGTTCCGCCTTCTCCCAATATGCCTTATTTTGATACGGCTTTAGTTTATCCTGGGCAAGTCCTCTGGGAAGGAACAAACCTTTCTGAAGGGCGTGGAACTACTAGACCTTTTGAAATTTTTGGTGCTCCTTGGCTTGATGAAAAAGAACTGTTTTCGAATCTGCCTTCTCTTCCAGGAGTAATATGGCAGCGGGTACAATTTATTCCTTGGTACGACAAATGGGCCGGGAAGAATTGTCGGGGGCTCAGATTATTTGTTACACAAAAATTTACTTATCGCCCGGTGTGGACCACAATTACTTTGTTGGATGTGATAGTCAAATTTGCCGCCTTTTCTTGGCGACTTCCCCCCTATGAATACCAATGGCACAAAATGCCTATTGACATTATAGTTGGAACAAAAAAGCTTCGAAAACTACTGGGAGAAGGGCAAAAAGAACTTTTAAAAAAGATTACTGAAGAGGGGTTACCTGAATTCAGGGAGAGAATAGAGCCTTTCTTTTTATATTAGAGATGCCAAAGAGCAAAAAAGGCCCATCTAATCAAAAAGAGAGTGATCAAAAACTTCTAGAGCCCAAAGTAACGCGGTTTAAATCTAACAAAGAGAGAGTAAGGACTCTCCTTTCCCATTTTAAAAAAGATGATCGGGTTTTAATCCTTATTTGGGCTGATCCGGATTCTATAGCCAGCGCTTTAGCCATGAAACGCCTTATTCGTCCCCGTGTTTCCGGGGTTACTATCTCTCACGTGAATGAGATCCGACGATTGAATAATCTTGCTATGGTCCAGCTTCTCAAAATACCCCTTGTCAAATGGCGTCAAGTTAAGGTGGGAGAGTACACTAAAAAAGTCCTCATAGATTCACAACCCCCTCACAATGCCGAATTTCAGAAGCTTAATTTTGACGTAGTTATTGATCACCACCCGCTTACCAATGGTTGGGATGCTCCTTTTATAGATATTCGTCCGGAGTATGGAGCCACTTCTTCAATGATGACGGAATATTTACGAGCCCAAAAAATAAAACCTTCGGTTATTTTAGCTACCGCCCTTATCTACGGTATCAAAACTGATACCAGTAATTTCGAAAAAGAATGTACCATTCAAGATGTCTTATGCTTTCAATATCTCTTCAAACATATGAACAGACATCTTCTCCACAAGATAGAGGCTTCAGACATTAGGCGTTCGGAACTCAAATATTTTCGTAAGGCCTTCGAAGAGGTAAAAATTCGCAAACAACGCCTTTTTTCACATATAGGAAAGGTACCTAATCCGGATATATTGGTAGTAATTGCGGATTTTTTTAATCACGTACACGAAATTGGCTGGGTATTTATTTCTGGAGAATACCGAGACCGTTTAGTGGTTATTATTCGTTGTGATGGTTACCGCAAAGATGCTGGAAAATTGGCTCAAAGGGTCTTTGGTTCTCTAGGGTTTGCCGGAGGGCATCGGGAAAAAGCCCGAGCGGAAGTGCCTCTTGAAAAACTTAATAATAATGTAGCCAATTTTACGACACGCAGCCTTATTCGAATCTTAGAAAAGCATTTTCGCAAATAGGAGGACGAGATGCCCATTTACGAATATCAATGTTTAATATGCGGAAAAATCTGCGATCATCTCGTCCTGAGTCGAGATTTTGAACCTTATTGTAAATATTGCGGTTCTAAAGAAGTCCAAAAGTTGATCTCGCGTGTGAGGGTGCGCCTTTCTTTGGATACCAGAATTGATCGGCTATCTGACCCTTCTATTTTGGGAGCCGTTGACGAAAATGATCCCCGGGCGGTTAAACGTTTAATGGAACGTTTTGGAGCTGAATTCGGCGAGGAGCTGGGTGACGATTTTGACGAATTGATGGAAGCAGCTGAAGAAGAAATGGCTTTAGAAACTTCCCCGAGAAAGACCGAGTCTAATCAAAACTCAAATTCTTTGGAAGAAGATGTTTCCACAGAAGCAACATCTTCTGGAAAAAGCCTCAATACTTTGGGCGGAGAAAAAACATGAAAAACCTCAAAATACCAGTAATAGCTCTTATTTTGGCTGGAGGACGTGTTGATGAACTTTCTGTCCTTACTTTCTTTAGACCCAAAGCAGCTGTTCCCTTTGGCGGACTTTACCGGGTAATAGATTTTCCGGTAAGTAATCTCATGTATTCCGGTATTTTTATGGTTGGAGTACTTTCCCAATATCGTCCCTACTCTTTAATGAATCATCTAGATTATGGGCTTCCATGGGATATGACCGGCAGAAGACGCGGGCTTTATATCCTTCCTCCTTTTAAAGGAAGAGAAGCTTCGGATTGGTACAAGGGGACAGCTGATGCTGTATACCAAAATTTAGAATTCATTAGGCGTTGGACACCCGAGGTCGTTCTTATTCTTTCAGGGGATCATATTTATCATATGGATTACCGGCCCTTTCTTGAGTTTCACCGGGAAAATCGAGCCGATTTAACCATTGCTTTTACTCCGGTAGCCAAAGAAGAGGCTGCCCGCTTTGGGCAAGGAGTGATAGAAGAAAAAAGCTTTTTGGGAGGACCTCTTAAAGATTATCGAGAAAAGGTCTCTCCTCCTGTCTCCTCGTATGCTTCTCTCACTATTTATGCCTTTCGTCCCGAGGTGCTGGAAGAGGTTTTAATGACCCATGTCAAAGAGGAGGCTTACGAATTTGGCCGCGATATTATTCCCCGCATGATTGGTTCATATCGTCTCTTTGGTTTTATTTTTCGAGGCTATTGGGGATATACTCGTACACTTGAAGAATATTGGCAGAGTCATATGGATCTTCTGGGTCCTAATCCTCGAATAGATCTTAAGAAATGGCATATATGTACTAATTTGGCCCATCGGGGAATAAGGGACCGCAAACCAACCGTGTTTGCACAGGGAGCGCGTATTTGCGATAGCCTTTTTTATAACGGTTCTTATATTGCCGGGGAGGTGGTGCGTTCGGTCCTTTCACCCGGGGTAAAGGTGGAAGAGGGGGCAATGGTCAAGGACTCTATCCTCCTTTACGACACCGTGGTCAAGCGCGGGGCAAAACTGGAACGAACTATTACAGATACCGAGGTTATCGTGGGCGAAGGGGCTAAAATTGGTGGTGAAGAAGGGCTTACCGTAATTGGGCGGTGTACCGAAATTCCCCCCGGAATATCTTTAGCTGGTGGGGTAACGGTTTATCCCCATCTCAAAAAAGAAGCCTTTGATTCAGAATATTATCCTTCCGGGGCAATTATTTCCTAGCTTGATGATTAAACGGAAAGTGGTAATTCAGGACGATTTAGGCCTTCATGCGCGGCCTGCAGCCAGGCTTGCCGAAACTGCCCGCAAATTCAAGGCCAAAATTTATTTAAAGAAAGGTGGGCAACAAGTCGAAGCAGGAAGTATATTAGATGTGCTCGCCTTGGCCTGTACTAAAGGTACTATAATAGAAATTTGCGCCGAAGGTGAAGAGGCCGAAAAAGCGGTTTCGGAAATCGCAGAATTATTGACCCAGAAGATCTCATGAAACAACTTAAAGGTATTGGGGTCTCGCCAGGGGTAGCAATTGGTCCAGCCTACATTTTGCTTACCGGTCGGATCAAAATAACCCGGCGCATTTTAAAACCCGAGGAAGTTGCTCGAGAAATAAGGCGTTTTCACCGCGCCCTAGAAGAAACCATCCGGGATCTTGAAGAGGTCAAAAAGCACATTCCTTCTGAAATGTCGCAGCCCCTTTCCATTATCGATGCCCATATTTTAATGTTGAAAGATCCCTCTCTTCTTCGCGAGACCGAAAGATATATCCGCGAATCTTTTATGAATGCGGAGTGGGCCTTGCGAAAGGTTCTTTCCCGGTACCAGCAAATTTTCTTGACTTTGGGAGATTTTTATCTTCGTGAAAGAATTCACGACTTAGAACATCTCATTGACAAAGTGATTCTTACTCTTCAGGGGCAGAATAATCAAGCTTCTCTTAAGGAGCCAGCGGTAATTGTAGCTCATGATCTTTCTCCGGCGGATACAGCTCGCCTGCGTCCGGATACTACGCAAGCCTTTGTGACCGAAGTTGGAAGTCGGACTTCTCATACGGCTATTGTAGCCCGAAGTCTTGGGATTCCGGCAGTGGTAGCGGTAAAAGGGGTTACAGAAGCTATAAATCCTGGAGATCTTTTAATTGTAGATGGGCTTTCTGGAGAGGTGATCGTAAATCCTACTCAAGAGGTGATCGAAGAATTTTTAGACCGGCGCCTACAATGTCAAGAAAGGCGGGCTTTTCTCTCTAAATTTGCCAAAGAACCAGCCATTACCACAGACGGCCGCCGGATTGCCATCCGGGCCAATATTGAATTGCTAGACGAAATTCCGCTGGCTTTGGAATTCGGGGCAGAAGGTGTAGGGCTTTACCGTACCGAATACCTTTATGTTACAAGGCGAGATTTGCCTGACGAAGAAGAACTTTACCGGAGTTACCGACAGGTGGTAGAGAGCTTGCATCCTCAATTGGTTACCTTTCGAACGCTAGATATTGGAGGAGATAAATTTGCCCAAGAATTAGATCTTCCAGAAGAAATAAATCCAGCTTTAGGATTACGTGCTATAAGACTTTGCCTTAGAAATCCTTCTCTTTTTAGGACTCAGCTTCGTGCTATCTTGCGCGCAAGTCTCTTCGGTCGAGTACGTATTATGTTCCCTATGATTTCAGGTCTGGGAGAACTCCGATTAGCTAAAGAAATTTTGGCTAAGGTAGCCGAAGAGCTTCGCCAAGAGGGGGTGATTCTTCAAGAATTGCCCTCTTTAGGAGTGATGATAGAAGTCCCCTCCGCAGTAGCGGTTGCAGATCTCCTAGCTCGAGAGGTAGATTTTTTCAGTATTGGAACCAACGATCTTATTCAGTATGCCCTTGCTATTGACCGAGGTAATGAAGAAGTGGCCCATCTTTATGAGCCCCTCCATCCGGGAATTCTTCGTCTTATCAAACAAATCGTAGAGGCAGGGCATGCAGAAGGAATAGAAGTAGCCATGTGTGGTGAGATGGCCGGAGAAATCTTTTGTGTGCCTTTGTTGGTAGGTTTTGGTTTAGATGAGCTAAGTATGAATCCCCAGACGATCCCGGCAGTTAAAAATTTGGTTCGCAGACTTTCTTTCGAAGACTGTAAAAACTTGGTGAAAGAAGCCTTAAATTTACCTACCCCTGAAGATATACGGGCTCTCCTTTTAGATTGGTTTAAAAAAAGGGGTTTAACTCCTCTTTGGGAAGGCCATTAAAGTCCTTTTGTTTTCAGTGTCTGAATGCGGTTCTTCATCCGATCTATGAATTGTCGCAAATCGCTTTTTAATTCTGGAAGTGTCTGATGCCCCCGATTATAAACTTTTTGAAGCTCTCCCAGCCAGTATTCCAGACTTTCTATCTCTTTTTTAACCAGTTCTTCTTGGACTTTCTTTTTAATCTGTTCCAAAAGTTTACGATCGATATTCATTCTTTCCTCCAAAAGGTGTTTTTTTAGCTTTTAAAAATTTGTTTTCATCAAAGATAAGACATAGAGAGACCCTTTTGGAGAGGGAAGTTTGCTGTTACCTTAGGGGTAACCTCAGAGGAGGAAAAGCACATGAATGCACATCCTCACGGGCAAAAAGCAGGAGAAGAAAAGTTTGTTCCGCGTCTCGTAGCTTGGGAACTTACACGCCACTGCAATTTGAATTGTATTCATTGTCGGGCTGCTGCTAGTCGAGGACCTTATGAAAATGAACTTACTACCGAAGAGTGTTTACGTATTCTTAAAGAGATTCGCGAAGTAGGAACCCCTATTATTATTCTTACGGGAGGAGAACCCCTTTTACGTCCGGATATTTTTGAAATTGCAGCAGAGGCCTCTCGCCTTGGCTTTCGTCCGGTAATGGCTACCAATGGGACCCTTCTTAATGATGAAATTGCAGTCAAAATGAAAGAAACCGGTATTGCTAGAGTTTCAATAAGCCTAGACGGGGCAGATGCCAAATCCCATGATAATTTCCGTCAGATGGAGGGGGCTTTTGAAGGTTCTTTGAAAGGAATAGAGATTCTTAAAAAGCATAAAATCCCTTTCCAGATCAATACCACTGTAACAGAAGTTAACGTAGAAGAAGTACCAAAGATCCTCGATTTGGCTTTAAAGCTCGGGGCTGTTGCCCACCATATTTTTCTTCTCGTTCCGGTTGGTCGGGGAAAAGAAATGGCCTCTCAAGCCCTCACCGCGGAAAAATATGAAAAGGTCCTCCACTGGTTTTACGAACAGCGTGGCAGGGTTCCTAAAGGGTTCCATCTCAAGGCTACTTGTGCCCCTCATTATTATCGTATCTTGAGGCAGCGAGCCCGTGAAGAAGGAAAAGAAGTAACGTTTGAAACTTTTGGCTTAGATGCTGTTACGCGGGGGTGTCTGGCGGGGACAGGTTTTTGTTTTATTTCTCATCGTGGAATAGTGCAGCCCTGTGGTTACTTAGAACTTAATTGTGGCTCTTTGAGGGATAAAAGCTTTCCTGAAATATGGTGGAACGCAGAAATCTTCCAAAACTTAAGAAATTTCAAAGGATACAAGGGTAAGTGTGGGCGATGCGAGTATGTCAGGGTTTGTGGAGGGTGCCGGGCGAGGGCTTACGAAACCACGGGGGATTATCTTGCCGAAGAACCCTTATGCCTTTATCAACCTCGTAAAAGGTAGCAAAAGGGGCCTCTGCGGCCCCCTGTGTTATTCAAAATATTTCTCCTCGATTTCCACTCCTGCTTCTTTAAGGCGTTGATAATCTTCTTTAAGCAAAGCGTTTGCAAGGTTTCGATTGGCTAATTCTTCTTCAAGAGTTTCGGTAGGAAACCCCATAGCATAGTAGCGATCAATAACATATTTTTCTCCATTCACTTCAAATTCAAACCTGGCTGCAAGGATATATGCTTCTTTTTCTTCGAGAATTTGAGCTTCAGGATGTATTTTTAGAATAATCGGCCGTTTTAAAAGGGTTACCCGGGCCTTTACTTTTTTTTCTTTAGCTATTTCAATGATTTGTGCTAGACGATCTACACGCATCTTTCACCTCCAGTCTTTTTTTGGGACCAATAGTTACGATGCGGGAATAAATCAAGGCCGAGCAGCTGAAAGTATCTTTCTGGCGCGCTGGCAGTCTTCGGCAATCTGACGGGCAAGTTCTTCAGGAGAAGAGAATTTTTTTTCCTCTCGCAAACGTTCTACAAAGGAAAGACAAATGAATTGTCCGTAAAGATCTCCTTGAAAGTCAAAGATATGGACTTCAGCAGAGAGATACCCGTCTCCGAAGGTAGGGTTAAAACCGAGATTCATAACACCCGGCAGAGTTTTTTCATTAAAATGAACGAATACTGCATAGACACCCGTCTTGGGTAAAAGCTTTTCTCGTGAAAGCTTTAAATTGGCAGTGGGGAATCCTAAGAGGCGTTTTCCTCGGCCATGTCCAGGTATTACCTTGCCACAGAGTTTATAATAGCGTCCTAGAAGTTTGGCTGCTAAAGATACATTGCCTTCGGTAATAAGTTCTCGAATAAGGGTGCTTGAAACCGTAAGGCCATCTACCTTCTGGGGAGGAATAACAACTACTTTAAAGCCAAAGCGTTCTCCAAGGAGACGTAAAAGTTCGGTATCTCCTCTTCTTTTTCGTCCGAACCGATAATCGTATCCTACGATGAGTTCTTTAATTCCCAGCCCCCGGACAAGAATTTCTTCTACAAAATCTTCCGCCTCCAGGCTGGCAAGTTCGGGGGTAAATTCTAAAAGGAGAAGATAATTGAGTCCGGCTTTTTCAATAAGTTTGATTTTTTGCTCTAGAGTACAGATGAGCTTCGGGGGAGTTTCTGGCCTCAGAACCTGCAAGGGATGAGGGTGAAAGGTGACAGCTATAGCCGTACCTTTTCGGGCTTGGGCTCGTTTTACAGTTTCACGAAAAAGAGCTTGGTGGCCCAGATGTACGCCATCGAAGTTGCCAATGGTAGCCACACAATAAGGGAGGTTAATAGGTAAGTCTTCGCGTTTTATGATTTGCATAGTTTTAAGGGATCTCCACTTCTGCTGGGGCTAAAATGTTTCCAGATTTAGGTTTGGGCAGCTGGAAACGCCGGAAACGCCACCCTGGGTGGCGCAAAATTCCTTTAAAAGGGGGTTTGCCCTTTACATTCCCAATAAGTTTTACTTTTTGGGGGTCGAAATCTTCTTCAATAAGGATTTCTGCTCCTTCTTGGGCGTTTATCACAGGGGCTAATTCTACCATTTCGAAAACTGCAAGTTTAAGTTTGCTGTGTATAGAACGGACAGCAGCCCCTATTTGGGCATCATCGTAGCGAGAAAGATC
>Ga0256833_1000725_pt1 | contig 25246 bp, 39 predicted proteins | sample 356284metaG_FD_190535 | JGI IMG/M metagenome (GOLD analysis project Ga0256833, IMG submission 190535) | Hydrothermal vent microbial communities from Mid Atlantic Ridge, Atlantic Ocean - 356-284 | ecosystem: Environmental > Aquatic > Marine > Hydrothermal vents | place: Atlantic Ocean: Mid... | reverse complement strand
TCTCATCATGCGTTTGCTTTACATAATAGGTATAAAAAAACCTCGTCAGAAAGAATGTAGAAGCTCCAAACAATAAAGTTGCAATCATATTAGAATAATACTAAACCCTGATGGAGGTGAGAGATGATTGTAGAAGAAACAGTAGGGTATGCAGGCATAATCGACTGGTTTAAAGAAAATGTGTTAGGGGTAAAACCCCAAGCCAAAGGGAAACATCCAAAAAAACATGACACCACAAAGAACTTGCTTCTATTTGGCGGAATTGCTTTAGTAGCACTACTACTGCTTAGTAGAGGAGAGGCTGCTAAAAAAGCAGTTCAATCTGCTTAGATTATCCAAGGAGGAGAGGTATGAAGTTTAAAGGAACAGCTGTAGTACCTTATACTCTCTGGCAAAAATACAGGTTTAAAGGGAGTTATACTGCACATGCTCCTGTTACCAGGGTATCGAGTATACGAAGGCTACGCCACCTTGAAGCTCAGCTTGCACACATTGTGCGTCTTGTAATCCATATTCGAAACCAAATAAAGGACCCTACTGTTCGCAAGTTGCTTCAGTCGGTCATATCTAATTTAACTAATGCTCAAATGAGGCTTTCTACATTAGAACAACAAAAACCAACAGCTGTTCTTATTTAACTCCTTTCTTTTAAATTAAGAGGCAAAGTATTTAAACTAAGATTTGATGATAGTATACGAATATGAGTATTCAGGGTTTTTAGATACTATTATTGCACCCTTTAGGTGGTTGGGGAATAAAATTTCACATATTTTTCACAGCTATCCCTCTACATCTCCTGAAGATATATATGGTGGAGGAGGAGCAGGTGTAATAAAGCAAATAGGAAGCACCCCAGTTGTGTCTTCTACATCTTCTACCTCTTTATCTGAAATGTTGAAACAATCCTTAGGAAAGCAGCTATCCCCTTCACTTTCCACAACTCTTGGTCTACCTAAACCTAAACCATCAAGTTTAGAAAGCAGCTTCCTGCATTTTGTAACTAACACCCAATCCAGCTCTTCAACTGCCCCGCTCAAGGTAGATTGGGTGAAGCAACTTGGCCCTTCCTTGGGAAGCATAGTGAGTAAACCTTTGAAAGTTACCTCTATCCATCAAATACATCAACCATCCCTTTGGGAAAGCTTGAAAAATGCATTAAGCAATGCTCTTGCCCAGGTGGGGAAGACGGTAATTGTTACAACCACCCAAGCAGCTGCCCAAGCTCTTGCATATAAAATACAGAAAGAATTGGGGATTGCCCCAACCATTAGGCAAACTGTTGGCGGGTATGCGGTTCAGGTACATCGTCCCCCGAATTTCCAAACCTATACCTCCACACCGCATACATCCCAGACGCCACCGCCGCCACCACCACCGCCGCCACCGTCCTCGTCGCCTCCACGCCCCTCTTCTCCCCCTATCTCTGTAAATACAACTAAACAGACTCCCCAAGTTGTAGTCGTCGATACATCCGCAAAAGGTGGGTCTTTTAAAATAGACCCCAAGCTGCTGCTGTTGGGTGGGGCCTTATTATTACTGCTTGCAAGTAGGCGATAATTAAGGAGGTAGGAAAATGTTAGTAGCAGAAACAGTTGAACGCGAAAAAGTTGTAGTTCCCCCCAGTTGGAACTATGGATACTTGGTAGAGAAAAATGGAGATTTGTATGTTGATTATGGCAATGTCTTGCAACCTGTAAAGAATATTCACTACACCAATTCGGGTATAATCTTATCAACAGATTACGGTACTTATATAACACCATATGGTTGGGGGCTAAAGAGCCTTGTAAAAGGTATAGGTAGAGTTTTCCACTATACGGGGAAATTCCTTGGTAAAGTAGCTCCTATTGCGGTCCCCCTGCTTGTTGGTGTTGGAATTTCGGCAGTTGCAGGAGCATTGTTTGGTAGTGCCGCAGCGACCGCGTCTGCACAAACAGTTGCACAAGCAGCCCTCAGCGGTAACTTGGTAGCTGCAGGTCTACAGGCGGTAGCTTTTGCGGGAAAAGTAGTAGCTACTAATCTAATTTCCTCGACTATTTTAAGGGCTATATATAAGCGTCCTCATGGTGAGGTAGTAATTGCACAGGGCAACAAACCAGTGTTGGTTATTCCTCAATTCGTAAGAGAGGTTGTTGAACCCCACCATCTGGTGCATTTCATTACGCGAAATGGAACGATACGAAATAGTAGGGAAATACAATCGCGAGTAGATTGGTTAGCTAATAAAATTAAACAAACAGCGGTACAGATAGCTAACTTATATCAAGAATGGGGAGAAAATATCTCTACAGATGAATTGGTGCAACACATACGGCGGATATTTTGGAATATTCCTCCCACTATGTCAGAAGTAGAAGCAAGAATTAACTCCTATCTTCGTAATCTAAGGATAAGATTATGTCATTCTTATGTTAGAGAAGCATATAATGAAGCAGTAAGGGTTGCACCTGCAGGGTTTGCATCGAAATATCCAATAAGCAAGTATCTTTCTATGTGTGCCTCCCATAATAAAAACAACATTCAACAAGCCTTAGTAGCCGATGTGCAAAGATATAGAAGATATGTTGAAGAGAAGGCAAGAAGAGAGGAAGAGGAAAGATTGAGGCAATTAAGATTGCGGCAAAGACAAAATGAACAAGAAAGAGCGGTTTCGTTCAGGACAGCAGAAGCAAGTTCCCCCAGAATGGAAAGTTCTCTTATAGAGGGGATAAAACCTGAATATCTCCTTTTAGGAGGGCTATTGCTGGTCCTCTTATTAAGAAGAAAAAATCAACCTATTTATTATCCTCCTTATCGCCCTTAATCTCTACCCATAATTCCTTTGCCATTTTTACAAGGCGGGGCAAGTCGCTCAAGGGAATATAAATCCCCCGAGGGAAACTATTTTTCAACACTATTGAAGTTTTATTTTCTTTAATAGCCTCATCGAATGTTTTAAATTGCACTTCAAGCTTTTTAGCTATGTCAAGAATCTTCTTAAAGTCCATAGAATAAGAATTTTATTGATTGATTAAAAATTGTTATTATGTGTGTATTAAAGCAAGGTAAACTTGTTGCTGATTTTATCAGGAGGATAAAGCAGAGGGGAGTTAAACCCACATATGTATGTGGATGTGGTAAAACCCAAGTCACTTGCATAATAAACACTGCTCGAGTTGATGGATGTAAAACTTCGCTTACACTATCATCTGGAAATAGAGTGCTTCTCTACCTCATCTGTCCACATGGCATTGAAAAATACTATGAAATTCCCGCCAAATATGTTAAAACGCACGGATTCTGGTTGTTTAAGTCGTATGAAATCCTAGCCGACTGGATAACTAAGGGAGTCCAAAACCTCTTCATGGTAAAAGAGAATGGCATAGTAACATACAAACGAGGAGAGACTGGTTATATCCAGTACACAACCAAATTACCTTCCCCTTCGATTTACCACGCACTAACATATTCTCCCTCTCCTGTTAACACGAGCGTTCCTAACAATCCTCCTTCAACCAAAATGAAACCCCGAACCGAATCTCAAATTGAGCTTCCTTCCGACCAAAGTAATCAAAGAAGGTCTATGTCGATGTTTTTGCCATTATCGTTGCTTTTAGTTGGAGGCTTGGTATTATTTTTAAAGAAATGAGGTTAGGTAATAATTTTGGAGATGCTATAGGTATTAGGGTAAAAGATAACCACATTGTCGGTGCGATTTTTGCAACTAATTTATTTCGTTATCCCTTTCTTTATATTTCTAAACAAAAGGGTGAGTTTGTAATAGAAGCCCTTGATAGCCAATTAAATAAGTTAAGGGTAAAGGATACAGATATATTAATCTTTCGGAAACCACAGGAGATAGTGGTAGAGAAATCTTCGTCCGAAGTAAAAAAATATGAAGAGGTAAACCTTTTGCCTAAAGTTGTAGGGAACCTTACGCGGGCAAGGGTTTATAAAGTAAGAGGACTTGAAGATTATTTGATTTTTAGTCCTTTTACAGATTTAGAAAAATTTATAGGGAAAGATTTTTCTATTCGAAGTATAGAGCCACTCCTCGTTTAGGAGAGGCCGAAATAGTATCCAGGCTTAAGTACTCAAGCAAAGCTATAGCTGAGGGATATATTTTGTTTATATATCCTGCTTGTTTTAACCAATCTAAAACTTTTTTAGCCTTGTCACCAGTCAATTCTACATTCACTTGGATTCTATCTACCTTACCTTTAACCAGCATGGTGTCATGCAACTTGTCGTATTTATAATGTTTAAACTCGAGTAATTTACCTCCCCAGCATTTTACTGCATATATCTCACAATTTTTTGTTCCTATGTAAAAATTCCACACTATAGTTCTATCTACACATTCGATACCTATACCTAAAAAAGTTGCCTTATCTTCATAAGGCAAAAGCTTTTCATAGCCTTTAGGGCATATACTCCTTAGGTGGAACCAGAAGTCTATCCTAGTTTTTTCATCTAACCATTCCGCTACACTACCTATCGCTACTTTTTTTGCGGTCTGTCCTGAGGCTAGTTCGTATAACGCAAAAGTAATCACCGAGTAGTTGCAAGGGTTTTTCTTTTTAGATTCTCGCAAATGAGCAATTGTAGGATAAACATTTCTCCACCAGCTGATAAACTTTGGATTTGTAGCACACTCGGTAAAAAATCCCCACAGGATGTTTTCGTCTTCTATTTGTTGTTCAGTCTTTTTATTTTTTCTGTCTTCCATAATTTTTAATTATGAAAGCTATACCTTTCTCTTACACAGGAGACCTCGACAGGCAACAAATACTTGCCGACCTTGTTGTAAAAGGTTCCACATCCCCCAAAATCCGAAAGCTAGCAACTCAAATAGTCCGCCATTGTCCCTCTTATGACGAAATGTGCGAAATACAAAGTATTTACAACTTTATTCGGGATAATATCCGCTATGTGGAGGACCCAAAGTGGGTTGACTCTTATCATTCCGCAGAGAGGATTTTGGAACTCGGCTCCGCTGATTGCGATGACTTTGTAGTAATCACGGGTAGCCTGTTAGGGGCAATCGGGTTCCCCGTTGGGGCTAAGATAGTAGCAAAGAGAGCAGATATGCCTTTCCACCATATCTATCCAATCGTAATAACACCCAAGAGGTGTCCACTTAAGATTACCAAAAGTAAAGTTATTGTCCCCTCCGAGTGTAAAATCTATCCTTTAGACCCCTCTGTAAAATCTCTACCATGCTGTAAAGAGGTACCACATGCAAAAGAACAAACTTTTATCTATCTTCCAAGGTTTCTTGTATTGTAATATATCTATTAAATACACAAGGAGGTTAGGAGATGGCAACCGTTGTAGCAGAATACAATAAGGTAGAAATCGATAAACAGCTTCTTATTGAGGCACTTAAAGGAGGTGCATTGGGAGCTGGTGTGGTCTTTGGAGCTGACTTCCTGTTGAGTAAATTCGTGCATAGCGGTAAACTTAGGGCTATTCTCTGCACCGCCGCTCCCGTAGCATTAGCTATGTGGCTTAAGGAAAAGAACCCCGAGCTTGCTACAAGTGTGGCAGTCGGCGGAGCAGGAGCTGGTATTTACAAACTTATACAAGCATTCCTCTACCAAAAGCTACATATACCCTATGCAGGGGATTTTGAGGATTATGGAATAATCGAAGAGGTTCCCGAAGAGGAAAATACTTATGAAGTTGTAGAAACTACTTCTCAGCAACAATATGGAATAATCGAAGAGGTTCCCGAGGAAGAAAATGTTTACGAGGTTGTAGAGACTACCCCCTCGTACGGGGCAATGACTGTATAATTTTATTTGCATAAAGTTTGGGAGGTATAAAAATGGCGAATTTGAAAGTAGTAAAAATTGACCCCACAACTGGGCGGAAGGTTGTAGTTGCCTTAAAGGATGTTAGCCCTTACTGGTTGTATGACACTAAAACCATTAGTGATACTGAGAATATCCAGAGCTTCTTCACCAATGTCAAAAAGAATGATGATGTAGCTACCAACATGCTGAACGACTCCGTGCTTCCCTCTGGATGGAAATTCAATATCGGTGCAATCCGCGTAGTTCCCGACTTTTCGGCAGACCCTGCATTGGTAGCTAACCTTATATTTAACTCTATTGTGGAGTTTAACAAGGAGGGTAGTGAAATTTTCAAAGCTCCTACTTTCGTGTTCAACGCAGGAGCTGGTGTGCCTACCAAGGCTACAAACGGTGATTACACCAACCAAGCAGTATTGCTTCTGCCTTTACAAATGCAAATTGAAGGAAATACTCCTTTCGAATTTAGGTTGAAATCTAAAGCTCAGTTAGGCCAAGGCAATTCCGTTACTGTTAAGATGGTTCTCGACGGTATTGTTTATAAAAACATTGTTACTGCCTAATTTCCTTCTTTTCTTCCTCATATATAATATTTTCATATGGCAAATATCGGTTTTGGCACCCAATTTATTGAACGGTTAAAGAGAGGCGATATACGAAAGATTTTTTATATAATTACTTTTGACTTAGAGGTCGCCTCTGGCGAGGTAGTCAATGTAGATGATAGAACCCCTAGCGATGGTGTTTTCCAGATTGAATTTATGAATATCATTTCAAATGAACCCATAAAAATACAAGTTAGGGATACTTTTACCAATAGAAATTGGTTTAGCGATCATGTATACTCACATATTGTCGCTGGTGATGGTAAGTCGTATGGCTATTTACCATCCCCTATTCTTGTTAATCCCTCAACACAACTGGTTGTAACTGCTACATATAACAAAGATGACCCATTGGCTACTGGTTCAGACAAAGCTTCTGGGCAGTTAGTAATTGGAGGTTATATCCTTGTAGGGTTGAGAGAGGTTTCTGAAATATACAAATAGGAGGTATGCGCATGGGTAGATTATCGTTTCTTTTTAAACTATTTAAGATTATCCCAATTATTGCCACTGATATAGCTCGCTATAGTGGTGATAAGTTTATTTCTATACACGAAATACTCAATATGGTTAGTGACATACTAGGAGCGTTTGGTGGTAGTCACCTTTACATCAAAGTTTCGTTCGGTGGCGAGAAAAAAATAATTGGTATATCGGAATTAATATCAATGATAGAACAATTGATTGGCGATGTAATAGATTTAGATAGGTCTGGAATACAAATAATGCAAAATGGTGTCATCCATTTTGTTTTAAAACCCAGTACTAGCAAAGCGTAAGGTGGGTAGTGATGGAATGCCGAACAATAAATAACTTTTCCGATTTGTCTTTTGATACTGTAGACCAATTCGATACTGAAGATGCGATTATCTGCTTGCTTAAGCAGATAAGGTTTTTATTGCTTAAACTATCTAACTCTATTGCCCCAGCTATTGATATTACTAATGTTAAAAAGGTTTCTACTGAATTAAGCAAGTTATATAAGGCAACTAGCACAAAAGTAGTAGAAATACAAAATATATCCCATTTAACAGATTCACCCAACGATTTGATTTTGCAACCAAAAGTGGTTGGTAATAATACCTTAGGTCTAGTCATCCGACCTGGAGAGAATATAAGAATCTTTCTCCGAGCAGGCGATGTAGTTTTCGCATCCTTCAAAGATAGGGAAAGTTACATCGCCTTGAACGAATTTACTATTTAATTGCTTCATTTGTTTTAATCAGTTTTAATCTTTTTATAGTATGGCTACAAAAACCAAAATTATCTCTTATAAAGAGATTGATTGGTTCTATACTATAAGAAAACCAAAGCCAGCGACTATAAATATATCAAAATATGTTCCCTCATATATAAAGCAATACCTTAACTGTCCTTCAGATATACCAGTTGAACAGTGGTCAGCTGCACGATGTGTTTCTTGGTTCTCAGGGGAAGGGATAATTTCAGACATAAACCAAAACTATAAAAGAGGCGCCTGGAGTTATGATATAATGGTTCTTAATTTTTGTAATCAAAATTGGTGTTCTAATAATAGCTTAACAGCTGAAATTAAAATAGAAGGGGTACCAATAGAGACAAACTATCGGATAATAGATAAATATTTCGCAGTCTATGTTTGGAAAGTTGATGATACATTCATATATTATAGGTTACACAGGAAATTTTACGCCCCAACCTCATTTCAAAAGAGGTATATTCCTTATGTTGATGATAAAAAATATATTATAGATGAGCAGTATAATGAATCCACAAGGCAATTAACCCTATCGATTACTACGCCTGATACTTATATAGATTTACAACATGATGCCAGTCTAGTAGATAAAATCTTACTCGCAGACACACTTCTGTCTTTTGACAGAAATTCTTTTCCTAACCTTCTTCTTGCAACTGTAATGGGTGGAGAAATCTTTTATAGCTTCACAACATCACAAGTGTGTTACTATGATTCCCGCCCAACTTATTGTTGCGGCAGGTATTTCACAGTAACTGTCCCAGTTTGTTTTCCTGTCCCTGGTTTATCTATTAGTTTTTCCTATAACCCAGATAAAAATTCTATAATATTCAACTTAAACAACTTTTTCTCGACTTTCTTCTTCTATCCACATCTTATAAATGAGCAAACTCTACGAATTTTAACAATATGCAATCCAATATATCAGCTAAATTTGAATCAACCAATCTTCAATTTAGGACTTAATAAATTCCCAATAGGGAATGTGGAAATTAAAATTGATAATGTAGCTGGAGCAACCCCTATCAGTATTAATACTAAGACTAGTATTATTAACATAAAAGAATTGGAGGGACTTAAAATATGAAATTTAAGTATAGAATTGTAAATGATACATACGAATACCTTGACCCAATTGCTATAATAGAAACGGATAGTTCAGGTAGTAATTTAATATATACCCTAAATGGGAAACCCGTTATAGTAAAAAAAATACCAAAGTTCTATCCCAGTCCTACAAAAAACAAGATACAACCTCCCTATTCTTTTTTACTTGGAAACAAATTTTACATCTCTCCTATAACAACATTTTATATCGAGTGTATTACTAATAATAACTGTTCTAGTGCTAGTTTAAAACCAATACCAATAGATACACCCAGCAAATCGCATGAATATTATATGCAGTATATTACATTTAGAAAAGGAGAGGCAGAGATAATATCTGAAATGTTTAAGCAATCTTATTTCCCTATAGATAGGGAACAGATGAAGATGTTATATCATATAATAAAGGGAGAATTCATATCTTTAGCGCCTTATTTTGAATATTGTAGCGACTACAGTTATCGCAAGGTGAATATTAACATCTATACAGGAATCGTCAACTATAAAAGTGGTAATATATACACTATATATATTACCGATAATAATCTGATAGTATTTGGTCTTACAGGTTTTGTGAAGGTTAAAATGAAAAGCATATCGTTAAAAAGTATAGACAATATAACCGCTACCTCATTTCATTCAAATATAAAGGATTTACCCGCTGTACTTGCAATATCCAGCTTGGTCTCCTCAATAGATATTGAAGGGTATAAAAATATCATGCCCCTAGAAATTGTTAAGGACGGTAAAATATTCACACCATACATACGACTCTATTTGCTCATATCCAGCGATAACAAGCTAGAAACCGAGACTGAAAAATATAAAAACTGGCTAAAAAAGAAAATCAATTTAAACTTCGGTAATATTACGGGCATCCCTGTTATTGACATAGATATGCAGAACTTTAAAATAGTTTGGTATGACCAATAATAAATTATTGGTAATAGATCCTGCAATATCTTTGGCAGGGTTGAAATTTTTTTCAGCATTTGTTAATTCTTGGGCATGTATACCATCAGCTCCCTCTATTGCCCATAGGCTTGGATTAGCTATACTTTTGAAGCTTAATAAAACAAAATCGACAGGAAGTTGTACTCCAATTTTTTTTCAAAATGCAACTTTAGCAGGATATTTTTTTGGTATAGCTTTAAGAAAAAATGGACTTATCAAATTCCTTAATTTGATAAGCGTCAAACTAGATGGTGGTTATTTAGATGACCCAAGTATCATCTTACCTAAAGATTTGTCCAACTTCAAGAAAAAGTTGTCTGATTTTTATAATTTCACATACCATGCCAGTATAATTGATGTATATAATAAAGGTATTGAGGAATTTAAAATCGATGAAAATGAACTACATATATTACTAGAACTGACGCAAATATATTATCCATTACATGTAAATGACTGTTATAATCACTCACTGTCGGGTGTGTACCCGATTACCAAATCTCTCCCAGCTACAGTTGTGTAATACGGTTTATAATATAATCATATGATTAAGCCTTATGGCAATACGCCTGTATTTCAGGACTTTACACCTAGCGACTTCGGAATTCTTCCTTTAACTTTTAACTTGATTGCTCCTAAATTTGATATACATCCATTCTATGTAAATATTGTTTCAGATGATGATATTGATAAACTGCGTTTTTTTCTAAATTTAAAGCATATAATCAATGAACAGTTATCGTTATTACTTTCGCAATCTATATCAATATACCACGAGAAATCAATCAAAACAGAGGATTATTATGGGTATGAAACCACGAAAACAATTCTGGAAGAAGACATAGGTATTTTTTCGCAAGAGGGGTTGTTATATCCTCCTATGCCACTATTAGTGCAAATGATAATCAGCAAGATACCACTTTTATTTACTATAATTCACTATCCGATATTATTAAAAAAAATAAAAGATTGTGTAAACAATCAGCGTAACGAAGAGTGCAAAGATGACGACTCGCCCTGCTGGGAAGCTATAGATGGTGAATGTCCCAGCTACCAATTTAGATATTTTTTTAACCATTGTTCGAATAAGTTAAACTTCCAAGATATTATAGATGCATTTAAAAATAAATTATCTAGTAATATTATTAATAATCCTACTGTAAGTTATGATGTTATACTAAACACACTTAACAAAGTCAATTACTTTGACTACTTACAAAATGAATATCAAGATGCGTTCACAAAAATTGTTCTCTATAGTGGATTTTCATGTGATATGCTACAATTTGGTGAATGTTCCGCAGGGGCACACTTTTGTAAACCGATTGATTTTACAAACTATTTTGAAAATAGATTCAGGGAGTACTTATCATTGCTCAGGTATTTCATTTATGTATCTCATGAATACATTAATACTTTTGGTAAGTTTGATAGACTATCTCTTTTGTCAGACATTGAACCGTTTAACCAGCTCGAGGTTGTGTCTAATACTGATATAAATAGAATGCCTATGATAAATTTTTATACAATTTTCTCCAAACTCCAGCCGATTAATTGTGAAACAAAGAATTTGTTATTTAAATAATCTTTTTCTCTATGTTTACTTTATAAACTCCTTCCTATTTATTATAAATATAACCTTAATGCAAGGTACAGAAAAAAATAGCGTTATTTACGACATAAAGAGTGCTATAGATAAATTTACAGAACTTGACAAAATTCTTATATCCCAGGTGCAGGAAGAGCAAAAGGAGATGAGGAACCTCCTACAGGAGCAAACAAAGATTTTGACCCAAATAAAAAGTTTGTTAAAAGATTGCATAGAAAGGATAGAGGAACCCAATGCGAAACTTTCAGTCGGCTTGATGTGGATAGCTCTTGCCCAAATAGTTTCTGCTTTTCTCCTTATTTATCAACTTTTTATCCACCATAATTAAACCTCCCTTCTAATCCTCAACTCCTCCTCTATGAGTGGCTGTATTAGCCTACTTGTCACGGGTAAGTATATAACCTCCCCACAATCGTAAAGATTCCTCATTTCCTCCTCGGGGGCTATAAATACTACATCTTTATCTCTGCGGTAGTAGTTGTAGAATTGCGGTTCCCGTAATAGTTTTGCTCCCTTTTTCCTCGCAAGTTGAGCGATATACCGCTCAACACATTTTTTGTCAACAATAAAAAATTCCGCTGGGGATATTTCAAATGCAAAATGCGTAAAGGGTTTCGAAAAAACATAGTGACCTGCTTTGTTGTATATCTCAACCACCCATGCCCAAGAGTTAGTATATCTTTTCTTCTTCCGCCTCGCCTTCACATCTACCAACTTGGGGCGTTCCGCGTCCCTGTATAGAATGAAATCTATTCTCCATTTACGGTTTGCATACTCGTTTGCCCGCTTGACCGAGTAACCGTTTTCCTTTGCAACTATTTCAAATATTTCTTCCACCAAAGTGCCGAGTCTTAAACTATCCGCCCACTTCTTTTCCCACTTCTTTTTAATGTAAGGCATATTATAAGTTTACTTTAAAAAATCATAAAAGTCAACCATAACATGTATATAAACTCTTTTTATGTTTATGGGTTCTGATAAAATACCTCGCCGCATCAAGACTTTAGCGGAAAGAAAAATACAGGCTCTAAGGTTGCTACAAGACTGGAAAGCTTATAAACAGTTGGATTACAACAGCCCTGAGTGGTGGGAAAAATTTATACAAAAGCACCGAAGCATACTCAATTATACAAAAGCATCGAGGCTCGTATCAAACTCTCTTGTAGATAAAGAGATTGTCAAATCAATAATAGACCTCTTTATAAGAGAGCTTTTCCCCGAGGATGGAACTGCACCCGATTTGGATGCAATTGATTTTTCTACTCTTCATGGTATATCAAAATTGATAGAATTCGCGACTGGGTTGACTTATTCAAAATCCCCTAAGCATTTAAAATATTCCTACGGGAGAAAAAACTGGTCAATAGCTCTACTACTGCTGTTATTAAGTAGATTGACAAAAAAAAGAGGAACTGCTATAAAGCTGATTAAAGGATTAGTAAATCAATATAAGAGCACTTTGCATACTAAAGCTCCTCACTAATAAGCATCAGAGGTGCCAAAAATCTTCTTTTCTGTAATTTGTGGTCGAGTACCACAAAATTTAGCTTTTTGTCTGGGTATATTTTTTTAAATTGTAAATACAGGCTGCTAACCTTTTTAACCTCTTTAAACTCGTCCCAAATATGGGTGGGTATTTCTTTCCTCTCTACTCCTCTCTTCTTTTCTAAAGAAGTCCTTTTCTTTAGTGCTTTTTCAATTATTGGCTTTTCCCCAAGGAAAAGATAAACCCATTTATCTCCTGCAAGGTAAAATGGGGCAAGGTAAAGTCCCCTCCTAAAGTGAACTGGTTCTTTCATTTTCCTCCTCCTCAAAATTTTTGTCAAAATTCAAAATCCAAAGAGAGGGAGGGAGAACAAGGGTTTCCCTCGCCCTTGTTACTGCAACATATAAGAGATTTATCTCCTCTTCACGGTCCCTCAATATCCTTTCCCAAGCTTGTTTTATAGAAATCCCTTCCTCCTTAGCAAGTTTTTTTGCCTCCGCGGGGAGGTCGGGGAAATCGTCAAGCAACTCCACTTCTGACCACTCCAACCCTTTTGAAGAATGGGCGGTAGTGAGTTCTACCCCGCCCCACGATTGGTTTTCTGTTAGCATCTTTAGGATGGTAACAGGGTTGTATTTGGAGCAAAAATACAACGCGTTTTGTAGTTCTGCATCCTCGTTTTCTGTAGCAAATCTCTCAAGTTCCTTAATGTCTTTGAAGAGTAGCAGCCAAGTGTTGATACTTGGCTTTTCTCCGTAATAAAAAAGTCGATATATGTCGACAGGAAGACTTAACAATTCCTCCAGGGGACGAACAAACCTGAACTTTTCCCCCTGCTGGAGAAGTTCTAAAGCGGTCTCTATGAGGGTTATGTTCTTTCTTGAAATTATAGCTTTCGTCTTCCTTCTATCCTCGTATAGATTCATTCCCTTAAGTTTTTTCTTTTCCCCTTTTAGTCCCAAAAGCTTATTAGCTACTTCCTCTTGTAGGCTTCGGGGAGGAATTCTCCAGCTGATGGTGAGATATTTTCTTTCTACCCCCTTCCTTTTGAGGAAGTAGCCGTTCGCTCCCCGCCATTGGTATATTGATTGGTGAGTATCCCCAACGGCGATAATTCTTTCCGCTATCAAAGAAACAAGTTTTTCCTGTATAGGGTTAATATCTTGAGCTTCGTCAATAAAAACTGTTTTCTTTTTAATCTTCCTTTTCCCCGCCTCAATCTCTCTTATTAACTTCAATATCATAGTATCAAAGTCTATGGTTCCCTTTTCCACTTGATTATCCACCACTTTTGAGGTCAAATCTTGAAGGTCAATATCTTCAACCTTTACAAATTTCAAGAATTTCTTCGCTTCTTTCAGGTTTCCACTCATATAATTCCTAACCGCGTATGTGAGGTAGTTTAATATCTTTTTCTTGTCTATCTTAGTTATTTCCTCTACTATCTCCCTAACTTCAACAAAAGACAGTTTTCTGACACTTTGTTTTTCCGACTTTTTCAAATAAGAGTAAGCAAGGGAGTGGAAAGTGTGAACCGACGCAAACTTTTTTAACTTCCTTTGAGCTTCTTCTTTATTTTTTTTGTTATAAACAAGATATGTTGGTTTATATTTTGTTTTTCCTGCTATACTCTCAATTGCTATCTTCGTTGTAGTTGTCTTTCCTGTACCTGCGAAGGCATTGATGATTAAATCCCCTTCGCTGGTTTTAATATATTCAATAATCTCCCTTTGTTCGTTTGTCAATTTCATTTTACCTTCCCCTCCACTCAATTAGGGTTAATTAAAGACAGCGATATATATAACGATTTCATAGCAACGAATGTTTTCACTGTATGCTCCACCACAATTTTAGCGAACTCGTCCTCCTCTACTTTTACTCTACCTTTTATTTGTAAACTCTCCCCTAAAAAGAGCTGTATCTCCGACCCCTTTGGGGTTGTTATTGACACGGACATATTCGGATAATCAACCTCAACCTTTATACCTTCCTCACCATACAACTGTTTATAAACAGTATTTAGCGTTTTCTCCAGTTTTTGGACTGGGCTTCTCATTTTTACATCTCCTTTTGAGTTTTAATTTTTGAAATGTCAAACTTAAAGGCAGGGTATATGTCGAAATCCTCGCATAGACCCTCCTCCCACACTCTGGAGGCACCGTCAACTACCCGCCCGCTCAAAAGTTGTGACAAATAATGCCTCCCAAGCTCGACAACCAAATCTTCACCCCTATCATACCATCTACAGGTGGTGCATTTAACTACTCCTAAGAAAATAGATAAAGCCCTGCGGAAATCCCTCACCTTGTAAAAAATTACCTTCACGGGGTAACGCATCATTCTCCCTCCTTTTGTTTTTTGAAGCCCCGCCCCTAACAGTAGGTTTCTTTCAAAGGGCTCTATCCTTCTAAGTTGCTACTTTTTGCGTCTGACTGCATTGAGATTGATTAGCAACGCTTGGGTTCTCTATATATGCATAATTGTTATTATGCATTTAATAGCCGAGGCGGCCTTCAAGCTTTTAGAACAAAACTACAACTGATTTTTTGCACCGCCGCAAACGCGTTCTTAAACTAAAAAATTCTAGGGGTTGAATTCCGCTGAACTGCCACGAATTTTGGTTACTTTCGCTTTATTAAGCAGTTTACAGCTACTACATAATGCGTCTTGCCTACCTTGACTCTAATTGTGAACTATACAACCTACTATTACAGTATGGAATAGAGATAATAAGAGTTTATGAGTAGGAAATATGTGCTCTATAAAGACGAGACAACTTTAGTTACTACAGATTATGTAGCACAGCTTTTTGGTAATACTGTGAAGATTAACTCTCTGTATATAGAGTTTAATGACCCGCAAGAGGTAAAAGACTTCTTTAATGAACTTGTAAAGAAAGCAGAAGAGGCAGAGAAGCAAGGAAAGTTTAACTACATTATTAGAAATCGAATACTCATAGCTGGAGGCAAAATATTTGAATTAGCAGGCAACACGATTAGGACCCCCAACACCGAACTAATCACTTCAATAGACAAAGCTGAGAAAATTTTCTCTATCTTAAAATCTACCAACTGGGACAACACAATTTCATTTATCATACCCTCCTCTAGTGCAGGTAACAGTGGGTGCATCTGTTATTACGGGAATGACAATCCAACGACCAATATAAATCCACCTAGAATAGGGGCTATTTATATAAACACTGTAAATGGAGAGTTGTGGATATGTATCAAAAACGAAAAAGATAAAAACTGGTGGAAAAATCCTGTTACAGGGGATATAGTAAAACCGCTTGACGAACCAGTTTGGGTTGGTGAAAACATATCCAAGGCTACCAAGGCTGAAGTTTCTTTACCCAAGGCTGCAACAATTATCTTGTACGGTCGCGGGTGGAAGAGTGGTAACTATCACTACCTATTTAGGAGCTACCACTCTAATGGAAACTGGGCAAACGACATGTATTATGGAAACGGATTTACAGTTAGACAAAATTGCGGGTTTGGGTATCAATATCTTACAGAACCTCCCTCTGGGAACCAGGATTTAGTGGCGGTTGCCGCTTGGGATTCCAACGGGTGGGAACTATCTTTCTTTGTAAAAGATAGTAATGGTAATTGGGTTGAAAAATACCACAAATCTGGGGGACTTAAATGGTGTGGTGCAGACTATGTTTGCTTGTACGCGGATACTTGTGGACCCTCAAGGACGACCCTTGGTGGTATTATTTATAAAGCTGAAATTTACGATAGTAGAATCCAGCACAAGGATTTCATGAAATATGTGAAAAGGATAACGAAAAGAAAATAAGATTTAAAATTTATTTTTCTTTCTTAGGTTGAGCAGAAGAGGAACCTGCTGCTTTTTCTTGGTTGGATTCCTCTTGAATCGATGTTTTAGCAGGTGTGTTCCTTTGGGCGGGTTCCTTAGTAGCTACTTCTCCTTTAGAAGCCTTCATAGATGAAATTTCCTTGTTAATTACATCTATCTGCTGTTTTAGATTTTTTATAGCCTCACTTAGTTCGTTAATCTTTTCACCAAGCTGTTCTAACTTTTTAAGGGCCTCCTCGACCTTTTTCCTCCTTTCCATTTTTTTTCTCATATATTCCACCACCTGTTTTTTAATTTGGTCGAACACATCATTAATTAAATCTTGTGGACCCAAAACAATGGGGTTATTGTTGAGAAGAAGAACTCTATAAGCTTTTCTTATCACTTTCCCTTTAAAAGCTATGATTCCTAATTGGTCGTTTACATAATACCCTTGGGTTTCGATGCTTTTAATGAAGTCATCAAGGGGTAACCTCCCTTCAACAGGTACGCCGTTGAGACGAATTTCACCACAACATTCCTGAATTACAAAGTGTTTTACAACCAAAACTCTCATGAAATATTGATTATACAGAGAAATTAATAAAAAGAAATGTAAAAGAGTTTTGTTGGTTTAGACAAATTTTACAGATGATTTGCCGAGGGGCTCTACTTTAACCTTTACAGCTTCAGCTCCCATATCCAGGGCAGCCTTGAAATCTAAGAGATACCTCTTTATCAATATCTTATCGCGGGTTGTGACCTTTTCAGTGGCTCCATCTACTTCTACCGTAACGATAGCTTTGTCTCCTTCAAAATGTATGTCGCGAATCAAAATCGTCTTCCCTATAAACCTTCTAAAACCCGCTCCTTTCTTACCCTTTTTTACGAGTGATTTAACATCAGTAAGGCTAACGACTCCATGCGGCTTAACCTCAATCAACCGTTTCAACTTTTCTACTAAAGCCGAATAATCTACAGTCCTCATTCTTGACCTCCTTTGATTTAATTAACTATCAAAATTATATACACCACAAAAAGTAAAAATGGAGGGTAAAAGAAGGGTAAACACCCCCATCTAGAGAAATTTTTATCAAGTTCCCCATCTGCAGTGATGACTTTTCTGATGACACAAATAGATACAAGGGTAAAAGTGTCATCACCCTACAGACACAATACTTTGCTCGATGTATTGATATATTTGTAGTTGACTTTAACTATTTGTTAAGTTGGACTATCCCTTTCTCAGGTGATGCGTGATAGCCTTGTCCTACAAGGGTTTTGTTTTTATTTGTTTATTTCAATACAAACCACAATACATAATACCATTTGCTGATGACCTGATGACACTGATGACACCCTGTGAACAGTTTTACAGCTCAAAATAACGCCATTTGGTATTTTCTTCCCTAAATGCCTAACATAACTTGTGGGGAAATATGATTAAGACACATTAAAACTATCAACCTATATTTGAGTGATGACAGAAAAATACCAAATCTCCTTCTTCTGAATTGTATTAATACATGTAGAGGTGTCATCAGTGTCATCACCTACCAAGTTTGGATTCTTGCCAATTTTACTAAATGGCATTTGGTAAATACCAAGCAATATATAGAATATAATTTAGTAAAATACTAAGTATAATTTGGTATCGTGACCTGATGACACATAATGATAATTGATATACCGTTAGCGGGAACAGTCATCACCTGGGGGTCATCACCAGGCCTAATACCCCATTTCCTTGACATTGAGTATAGAACACGATTTGGTTATCAGGAGTGATGACGCATAACACAATTTGTGGAGTTATTCTTGAGAACAAACACAATTCGGTGTCATCACCTGATGACGCATAACACCACTTGTCAAACAGCTGCCTACTCAAGGAGGTAGGAACCATCAATACAAGTGCAATTATCTGTCATCAGTTGATGACACAAGTAGTAATAAATAAAAAGCAAATAACTTTATGATATATATTCATTAATGATGGAGGAACATGACTACAATATAGGAGTTATGAAAAAGGTCAGGAAGAGGATAAAGGACGGGGTAAGCATAGATGGGGTAGCCCGTGTGTTGGGATTAGGCACATACTCACTTGCATGTATGTTGGCACAAAAAACAGGGAAGTACTTCAGGAAAACTAATAAATTCTCCGCATTCGATTGTATTTTAATCGCAGAAGTTTTGGGACGCCAAAACAGATTAAAAGCTAATAGGAAGTTATTTGAAAGATTGTTTAAAGTATCATTGGAGGAAGTTTTGCAGGAGGTAGAGCAGGGGCGGGGGCGGGAGACCCAAAAAAACTAAAGGAGGGCAGCAGAGATGATAGAGCTTTTAAAAAAATACTCTAATAATGTTATTTTTGATACACTAAAAGAACTTGCGAATGAGCTATATCACAAATATGGCGTTGTAAGTATTCCTGTATCCCTTGAAAGGGATAGAAATGGAAAGGTTGTAAAGAAAATAACCGCCAAATGGGGAGAATTAGTCTCAAAGGATGACATCTCGTGGGAAGATATAGAGCAACTTTGGGAGGCAACTATATCAATCAAAAAAGGTAGCAAATTAGTTGAAGACTACAAAAAGATAATCAGGCACAGGGGTATAGCTATCCTCACGGGTGCAATAAGCGGACTAACAGTTGTAGATGTTGACGACGAGGAGGAAGCAGAGAGAAGATTTGGGAAGGACAGGTGGGCGAAATTACAAAGAAGCACTTTAGTTATCAAAACTCCAAATAAGGGGAAGCACCTCTACTTTAAATACGACCCTGACCTTCCCACCACAACCAATATCCTCCCCAAAATAGATATTAGGAACGATAAAGCACTTGTGGTTACATATCCCTCAACTGTTTGGAACGAGGCCACCCCCTGTTATGAGCTTGTTAATGAAGCGGAACCCGTAGAGGTTCCCGAATGGCTAAAAGAAATCCTTTTGCAGAGAAAGAGGGAAAAGGATTCTATCTCCTTATATATAAATAAAGGAGATAGGCAAACCAAAAGGTCGCTCTCTACCCGAGAACTTGTAGTTTTAGGGGACCTATTTACCCCCCTGTGGAAGGAGGGACATAGACACAATCTAACTCAATACCTTGCGGGCTTCCTCTACAAGCAAGGTATTGATTGTGGAAGTATCCGAAAACTCATTGAAAAAATCGTCTATTCAGCAAACGACGAAGAGGCGGAGAAAAGACTCAAGTTTGTGGATTACGAATGCGAAAGGTTTGAGGGGGTAAGCAAAGAAAACATAAAAGGGTATGCGGGAATCAAGGAAGAGTTGGAAGCTTTAGTTGAGGAAGGTGTCATCACCGAAAGTGGATATTTACACATCCTTGAAGAGTTAAATAACCTATTCCCGCCTAAAAGGGAGAAAAGAGATGACATATTCGTTCGCATAGGGGATTCTCCCAAGTGGGGATATGCATCGCTATCGAAATACGATGCAATAAAGGAATGGAAGCAAACCGAGAAAGAAGGTTTTGTGTTCAAATCCACGATAGCCTGGGGACATATCGTGGACCTTGAAGTGGTTCGCCCACCCACCCGACTCGCAGAGGAAACGGATAAAGTTTGGAACCTTACCTACTCATATGCGGGAGAAATCTATAAGTTCAAGGGCACTCCTGCAGAGGTTTTAGGAGCCTTAGAAGAGAATGGTTTTCTCATCAACACAAGGAAGGCAAAGGAAGCCTTTATGGCAATTTTGGGGAAAATCGAAAGGGAAAAGGGAATCCAAAAGAAGTGGCTCCGTTATGGAATATTTCCCCATTATCAGTGGGAAATAGTTCTAAATCACCCAGAGTTAGAGAATTATGAACCTTCTGAAGAGGAAATTGTGGAAGCCTTAAAGGTATTAGACATTTATGTATCTGTATGGAGCGAACGAAAACTTGCGGAAGTGGCGACCGTCGTTAAATTCGCTATAGCTTCCCCGTTTTACTTTGTCAGAAAGGTTTTCACTAACCGACCCTGGCAATGGTTAGCATTGGTAGGAGAATCCGACACGGGAAAAACCGAGGATGCCCGACTCACAAGGAAGTTGTGGAATGTTCCATACGAGACTGAACTGAATACCTCCTCTATTCAAACAGAAGCCCGCCTGGCAAAGCAAGTAGACAGTGGAACATTCGCTTTGATTGTGAACGAAACAACCCATCTGTTTGACGCCTCAGCTCAGGGGTCTTCCTTGCAAGAAATGCTTAAATCCATCTGGGGGGATATAGTTGCAAGAACTCACCTATCAAGGAACAGGAGACAAAGAGTATCCTTTGCGTTGGCACCGTTTATCTTTACTTCAAATAATCCATTGAAGTTGTCATCCTCTTTGGCTAAAAGGATAAAAGTGGTTAACTATCCTTTGTCCGCGAAAGTGACCCCTGAGGAGAAAAAGAATTTCTCTTTAGCTTTCCCCGAGGGGTATCTTGAAAGAGAGCTCAAACCACTTGCGAAAAAGATATATGACATGGTTAGTTCGAATATTAAACTCCTAACGGAAGCCGATACCTTTGAAGATTTCGCAGAAACCCTTTTGGAGGACTTATACTCAAGATACCTCAACAGGGTCCCAGAGTGGATAAAATTGAGGGCAGAAACAGCCGAGGCAAACGATGAGGTTACTGTAGAAGCTTTTGATTTGTTACTCTACATGATAGAGTATGTGAATACTAACTTTAAAAAACATTTTGATTCCGTATTTGGGACCCCTGATGTTCTCGAAAAAATAGCCCGCTTACAGTCTGAAATAGCTACTTTCCCTATTAAGTATGATGCATTTGGAGAAAAGGTGTATATTACAAGGGATTTCCTTACCTTTTTAAAAGAAAAAGGTATAGAAGCACCTTCCTTGAAATGGTTGAAAGAGAAGCTCGAAAGCTCGACGGAATTGAAATTAGAAGTCGAATATTCGAAAGTATCAAAAAGGGATTTGGGATTAATAGGTAAAAAAGTGGTAATTTTTAACGCGGATGCTTTATCAACAGCGGAGAAAGAAACTAAATCATCGTGGAACTCAATTAAAGTAAAGAAGCAAATTGAACAACAGCTTGGTAAAGATATGGGAACATTTAAAGAAGATGATGATACCAATATAGATTTAGATTTGTAGGGATTGGTTAAATTTTAAATTCTCTCGACTTCCTTTTACATTTTTCCCAGTACCTCAATATCCTGTTTAAGTACCTCCGTCTTTCAGTTTTCAACCTTTTGGAGGTATGGGAATGCAGTTGATAGAGTAAGAATGGACTATTGTGCAATGCTAAGAAATAAACAAATTTCTTATGTTTTATATAGTATTCGCACAATCTTTTCCCTACCCTTGAGCAACAAAAAACAGATATGTTCCTGAGAAGGGTAGCTAACGCCGCTTTTAGACACCCATCTGGGGTTAAAATATCTCTTTCCCAGTTTTTGATTATCCCTGTCTCCCTTAAAAATTTTTCCCAAGTTTTCCTGTTAACTTGTAACGGGCACCAGTCCCCCGTGGAAGATACAGTTATGTCCTTCCTCCAACTCGATTCGGTTCCCCATAAGGTGCAAACTACTTGCGGAAGGTGGTTGTAAATGAAGTGATATACAGGCTTTGCTCTACTACAGAGCTTACGGTGCTTCCCCAATTTGACATATACTACCTTGTAAATTTCCTGTAACCTTTCCTCGTATGTCGGATGCCTGTCAGCAAAAACAAGAGGAGCAAAAGTCAAAGCTCCTATTCCGAGTAGGAGGCATAAGGTATTATTTGATTTCTGCATAAAAAGAATTTTAGGAGACGGAGGCGGTTAAGGGGAAAGACGAATGAGATTAGGGACTCCCTTAATCCTGCCCGCAGCGTCTCGGATAGCCTGTGCGGTGTTGGGAGCGAACACATCGAGATAGGGCTTTTGCAAAATAATTCGAATGTCTTCTATAAAATCCTTCAAAATGTGTGGAACTATCACTCCGTCTACATCCTTAAAAGCCTCCCTCGCTGCCTCAATGCTAATTTCTTCCCCCTCCTTGAGGATAGTGATTCCACCGAGAGAGCTTATGGCTACGGGAATGGGTCCATATTCTGTCTCAAGTTCTCCAATTTCCTCAGTGATGGTTGCAGCTCTAATTTGATACCCACTCGGTGGGATAGATATTTGCTCACCCGTTTCAGTGATGATGGCAATTTCATGCGGTGTGCAGTTTTTCAAGTTGTAAATTTCTGCTATCATCATCTACCTCCTCAAATATAAAAAAACGAATTGTATTCGGAATTTTTGACACACTACAACAGTAGCAGTAAAATTGCCAGTCCAATCAAAATAAGGAAATCATCACTATGGGTGGTAGTGGTAGAGTTGGCTATATGTGATACATGTTTTTTAATCTGCTGCTCCTGGGGTGGCATAGAGAACTGTTGAGAAGGTTGAGAAGCTAGCTTTATAGCTGAGGTAGGTAAACTTTCAAGTGGGCAAAGATAAGTTTTAAACAATTTACCTGCGGCGATGTTGTAAAGAAACCTAATTGCTTTGGCAGGCTGGGTGAAGGGGATATATAAATCCTTGTTATAGATTTCTATAAGAGATATATTTCCCCTGGCAGAAGCTGCACGGATTTCACGGGCAAGTTTTAGTAATTCGGCATTATCAGGGCATTGTAATATCCGTATTTGTAGCTTACTACCTATTTTTTGTATTTCATACATATGAAAATATGTTAATTGGATGACAGAAATGGAGAAATAAGGAAAGGGCAATAGACGATTTTCGGGACTATTAATCACTTTAAAAGCGGAATAGGTCGAATCTTTTCGAGAAGTGTCCGCAGGAATGTTATTCCTCTTTTGGGAAAAGAAGTAGGGATTATCAAATTCGAATCAGGTGACAACTCATAATAGGTTTCAAATTGCCTTTGGTAAGGTTTCACTATTACGAGCATTATGGAGGGGGTAACCTTATAGAGTTCTTTATATTTTTCTCTCTCCTCTTGTAATTGTTCTAAAAATTTTTGAAATACTTTTGAATCTGGACGCCGCGGAATGTATTTCCTTCTTTTCACCTCAACCACAAGGTGGGGATTTTTATACCCGCATTTTTCAAGGTGAAAGGATAGGTCCCCCACCTCTTGTTCATAGGTTCCCGATGCGATGTTGCGGACAATACAGTGCGGCTCAAGGTTCCAGGTTTGCAAAAACTCTTTTCGTACTCTCTCTTCTGCCCGTTTCCCTATCCTCTTGTTGTTCGCCGACATAAGAGTATAATCATATAGATATGAGACTCTATAAAGACTACTTAATCGTAACTCTGAGGTGCTCAACTGACAAGGTGGTCTCTATTTTCGACCTCATCGACGGGGTAGAGGTTGAAAAGAGGGAAAAATATGTAATGAAGCTTAAATATCCCCTCAAGGAGGATGATTGTGTGTTTGCTATATTAAAGAAAATAAAAGATGAGAGACCAGATTGTGAGATTATTTCATTTTCCGTCTCATCAGATAGGTATGCAATTGAGGAGGTAAGGTTGAAATGAGTAAGAAAAAAGACGAAAAGAAAAAGGAAGTTCTGCCAACGGGGCGGGTAATAGGACACGCTTTGTGGTTGTATAGAGAGAAACCCGAAATTTTTGAGAGTCTTTTAGGCGATAATGCAGCTGGGTGTATCGTAGAGTTTTTAAAATCAAAAAAGTTTTTTGAAGAGGAACTCGTAGCCGAGTTTGTTAGTGACTTGCTAAGAGAACTTACGGAGGGAGAAGGAACTAAGTTGGCGGAACTGTTAGAGTTTTGTTCCAACTTTAAAGGACAGCTAAAACATTATTCTTTATTGAAGCAGGAGGCTGTCTTTGAAAATGAGTATGCAAAACAGTTGTTTGAAAAATACAACATCCACCCGTTTGTATCCAAACTTTTTGCCGACCCTAACCTTTACAAGGGGACAGAAATAGAAGGTTTGTTCTTAGCTATAGATATACAACCTTTGGAAACCTTTGATAGGGACAAATTTATAAGCCTCTTAATGGAGGAGAAAGTATGAGGACTGAAATAGAAAAGCTACCTACTTTTGGACTTTTAGCAAAGATATACCATAAAGATGGAGTTGATGTTGTTACATCTAATAATGTTATGTTTGATACAAATGGGGTTGTAGAGGAGTATCCCTCCAGATGGGGAGCTCTAATATATTTAAGAATAGTGGAGTTGCTTCCAAATGAGGTATATTTCCCTATTTTGCGAAGAGGTTTAAGAAAATACCTGCAGTTTGCATACGGCAGACGCTCTTTTATCAAGGATAAAGATGTCGCATTTCTTGTAGCATTCTTACTTAATGCACGCTAAAGCTTGTGAGAAGATAATTAGGTCAACATTCAGCTGGAAAGGCGTATTGGTTATAGAGAAGTATGAGGGAGATAGATTAGTAGAGCATTATTCTTATTCTTGCTACCTATCAAGTCTTTATATAATAGACGCATTTAAAGACATAAGCAATTTCGATGATTTAACATTTAAAGATAAACTTTTCTTTATTACTTCCTTATTTTTAAAGACGGAGGGGGAGGTCAAATCCTCGAGGACTCCTGTTGTGAAGTATCGGTTTTATTATATTTAAACTTGATATGAATATTTGTGAAAAGGCTAAAAGGTTTCGTATGCTGGTTCTCGAAAAGAAAGAAAG
>Ga0256833_1000724_pt1 | contig 25270 bp, 32 predicted proteins | sample 356284metaG_FD_190535 | JGI IMG/M metagenome (GOLD analysis project Ga0256833, IMG submission 190535) | Hydrothermal vent microbial communities from Mid Atlantic Ridge, Atlantic Ocean - 356-284 | ecosystem: Environmental > Aquatic > Marine > Hydrothermal vents | place: Atlantic Ocean: Mid... | reverse complement strand
CCATAAGGTTGAGGCACAGTTACTGACGTACTACCCTCTAAGGCATGAGGTGGTGGAGGGCGTCGTAGTGGACGTCAAGAAGATAGGGATATTCGTGAACATAGGCCCCATAGACGCGTTCGTACACATATCTCAAATAGCTGACGACAGAATGATTTACGATGAACTAAACGGCGTCATGCGTGGTGAGGAAACGAAGTTGGTTCTCAAACGTGGAGACATAGTGCGTGGGAAGATAGTTAATGTCAGCATGGCTCCGCCCGCCCACCTCAGGGTAGGCATGACTATGAAGCAACCTACGCTAGGAAAGATAAAGGAGGGCCCAGGGTATGCCGGTTAGGAGGAGGCATACGAAGCCATTCAAGGCATGCACGAAGTGCAAGTACCTAGTACCGCACGACGTGGAGCGCTGCCCCGTATGCGGTAGCGAGTCCTTCACCGAGAACTGGTCGGGAATGATAGTAGTTATCGATATTGAGAACTCGGAGGTAGCAAAGATACTCGGCATAAAACACCCCGGACGGTACGCCATAAAGATAGGGATCTAATCTCGATTAATAGATGAAACAATATAAGGGTTCCCCTTAAGCATAGGAGGAGGTGTTGGGTGTGAGTGAGGGGGCATTGAAAACAACTATGCTACCTGACGGTTCACTCCTGCAGGTCATCAGGGAGAAGGAAAACAAGGTTGTAGGGAGAATAGAGGTTTACTGCGTAGTCACACACGTTGAGAAGGGAACGCCGTCCAGGAAGGACGTGCGTGCGGCACTAGCTAAGCTCTACGGGAAGAGCGAGGACCTAGTAGTGATAAAGTACATAAGGAGCGAGTATGGTATCGGGAGGTCTAAGGTACGTGCGAACATCTACAACGACTTGGAGAGGCTGAAGGCGTTCGAGCCTGAATACCTGCTTAAGCGGGGTGCTTAAGCATGGCTGAGAGGCACAAGCTCTATGAGTACGACTACAGCACGGGAAAGATAAGGCTGAAGAACAAGGTATGCCCTAAGTGCGGGCGCGTAATGGCGTTCCATAAGCATCCGGTGCCTAGGTGGCACTGCGGTTATTGCGGTTACGTTGAGTACGTAAGGAAAAGTGGTTAGGGTCAGTAAATGATAATTCTAGGTATTGAATCAACGGCCCACACGTTTGGCGTGGGCATCGTCAAGGATGAACCTGAGCACATACTAGCTGATGCTAGGGTCAAGTACGTTCCTGAGAAAGGTGGTATACATCCCCGGGAAGCGTCCCTCTACTTTATGCGTGAAGCACCAAAGGTTATTGCGGAAGCCCTGCAACGTGCTGGGCTTCGCATGAATGACGTTGACGGTGTTGCGGTGGCGCTAGGGCCTGGAATGGGTCCTTGCTTAAGGGTCGGGGCCACAGTTGCTAGGGCATTATCCGCGTATTTTAACAAGCCGCTGATACCGGTTAACCACGCAGTAGCGCATATCGAGATAGGTAAGCTAATAACGGGGGCAAAAGACCCCCTAATAGTTTACCTATCCGGAGGGAACACGATTATAGCGGCGTATGTTGCCGGGCGCTACAGGATCTTCGGGGAGACCCTTGACATTCCGCTCGGTAACTTCATGGACACGTTCGTCAGAGAGGTAGGTCTAGCCCCGCCATACGTTGTTAAGGGCGTGCACCAACTTGATAAGTGCGCCGAAGGAAGCGAGGAGAAGAGGATACTGAACCTGCCGTACGTTGTTAAGGGCCAGGACGTGTCGTTCTCAGGCCTATTAACCGCTGCGTTAAAGCTAGTTAAGTCGGGGAAGGCGAAGCTCGAGGACGTATGCTACACCGTCCGTGAGATAGCGTACTCAGCAATCATAGAAGTCAGTGAGCGTGGATTAGCGCACACCGGGAAGAGGGAGGTGCTTCTCGTGGGTGGGGTAGCGGCTAGCGACGCACTACGCTCCAAGTTCGAGGCCATGGCGGCGTTAAGAGGGGTTGACGTCAAGGTAGTGCCCCCTAAATACGCCGGGGATAATGGCGTCATGATAGCGTGGACGGGCTTACTGGCGTTCAAGCACGGGATAACCATAGAACCTGAGCACGCCTATGTCAGGCAGAGGTGGAAGCTTGACCAAGCCGACGTGCCGTGGGGAGACCCCTAAAGTAATTGCGTTAGGTGCCGAAGCCGCGTTAATTAAGCATACGTTCCTAGGGATGCCCGCAGTCTACAAGGTTAGGCTACCGAAGCCCTACAGGGATCCTAAGCTAGACCTAAGGCTAAGATCCGAAAGAACAGCCACTGAAGCTAAGATAATACATGACCTGAGATTAGCGGGATTGCCGGTTCCAGCCCTCTACTACGTCTCCTTAAGCGAAGGTCTGATAGTTATGGAGTACGTGGAAGGTGATTTACTGCGTGACCTCATAAACCGGCGGGCAGGCAGGTACGCAGACCTCGTACGGGAGCTCGGCAGGGTGATCGCGTTAATGCATAGATTAGGAGTGGTTCATGGGGACATAACCACCTCTAACGTCATCGTCAGGGAAGGCACGCCTTATTTAATAGACTTCGGACTGGCTAAGTACAGCAACGAGTTGGAGGACGTCGGCGTGGACGTACATCTCTTTATACGCGCTGTCGAAAGCACTCACTATGACGTGATGGAGGAGGTAATTACGGCGTTCTTCAAAGGCTACGCAAGCATTGCGGGCGAAGAGAGGGTCAGGGAAATAAAGGAGAAGGTGAGGGAAATAAGGCTAAGGGGTAGGTATGTTGAGGAAAGAAGGCAGAGACGGAATGAGTGGATCCGCAAGCCAGCCAGTAATCCATGTGCTTACGCAGAATGAGGGTAAATTCCGAGAATTCCTAGAACTCAGTAAAGAACACGGAGTGGTTCTGAAGCAGCTCCCCTCACCTAAGGTTGAGGTGCAGCTCGGAAGCTTGGAGGATATAGCGACGTACGCAGCAACGGTTGCGTTAGTGGAGTGGGGAGTCCCGCTGTTTGTGGAGGACGCCGGACTCTTCATTGAGGCGCTAAATGGCTTCCCCGGCCCTTACAGTAGCTACGTATATAAGACCCTAGGCGTTGAGGGGATACTAAAGTTAATGGAGGGCGTGAAGGACAGAAGGGCCTACTTCAAGTCCGTAATAGCTTTAGCAATCCCCGGAGAGGGCGTTAAGATCTTCACAGGAATTGTGAGGGGGAGCATAGCGTTAGAAGCGCGAGGTACTGGCGGCTTCGGATTCGACCCCATATTCATTGCTGAGGGAATGGAGAGGACGTTCGCTGAGTTAAGCATCAGTGAGAAGAATAAGCTCTCACACAGGGGTAAGGCCTTCACATCCATGGTTAAGTGGTTGCGAACAGCTTTTAAAAGCCAGATCTCCTAAGGTGTAGGGGAGAGAGAGCGCCATGAACAGAGGCAAGGAGAAAGGTCAGTCACACTCAACAAGGCCGCCCTCAACGGTGGCGCCCAAATGGATACAGTACTCTCCCGAGGAGATAGAGCTAATAATTGTTGAGCTGGCCAAGAAGGGGTACCCGCCCTCAATGATAGGCATAATACTGAGGGATCAGTACGGTGTCCCCCTAGTGAAATCGGTACTGGGTGTGAAGCTCCAGAAGGTCCTCCAGAAGTACGGTATAAAGCTGGCGATACCTGAGGATCTCTACAACCTAATGAAGAGGGCAGTCAACCTCCGACGCCACCTGGAAGAGCACCCCAAGGACACACACTCACAGAGGGGTTTAATCGAGATCGAATCAAAGATCCACAGGCTTGTCAAGTACTATAAGAGGAAGGGTATCCTGCCGCCCGACTGGAAGTACAGGCCTGACCAGGCAAAGATACTGGTCTCCCGCCCCCTAGTTATGGTTCCTGAGGAAGCCGCGGAGTGAGGTAAGCTGCTTAACCTCTACATTACCTTCAGCCCTTACTTTTAAGAGAACATGATTATGAGGAGTTATTAAACCATAAACCCCTATTTGACGGGGACGACATTAGTGCCATTCACGTTTGAGGGCGTCAACGTAGAGGAGGTCTTCAGGAGAACAGTGTCGAAGGCCCGAACCGATAAGCGCGTAGTAAGGATAGTCATGGCACATGAACCAGAGGCAGCGGTTACAGCGGGGCTCCTTGCCAAGGTGCTCAGAGCAAGTGACGTGGAGTTCGAATTCATTACGGACTTATTTAAGCCTGTTCTCGATGATGCGCAAGTGATCGGGGTGAACATGCCGGTAAACCTTTTCGAGGGAAGTGTGCTTTTTCAGTCATCAACCTCCACAGTGTTCACTAGGGTGGGCTTCAACTACGTCTTTAAGTATGCGTCACTCGCTCTAGGAGTGCTTGACTTGGTTAGTGAATTCGAACTGATAACGAAGGACTTCAAGCTGACCCTAGCTGCCGCTGTACTAGCGGAGCACACGCCGCGCTTGGAGAAAGGGAGGCTGAACAGCAAGGAGGAGGAGTTGATGAGTAGGCTGAAAGATGACGGACTAATAGACGTGGTGGAAGGCCCGCCGATAATGGGTTGGAACAGCGTGGGGCCCAGGAAAGCCATTAGGACAAGTATTGATGTGTTAGTGCCGTCGACATTCCTCAAAAATGAGCTAAGAGACGTGAGGCCCGAGGAAATCGCTTCGGAACTCGGCATTAAGCCCGAGGAGTTCAAGGATAGGGAATACGTCGTGAAGACGCAGTGGGTTGCTAAGGATTTAATGCTTGCAGCGTACGCGCTAGACTGGATGAGTGACGTGTCGGGGGCGGAGTCCGCAGCCCTATCGATGCTTAACCAATCCTACATCAGGTGGGGCGTGGCTGGGTTATTCTTAAGCCTCCCGGACTTAAGGAGGGTCATCAACAACCTACCTGAGTACAGAAGGGTGAGGCTCGGCGACCTAACCTGGGTAATTGTAGACGACGTTAACCCACGGAGGTTCTCCGCAGTGGTTGCCTGGAAGGCATTGAGGAGTTCAAAGTTAGTTAAAGATCCTAAGGAAGTGCTGGTGCTCGAACACAATAATGAGTACTTCGTATCCGCACGTATTCTTCCGCAGGCCGCGAGGATTAAGCTAGCGGAACGCGGAATCCCAGTCACTGGCGGCTACTACGTGGTTAAGGATCTAAAGGAAATTCAGTTAAGTGTTTGAGGTGAGTGTAGTGGGTTACGCAGTACTACGTATACCGATGCCTAAACGTGAGGCTGAAGCCGTCCATAAGGCCTTAAGGCCGGACGATGAGTGCCCTCCTAAGGACTTCAAGATAAGGTCACAAGCAGCTGGAGACTCACTAGTGTATGAGGTCTGGTTTAGGTACGGTAACCCCTCAACGCCGCTGACGTTGCTTTCAGTGCTTGACGAGGTTTCGAGGATCGCAGAAATGATTCACGACATGATCGCACGCTTGGACAGATAATGAATTCTTATAAACCCCGCACACACATCTTGTGTAGGTTCAGGTGTCATGTCGAGAGTGGCGATAAAGGATAAGTGGAAGCTCAAGAAGTGGTACCGCGTACTCGCACCACCCCTATTCGAAAATGTGCAAATAGGTACCACCCCAGCCGATAAGGACTGGAAGTTACTTGGCAGGGTATTTGAGGTCACGTTATTCGACCTCACGGGGGACTTCAGCAAGCATCACATCCACCTATACTTCCAAGTGTACGACGTTAAGGACGATGTCGCGTACACTAGGTTCAAGGGACACGAGTTAGCTAGGGACTATATGAAGTCGATAATTAGGAGGAAGTCCAGCAAGATAGCGGCGATAGTGGACGTCCAGACTAAGGACGGTTACGTCCTCAGGGTGCAGGGCGTTGCCTTAACTGCCTACAGGTGTAAGACCAGCCAGAAGAAGGCAATACGTAAAGAAATGGTCAGGATCTTAAAGGAGAGGGCGGCTGAGATGACGTTTGATGAGTATGTTAAGGCCATGATATTCGGCCAGCTAGCCAACGAGATATTTGAGGCAGGGAAGAAGATATATCCGTTGCGCAAGACCGAGATCTATAAGTCGAAGCTCCTCTACGTACCCACGCCAGGGGGGTTAAAGAAGGCAGTCATCGTAGTAACGTCGCCGCACTAAGGATTAATTCCTTTCCATTCGTTCCGTATCTTTCCTAGACCTTAACTTAAGTTCTTGGTTAGCTTAATAGATGCCAACACAAACTTAATTCTCGGTATGCTCGATGCCTGACGCCGTGATACTGGCGGCCGGTTACGGGAAAGGACTTGAACCGGTAACGCATACTAGGCATAAGGTTCTCGTACCAGTACTTGACGAGTCACTCCTTGAGCACAACGTTAAGTCCCTTGTCAGAGCAGGTGTTGAGTCAATATTCATAGTGGTGAATTACCTTAAAGAGCAGGTAGTTAAGGAGGTGTCCAGGCTCGCTAAGATGTATGATGCTGAGTTAAGGGTTGTAGATCAAGGCAAGCCTTTAGGAACGGGGCACGCGCTGCTGAAGGCGCTCTCAAGCATGTCAGCTGAGGACTTCATAGTGCTCTACGGCGACATTTTCGTGGAGCCTGAGGACGTGGCTAAGGTCATAAGCGAAGGAAGGCCAGCCATCGCAGGTTACGGCGTGGAGGACCCCGAACGTTACGGAGTACTAATAACTGACGGCGGCATCCTAAGGGAGATAATTGAGAAGCCCGAAACCCCTCCCAGCAACCTAGTCAACGCTGGCCTATACTACCTGGACAGGAAGATTGAGAAATACCTTGAGAACCTCCAATTAAGCCCGCGGGGCGAGTATGAGTTAACGGATGCCATCAACTCGTACTGTTCCGAAGTAAGTGTTCGGGTCGTGGAACTTTCATATTGGCTCGACATCGGGAGGCCCTGGAAACTTCTTGACCTCGCAAAACACTTACTCCGACGCGTGGGGAGCCAGACGATCTTAGGACATGTTGAGGGAGGGGTTAGGATCCGCGGACCCGTGGTGATTGAGGAGGGCGCTGAGGTACTCTCAGGGACGTACATCTGGGGGCCGGCCTACATAGGCAGGGAGGCAGTAGTGGGTCCAAACGCTTTCATAAGACCGTACTCGGTCGTGTTACGAGGTGCTCGGGTAGGCTTTAACGTTGAGGTTAAGGCAAGCATAGTGATGGAGGGAGTGCATGCCGCACACCAAGCATATATAGGGGATTCCGTGGTCTGCGAGCACGCGAACTTAGGTGCAGGAACGATACTTGCTAACCTCCGCTTCGATGACAGCAACGTTAAGTACAGGGTGAAGGGGATTGTGGAAGACACCGGTAGGAGGAAGTTAGGGGCGATAATAGGTGGCTACGTCAAGACAGGTGTGAACGTGTCAACCGTGCCCGGAGTCAAGATAGGGGCCTACTCCTGGATAAACCCCGGCGTCACGGTCTACAGGGACGTCCCCCCATGCACCCACGTAGTATCTGAGAGTGAGAGTAGACCCGTGAAGGGAGAGTGCTGTGTGGATCTCAGCGTCTGGAGGCCCTAGCCGAAACCACCTTAACGACGTCGCCGTCGCTCAATACGTATGAACCTCCAACTCTCTTATTCTCCTTCGCTAATATGGCGTAGAGGAAGCCCTTACCCAAGTCTGTGTGTATTAAGTACGCGAGTTCCTGAGCCGTCGTCCCTTTCCTAACTAAGTACGCGTCCGGCAGCACGTTCCCATACCCGTCCGTGTACTTGTGTGGATCCTCGACCGGGTAAACAACAATCATCCGCAGAACATCAAAGACCGCCTTGTTTATGGCTTGCTGAACCCCCGTACCGCCGTACTTACGCATGAAGCCCTGTATGATCTCGAGCGCTTTCAACTGCCTCGAGTTTAGCTTCGATTTGTCAATGATTTTAAAGTCAGGGTCGCCAGGGAGGTACTCTATTAGCCCGGCTTTCTCAGCTCTCCTGAGCGCCAGCTCGAAGACTGCGCTCGTGGGCACGATTACCCTGCCCTTAAGCTCCTTCAACGCGCGCTTTAGGTTATCCTCAGCCTCCGGGATGTCCATTTTATTGGCTATGATCACGATGGGCTTAGCTATTTCCCTTAACCTCACCATAAATGATCTTAACTCGTCCTCGCTCCACGTGCTCGGCTTCTTGCTTTCGAGGCCAACGTCACGCAGGGCTATGGCTACGTGCTCACGGCGGATGGAGAGCCCAGACACTCTCTTAGCTATGGAGTCGATTACTTGGTCGAGCGGGAGGTTGTCCAGCCCCCTAGCGAATCTTTCCCAGTCCCTCCTGATTATGTTGTAGAACCACTCGTTAATCTCGAACTCAATGTTCCTTATATCCTCTATCGGGTCGTGAGTACCTGGCCTCACGGGATTGCCCTCCTCATCGGTTGACCCGGCCATGTCCACTACGTGTAGCAGTACATCAGCCTGCCTGAGGTCATCCATGAACTTATTTCCGAGCCCCCTACCTTTGTGCGCGTCTCTAACGAGGCCGGCAACATCCATTAACTTAACCGGGATGAATCTTTCGCCTCTCACGCATAGCGAGTTGCGGGGATTGCAGCCGGGGAGACCTAGGTCAACATGAGCGCATCTCCTCCTAACGTACCCTATGCCTATGTTCGGCTCTATCGTTACGAAGGGCCTATTCTCCACTTTGGCGGGAACCATTGTCGTTGCTTCGAAAAACGTTGACTTACCCACGTTCGTTTTACCCACAACACCAATCAACGGCGGTGAGGGCGGCACCTCGCGAACCCATTACCTCATTGCGGTCGTTGCTTAAATAGTGGTTGTGTTAACGTGTTAGGGGAGGAAATAACTTATAACCTCCATACTTAAAGAGTGTAGCAGGCCAGGAAGGTGTCAGACATGGTGAAGTCTGCGTACCACTACATCGCGGAGCTCTGGAAGAGACCCTATGAGGGCGAAATGCTTCAGATAATGAGGGCTAGGTTCATAAAGTGGAGGAGGCAACCCACAGTAGTCCGTGTCGAGCACCCCACTAGACTCGACAGGGCTAGGGCGATAGGCTACAAGGCGAAGCAGGGATTCGTGGTCGTTAGGGTTCGCGTGAGAAAGGGTGGCATGAGAAAGCAGAGACCACGCTCAGGCAGGAGGCCGAAGCGCATGGGTGTCTACGGCTTCGCACCCGCTAAGTCAATACAGCTAATAGCTGAGGAGAGGGCTGCTAGGAAGTACCCCAACCTCGAGGTGCTGGGCTCATACTACGTAGGGGAGGACGGCCTCTACAAGTACTACGAAGTAATACTAGTTGACCCAGCCCACCCAGCGATAAAGGCGGACAAGGACATCAACTGGATAACGCAGCCATCGCAGAAAGGGCGTGTCTTCAGAGGAAAGACAGCTGCTGGCAGGAGGATGAGGGGCTTACTGAAGAGTAGAGGGCTTAGAGGAACCCATAAGTGGAAGTGGAAGAAGAAGGCTAGGGAGAGGAAGCTGAAGAAGAGGCATGAGGCGTCAAGAGGTGCCAGGCTGATAGTTCCTGAGGACTTGGCGAAGGAGTTAGGTATTGAGAAGTAAGGATAGACCAGGGATGAAGACACTATCTAATGCCAGGGTAAGTAGGTTATCGTTAAGCGTTTTCTACCACTCCACAGAAAACCCTGCTAAGGTTAGGAAGGCTGTCTTAAACCTAATCCCTCCCGAACTTCGGGAAAGGGTAAGTATGGATGAAGTAGTGACTCAGGGGCATTACGGCAACGAGATAGGGATAATTACGGTCACGCTAAAAGGGAGGAACGCCTTCAAAACGCTGAAATCCATAATCTGCTCCATGGAGCACGTGGACAGGAACATACTAGTAGCTACCGTAAGCAACCGAGCCGGCCACAGACCATCCCACCTATACTTCAGAGTCAGCAAACAGGAGGCTTACCTAGGTAGGGTCGAGCTAATGGACGGTGACGACGTGATTAAAGTCTCCGTGACAGTGAATGGTGTGAGGTCCGTGGATCAGCTGAAGCGGTTCCTTGAGGTGCTAACCAGTGAGTGCACTGACACTCGTTGACGTGGCCTTCATGGGAGATGGCTCAAGCCCCGAGGAGATAGCTAGGACGGCGCGGCTCATGGGATTTAAAGCGGTCGCTGTCGATGGATTGAAGGACTACCTGAGAATTGATGGGGTCTCCTTAATCCCGAGGCACACCTTTACTGACCCGATTAAGGGCACGATACCTAAGGGTAATGTACTCCGCGTATTCAGGTGTGTGGATCCTGAGGCGTTTAAACTCACCAACAAAGTGATGACGTACGCCCACGCCGTGGAGCTGGGCGGTAAGATGCTTGGTAAGCTCGGCAGGAAGAACGCCAGGAAATTAGCTAATACTTCAGTCCCAGTAATAATTAGGGCTAGTGAGGTGTACGACGCGCTGGTTCGTGGGAGGAGCTTATCTGGCCTAGCAACGCTACTTAAACTCTATGAGGCCGGGAAGATTATGTTGAGCATGGGCTCAGGCTCTAGGGTAGTTAAGGAGGTAAGGCACGGAATAACGTTAATCGCCATCCTCACGACCCTGGGTTTAAGTGAGGCTAAGGCGTTAGTAGCCCTCACAACGAACCCTAAAACACTAATGGAGCGTGCAGGGTATGCCATTAAGTGAAGGCCAACTAGCAACTCTCCTAGCACTTACGTCACTGACACTCTCGATCATTTCCCTCATCGTAGTCGCCTTTCTCTACAGGCATTACAGGATCGTTAACTCCAAAGTAACGCTCCTAGCATCAGCTCTAGGCAGTAGGGCGGTTAAGGCGTACGTGAAGACCGTTGAGGCCAGAAAGGAAAGAGGGGAGCGCAGGAGGTACTTAATAATTAGGCTCATACACTCCGGCAGGTTAGGCAGGGTGGAACTGGAGTCGCTCCTACTCAACGCTTACGGAAAGCTCTTCGGATCCAGCAGATCATCAACGGCAGGACTTAAAGTAATGGACCTAGATGAGAGAACGGGCACAGCCATAATTAGGTTCAAGGCCCCACGAAAGTGGGAAGTACTAGCCGCCTTAGGAGCCGTAGAGAATTTAAGTGAAGGTAAGGTAATAGCGGTTCCATTAAGGGTTTCAGGGACGTTAAGGAAGGCTAAGGAGCATGTAAGGAGACTGACACGCTCAGCGAAGTGAGTTCCGCGTCTGATGAAACACGTAGAACGCAAGTTAAGCGGTGGTCAGATCGTCGCGAGGCATTCATCCCTGCCCAATCCTTTTGGAGCGGCATCATCATTCCACCCGTACTAAGCTACCATACTTAATAAGGTTGGCACCTTCACTTCCATAAAGTAACGTTATTAGGTGAGTAAGCCCTAGCCATAGTGAATGATGACACCGTCAGTGGCTGAAACGTGATGAGTGGGACCCTCTCTGACACACCGCACTGGTGAGGCATTCATGAGGCGCGATAAGCTCATCGTGAAGGTGCTCTCATCAGTACTCTATGAAGTCCTTAACCATAAGGTCTCAGTTGACGTGGCCTTCAAGAGGGCGTGTAAGGGGGGATGCGCTGATAGCCTTGAGGAAAGGGAGGAACTCTACAACATGGCGAGAGAGCTTGTTTCCGATTACCTCAAGGTCCTATGCGTGAACCCTAGATTAAGGAGCTACGGGAGGATCGTGAGGTTCTGGCTAAGTAAGCAGTGGAGCGACGCTGACCTCCCGCCTTGGTGTCGGCTATCCTATCAAAAGTGGTTTTACGGGAAGCTAGCATCGCTGGTAGGGGATGAGGTGGAGGAGTTGCTGAGCGAAATGAACCGCAGGCGCTGGTGGTTAAGGATAAACACGTTGAAGGCTGCTGAGGAGAGGGTGCTTCGCCAGCTTGAGGAGGAAGGTGTTGAGTACGAGGTAGATAAGCACTTCCCCTACATGGTGTTCGTGAAGCACTCACCAAAACCCGTGAGGCTACTTAAGCCCGTTAAGGAATTTACGGCCATTCCTCAGGACAAGGCCTCAGCCGCCGTTGTTAACGCGCTCAACCCCGAACCCGGCGACGTAATCTTGGACATGGCGGCAGCTCCAGGAATGAAGACGTCACTGATAATGATGCTTGCTGAGAACCGGGCGCGAGTCGTTGCCGTGGACATTAGCTACAGGCGCCTACTAATATGTGCCACCCTACTCACGAAGCTCGGCGTCGATTTAAGTAAAGTACACTTAGTGGCGGCGGACTCGAGGGACGTGTTCCTCCGCAACATGTTCGACAAGGTACTGCTTGATGCTCCATGCAGCAACAGCGGGGCGGTGAGCAAGGATCCGGGAGTGAAGATTCACTTAACGCCATCGAAGGTAAGGCATTACTCTGAGATCCAGAAGGGCCTAATAAGTAGGGCAGTCAAGTACGCCAGCAACCTAGTGGTGTACTCGACATGTTCAGTGATGCCGGAGGAGGGGGAGGAGGTCACCGCAACCGTGCGTGACGCCGTTAGGTTTGTTAGGAAGTATCCTTGGTCCTCTCCAGGGTATGAGGTAGTGGACTTCCATGATAAGGTAATGCGTTTCTTTCCGCACAAGCACTTAACGGAAGCGTTCTTCCTTGCCGTAATGGAAGTTACTGGATAACCTATCCATTAAGGGTAAGTATAAGATTTCCCACGCAGAAAAAGCTTAAGGGTAAGCCCGCATGAGCGTAAATATCTTGGACAGGACTTCGGAGGGAAAGAACATCAAGCGTAGACGCAGGGTTCTGGTCGCTAAGTTAGGTCTCGACGGCCATGACAGGGGGGCTAAGGTCGTGGCTAGGGCGTTGAGGGACGCAGGATTTGAGGTGATTTACTTAGGCGTCCACCAAGCCCCCGAGGATGTTGTTGAGGCAGCGGTGGAGGAGGACGTGGGGGTTGTTGGTGTCTCCATTCTCTCAGGTTCGCACATGGAGCTCGTTTCAGACTTACTGAAGCTGATGAAGGAGAAAGGATTGAACGTCCCCGTAATCGTAGGTGGTATAATACCGCCTGACGACGCTAAGGAACTCAAGAAAATGGGTGTTTTCGAGGTTCTAGGTCCTGGAACCCCGCTCCGCAAGGTCGTCGAGGTTTACGAGAGGGCGTTGGGGGCGAATAACTGATGAGGGAGCTTGACCACATAGGTATAGCCGTAAAGAACCTGGATGAGGCCATGAAGTTCTACCGTGATGTACTGGGCCTCAAGTTAGTCGAGGTTGAGGAAGTTCCGGAGGAGAAGGTCAAGATCGCGATGTTTAAGGCGGGATCCGTGTACATAGAGCTACTTCAAGGACTCAGCGAGGACTCAGCAGTATCGAAGTTCGTAGCTAAGCGCGGTGAGGGAATTCATCACATAGCGATTAGGGTGGAGGACGTTGACGCCCTAACCAAGGAATTGAAGGAGAGAAATGTACGTGTGGTGTATGAGGAACCAAAGCTAGTGTCTGGAGGTAAGAGGAAGATAAACTTCATACACCCAAAGGCAACACACGGAGTTCTCCTAGAAATTCTCGAGAGGTATGAGTGAGATGACAGACTTGGAGAAGATAAGGGAGCGGATGAGGGAATGGAGCAAGGAAGTGCTGGAGCCAGTACTGAAAAAATTCCCTGAAAGGAAAGCAAAGTTCCTGACTGAGGAGGGTTTCGAGGTTCGAAGGGTCTACACGCCCCTAGACACGGAAGGTGCGGGATGGGATTACCTCGAGAAGCTAGGGTTCCCAGGCGACTACCCCTTCACACGCGGTGTTTACCCAACCATGTATAGGGGGAGGCCGTGGACGATAAGGCAATACGCTGGCTTCGGGTCGGCGGAGGACACTAACGCTAGGTACCGCTACCTGCTTAGCATAGGTCAAACAGGCCTGAGCATGGCGTTCGACCTACCTACGCAGTTAGGTCTGGATCCAGACCATAAACTGGCGTGGTATGAGGTCGGTAAAGTAGGCGTCTCAATGCCATCAGTTAAGGAAATGGACTTAGTATTCGATGGCATCCCAATGGATAAGGTCTCAACCTCAATGACCATAAACGCGACCGCCATAGAGGTACTGTCAATGTACGTCGCGGTCGCGGAGTCCAGAGGGATAGATAAGTCAATCCTCAGGGGAACGGTGCAGAATGACATCCTTAAGGAATACATAGCGAGGAATAACTACATCTACCCGCCCCAGCCATCGATGAGGTACGCCACAGACCTCATAATATATGCGGCGCAGAACATGCCCAAATGGAACTCCATAAGCATATCTGGGTACCACTTCGAGGAGGCCGGGGCCACGCCCGCCATGGAGATAGCGTTCACGCTCGCGGACGCCATAGAGTACGTTAAGCACGTGCTCGAGCGCGGAGTCATGGACGTCGATAAGTTCGCTCCAAGACTATCCTTCTTCTTCGCTGCAAGAACGAACCTCTTCGAGCAAGTAGCTAAGTTCAGGGCCGCTAGGAGAATGTGGGCTAAGATAATGAAGGAAAAGTTCGGTGCGAAGTCCAGGCGCTCAATGATGCTCAGGTTCCACACGCAGACAGCCGGCGTGTTGCTGACAGCCCAGCAACCATTAGTTAACCTTATAAGAACGACGATCCAGGCCCTCGCCGCCGTGCTGGGCGGTACGCAGTCACTACACGTTAACTCCTACGATGAGGCACTATCGCTACCGACGGAGGAATCTGTTAAGCTTTCGGTAAGGGTACAGCAGGTACTGCTCTACGAGTCCGGCGTGGTAGACACTGTGGATCCGTTAGGAGGTGCATACTACGTTGAGTGGTTAACGGATCAGATAGAGGAGAAAGCATGGAAAATAATAGATGAGATAGAGAAGCTCGGAGGCATGGTAAGGGCCATAGAGGTCGGGTACCCACAGCGCGAGATAGCTAAGGCGGCGTACGAGTGGCAGTTGAAGGTCGAGAAGGGAGAGATACCGTTCATAGGCATAAACATGTTCGTCGAGGAGGAAGAGCCGAAGATCAAGGTACTTAAGGTCGACCCAAAGGTTCGTGAGAGGGTAGTGAGTAGGTTACGCAAACTCAGGGAAGAGCGCGACCCCATCAAGGTGCGTGACGCGTTAGATAAGGTAAGACGCGTAGCGGAGGGTGAGGGCAACCTCTTCCCACCAATACTCGAGGCAGTCAAGGCTAAAGCCACACTAGGCGAGATCTCCGGTGTACTAAGGGATGTTTGGGGAGAGTGGAGGGCACCCGAAGTCTACTAAAGTTAGTTTATCGCATTAAAACCTCATCAACGCACCCTGAATATTTGCTAAAATTTCGGGAGTCTCCCAAAACCCCTCAACTCTCCTCTCAATAACTATGAACACCGCTAATCCCCTGCACCCGCCTCTCAACGCCTCCACTAACGACCTGTTAAGATCCTTAGCCGCCTTACTCGCCCGCACCATGACCGTATTTGGTGCCACGTAACTCGACTTCCTGATTATGATCCTTTCAGGGTCGTCTAAGCTCAGCCCAGGATCTCCAAAGCCCTTAATGATGTCAGCGTCCCCACGTTCCGTGAGTATTAAAGCAATAACTAACGCCCCGGGAATCCTAATCATTTCCTTAAACTTGGGGCTGAAGTGGCTGAGCCCCTTATCCGCGGACACGCCGATTATGCAGTCACCGCGAGGTGTTAGCTCTGGTTCCCGAGTTATTTCTATGGTTGTCCTGTGCGTGGCCCTCACGTTCTTGTGTCCCTTGAACTCCACGATCTCTATGCAGAACCAGTCACCGCACCAACCCGTAGCCATGGCTGAACACAAATTACTGATCATAAACCACAATATAATGGTGTGCTTCGGGTTTGGATGCAGGGTTCCGGGACTTCAGCGCGGAGCGCAAGAGGCTTGTGGAGTCACTGATTGCTGAGGGAATACTTAAGACGTCCGAGGTTATTCAAGCGTTCCTCAAGGTTCCGCGTGAGGAGTTTGTTCCTCCCGAGCTTAGGGACTACGCGTACGATGACAGACCCCTCCCCATAGGGTACGGGCAAACTATTAGCGCTCCCCACATGGTAGCGATAATGACTGAGGAGCTAAGCCCTAGACGCGGTGATAAGGTACTTGAGGTGGGCACGGGAAGCGGTTATCAGGCGGCGATATTGGCTGAGATCGTGAGGCCTGAGGGGCACGTGTGGACCATAGAGCGGGTTAGAGAGCTTGTTGAGTTCGCACGCAGTAACTTACGGAGAGCCGGTTACGAAAAGTACGTTACTGTGGTTTACGGGGACGGCTCCTTAGGCCTACCAGAACACGCGCCATACGACAGGATAATAGTTACGGCCGCCGCCCCCTCAATACCTGGGAGCCTAATAGAGCAGTTGAAACCCGGGGGGAGGATGGTCATCCCCGTTGGGGGACGATACTACCAAGTCCTCAAGATCGTTGATAAGGATGAAGGCGGTAACGTCAAAGTAAGGAACTCCGTACCATGCATATTCGTACCGTTGATAGGTAGGAACGGGTTCAGCGAGCACGAATTCTGAACGCTCAAAGCTTTTAAATTGCGTACTGCTCTATCCTTAGCAGGTGGTGTGATGCCGGAGTTCAAGGTAGTGGTTAACGATCCGGAAGCCGGTGATCCAAGGCCAATCTTAGTTAAGGTTGTCGGGTCAGATGATCTAAAGTACGATGAGAAACACAAGGAAGGTAGGGCATTCATTGAGGGAAAGATGAACCCGAAAACCTTCGAACTACTCAAGGCACCATACAAAATAGTAACGCTGCGAATATGGAAGGATAAGTCCAAAGGAGAGAAAGTAAACTTCACCGTCCGCATAACCACGGACAACTCAGTCCCTGAATTCACCTTACTTGTCCCCTCAGCCCTGCTAGCGGAGAAAGTGGGTGAGGAGGAAGTACTTGGCGAGGTGTTCAGGGCTAAGGCATTCCAAATAACCGTGACCGGTGACAAGGCCGCGGCATTCTTGGAGAAACGCATAGGTGATTACGTCGACTCCTCCGTGGTTGGGATACCCGGCATGAAGCTCCTCATAACTGGCGGCTCAGATAACACAGGGTTCCCGATGCTTAAGACGTTGCCGGGAGGCGTTAAGAAAGCACTACTACTCTCTGGGCCTCCAGGATTCCACCCGAGGAATAAGGGAGAGCGCAGGAGGAAGTACGTTAGAGGTAACACGATAACGGAGGACATAGTGCAGATAAACACGAAGCTTGTTAAGGAAGCCGAGGCGTAAGGGAAGACGAATTCTAGTGATTTACTCAACAACAATTATTTCAGCCTTAACCAGTGACTCACCTCTAGGACACTTTAACCTCTCCCCCACACCAACGACCTTAACCTTACCCTCATCGGGAAGGAGGTCAGGCCGACATAGCTTAAAGAACTCACACCCAGCATCGCTACAGTCAACCTTCCTATACCTGAAAATCATCCCCTCGACAGCATACCTCTTCGGTATTGCTGCTGGCACAGCCGCCTCCTCGACAGCGACAGTAATTACGTACCTGTTTATCGGGCAACGATTCTTTATCCCTAGAACCCTCACCACTCTGTACGTGTGGCCTTTCCTCAGCTTATCTACGCATACCTTCCTGAACCTGCAGTTCATGCATTCCGGTGAGGGTCCTGTGAATAGGAACGTGTATCCCTCCCGAGCCACGAGGTAACTAACGAGTGTTATGGTTCCCGAACCCATAGCACATCAACCTAAGGTCTTCTAAGGACGGGATCTATAAACGATTGTGAAGTAATCATCAGTAATTAGTGAGCACCACGCTATGCGGCTCTGATCAACACTAGTCTATGATGCCAGTGCGCTTGGCAAGCCTCTCGGCTGCCTCCCAGGTCAGGCCTGACTCGCCGAGTATGGTGTACCTCTCAGGCCTAATCCTATGTGCTTTCGTGAGCGCCTCTATTACGTCAACGTCCCTAACGCCTAGTTCCTTAGCTGTTGTCGGTAAGCCCATCTTCTTTATCAGGGACCTTATTTTCCTCCAATTCTTGCCGTGTAGGTACGCCATCATTATTGTGCCCAACGCTACCTGCTCACCATGTAGTGCTGGGTAATTAGCGACGATGTCTAGGGCATGGCTGAAGAGGTGCTCCGAACCACTGGCCGGTCTGGTGGATCCGGCTATGCACATAGCGACTGAAGCGCTGGTTAGGCCTTCAAGCACTATCCTCACGGCTTCAGGCTTCATGAGGGATATGAGGTTAGCGGCGCTCAGGACGTGCTTCGCGGAAAGCAGCGAGAGTGAGGCAGCGTACTCGCCGTAGTACTCCCCCTTCAGCCTGTGGGCCAACCTCCAATCAAGCACGGCAGTGAACTTCCCCACCAGATCCCCGGCACCTGCCTTGAGGAGTCTGGGGGGTGCCTTCATTATGACTTTCACGTCAGCTATTATCGCCAGCGGTGGCGACGCCTTAACCGACGTCACCCTCCCTAACCCCCTAATGGATGCGAACGGCGATGCTATCCCGTCATGTGATGCAGCCGTCGGAACGCTAATGAAGGGCACTTTCGTCCTGGAGGAAACGAATTTCGCAGCATCAATCGCTTTCCCACCACCCAGACCTATCAACACTGTGGGCCTGAATTCAGTAATGTAGTCCAGGAGAGCTTCTACGTCCCCTATGTTCGAGGACTTGATGATCCCTACCTCATAGTTTAGGTCTTCTTCGCTAATGATTTGCTCAACCCTAGTTCCAACAATGGATCTAACCTTAGGACCCGTTATTATGTATACCCTATCCCCAAGACCTAATTCCTTAATTACTGCGGGGATGGTGTCGATAGTGTCGCTACCTATCACGATTTTCTTCGGTAGGTCAATCACGTGTAGTGATGACTCTTGAATACTTTGCAGCCCGCAACACCTTCATACCAGTAACCTTTATTTTACTAATTAAGGTTTACACCGTAGCAGGTAAGTAACGAATTGGTGGGTGTTTAACCGTGGCTAGAGTTATTCATGGAACAACTACGGTCGGGCTGAAGGTGAAGGATGGCGTAGTCTTGGCCGCCGACAAAAGGGCGAGCACAGGCTACTACATAGCCCACAAGAAAGTGAGGAAGATCGTCAAAATAGATGACCACGTAGTCATGACTACGGCGGGTCTCGTGGCGGATGCTCAGATGCTTGCATCCCAACTCCAGTACATCGCCCGGCAGCACAAAATAGAAACAGGTAAGCCAATAAGCGTTAAGTCACTCGCATCATATCTCGGCCTCCTACTGAATTCATACAAGTACTATCCATTCGTGGTTCAGCTCCTCCTTGGAGGGTATGACGATGAACCACGCCTATACGCGATTGAGTGGTTCGGGGACTACGTCGAGGAGGACTACGCAGTGACTGGGTCGGGATCGCCCGTAGCCGTGGGCATTCTTGAGGCGGAGTACAGTAAAGATTTAAGCATTGATGACGCAATTAACTTAGCCGTTAAGGCTGTTAGGTCAGCCATACGGAGAGACGTATTCACCGGTGAAGCGGTTGATGTGGCGGTAGTCACCAAGGATTACGTGAAGATATACTCTTTTCCGAGGTAAGGGCCGTCATGGGGCTTGTGGATAGGGTTCGTAAGAGGATAGTTGAGGAAATATTCAGAAGAATTCCACCCGAAGCGCAACTAACTAGGGTGGAGTTCGAGGGGCCAGTGATAGCTATCTACGTCAGGAACGTTAAATTCATTATTGAGAATGAGGGGATCATAAAGACCCTTGCCAAGACCCTAAGGAAGAGAATAGTCATAAGGGTCGATGAAAGCGCTAGGCTACCTGAGAAGGAAGCAAAGAAGAGAATACTGCAGCTCCTTCCCGAAAACGTCGGCGTTAAGCCAGAGAACATATCGTTCGATAAGGTATTAGGCGAGGTCATAATCAGGGCACGGAACTCTGAGATATTCTTTCACGATAGGAAGCTACTCTACAACATTATATTCGTGGAGACCGGGTGGAGGCCCTCCATAGTCCGTGAGCCACCACTCCGCTCAAAGATTCTCGAGGCAGCACTTAACTACATGATAGCGCAATCCGACTACAGGAGAGACGTCCTGAGAGCGGTCGGCGAGAGGATACATAGGGAAACTATATTCAAGGACCAGTACCTAAGGATAACGGCGCTCGGCGGCTTCAGGGAGGTGGGGCGCTCAGCGATCTTAGTGGAGACCGCGGAGTCTAAGGTGCTGCTGGACTTCGGCTTCAACCCAAGCGCGCCTTCGGTGAAGCAGATGATGCCGAGGCTCGATGCATTAGGTATTAGCCCGGAGGAAATAGACGCTGTCGTGCTAACGCATGCACACCTAGATCACTGTGGCCTAATACCTTTTCTATACAAGTATGGCTATCAGGGACCAGTATACACGACGAAAGCGACTAGGGACCTCATGGTTCTGCTTCAGCTAGACCTCTTGGATATCTCCAAGCGGGAGGGCAAGCCTCTTCCCTACGACATAAGGGACGTGCATAAGGCGTTACTACACACGATACCGCTGAAGTACGGTGAAGTAACGGATATCACGCCGGACATCAGGATAACGCTGTACAACGCTGGCCACATACTGGGCTCGGCGATGGTGCACATGCACGTGGGCTCGGGCCTACATAACATAGTTTACACGGGCGACTTCAAGTTCGGCCGGACAAGACTGCTCAACAAGGCACACACCGAGTTCCCCAGGGTGGACACGCTGATCATGGAGTCAACGTACGGCGGCGTGGTGCAGAAACCCAGGAAGGAGGCTGAGGAGGAGTTCATAAACCTCATAAAGAAAACCATAGAGCGTAAAGGGAAGGTCCTAATACCCGCCCTAGCCGTGGGTAGGGCGCAGGAGGTAATGGTCATAATAGCCTTCGCCATGCAGTCCGGGGCACTACCGGAAATACCGGTCTACATAGAGGGCATGATCAATGAAGTAACGGCCATACACACGGCCTACCCAGAACTCCTCTCAAGGGAGGTCAGGGAGAAGATATACTCCGCGGAGAACCCCTTCACCTACAAGACTTTCAAGGTGCTTGAGGGCAAGACAGCTAGGGCAGACATCGTAGAGTCGGAGGAACCATGCATAATAATCGCCACGTCAGGCATGCTAACAGGCGGGCCAGCAGTCGAGTACTTCAGGCTAATGGCGCCCGACCCGAAGAACACCCTAATATTCGTAAATTACCAAGTTGAGGGCACCCTAGGCAGGAAAATAAAGGACAGGATTGAGTCGGAAACTCCGATAAAGGAGGTCAACATAGTAGTTGGAGACAAGATAGAGACCATAAGGATAAACATGGAGGTTCACTCAGTGGAGGGCTTCTCAGGCCACTCAGACCACAGGCAGCTACTAGCGTACCTAGCCAACATAAACCCCAAGCCAAAGAGAATCATACTGAACCATGGCGAGCCGGAAGCGATACGTGCCCTAGCAAACTCAATAAACAAGAAGATACAGAAGAAGACGCTCCCACTGCCACAGGACATAGAGCTGTACGCGCCGAGGGTACTCGATTCGCTCTCCTTGGTGATATAAAGTTCTCAGTATCGGTCGAGTGATTCAGCAAAGAGCTAGCGTGTACAGAGTATTCACTTCCCCAAGCAGCATTACGCTTTCGTACCCACGAGCACCTGGCTTGAGGCACAATAGGGTCTTCATAGCCCTAGTGCAACGTTTTTCCTCGAGCGCGCGGAGTTCATTAATTTCTCCGAGCTTCTCTTTGCGTCTCCCCGTCAGGTTCCCCAACGTCTAGGCTTAATGAATTAACCAAGGTCTTTTCGATGGATACCCGTTAACCAAGCGTGGAAACCACGCACACTCCGACGCCTAGCCTCATATATCGTGGATAACTTGATTAGGAATTCGAAGGCGGTGTGGTGGACCGGCCGGGATTTGAACCCGGGGCCTCTCGGATGCCAACCGAGCGCTCTTCCAGGCTGAGCTACCGGCCCATTAGCACTTGTCTGTTAGTGGTTTATAACTATTTCTTGAATCTCCGCAAATACTCTAAGCAGAGCTCCCATATTTCGTCTCCGGCGTGATGGAGGTTCTTGATGGCCCTCCCCCTCCTCACCTTCATTATTTCCCTGGAGTCCATGAGGGCCTCACCAATAACTAATGGCGTTTCCTTGCTTGGGTTCCATACAGCGACCACTTCACCCTTGCTGAAGCCGCTTACCTCGGTGATTCCTGGAGCCATTACGTTCGCTCCGTTCAGAAGGTGCTTCACCGCTCCCTCATCGACGACGGCGTAGTGCATCGAATCGATTCCCGCGATCTTAATCAGGACTAGGGTGGGGTAAATAGCGTCTTCGTCGTCATACCTGAAGAGTGCTGGGATGTTATTAAACACCATAACCTCGAAGTCACTGCCCTTAAGCTTGAATCCCCCCTTCCCCTCACCTAGGTGCCTACAAAGCCTAGGGTATTTCTCACATGCCTTACTCCGGATCCGTACCACGTCCTTCTTCCTTAGCGGCAGTATCCTCACACAAGGCACCTCATTATAGATCAGCTAACGCGCCTCAAATACCTACCTAACACGCCGCACTGAGGAACGTATAGCTTTTAAATCAAGAGTGCCCTAGGTGTTGGGGGTAACTGGATGAGTGACGCGGCACAAAGACTACTCAGCGAGAACCTGGGTAAGATCGTGCTGGTTAAGTTAAGGGGTAATAGGTTACTACGCGGTTCCTTAAGAAGCTTCGACCAACACCTAAACATAGTCCTCGAAAACGCCGAGGAAGTACTTGAGAACGGCACTAGGAAATTAGGTACAGTCATAATAAGGGGAGAGAACGTAATCTTCGTGTCTCCCGCATAGGTGGGGTGCTGAAAGATGAAGGGAACACCATCCATGGGTAAGAGGAGCAAGGGCAAGACCCACATCAGGTGCAGGCGTTGCGGGAGGCACGCATACAACGTGGCTAAAGGGTACTGTGCAGCCTGCGGTTTCGGCCGCTCGAAGAGGATAAGGAGGTACTCCTGGGCCGCTAAGAAAGTGAATAGAGTGAGGATAAAGTAACGCTTAATTCAAGAATAAGCAATAATACCTTAGCTTAACCGTGCAGATCAATTCCGAATGCGGTAGGTGGTGAGTAGGTGGCTTTAAAGAAGGTCGTACTTGATGTTTTGAAACCGCTGAAGGGCCCCTCAATAGTTGAACTTGCTCAATCCCTCTCAGACGTGGATGGTGTTAAGAAGGTCATGGTCGTCGTAAACGAAATAGACGTGGAGACAGTCACACTAACAATAACGGTTGAGGGCCCCGACATAGACTTCGACGATCTGAGATCCTGCGTTGAGAGGCTTGGCGGCGTCATCCACAGCGTGGATCAGGTAGTTGCGGAGAACGAGGGAGAGGAGGGATAAAAATAAGTAATGAATCTACTGCAGCTAGTACTTTCCCTCTTCATCGCCAGAGCACTGGCCCTAGCACTCGATAAGATTAAGGTACCCGGGATAACGGCATACATACTTACGGGCGTAATTCTAGGCCCATCGATACTCGCGATCATAACGGACGTGAGCCCGGACATTATAGTTAACTTCTCACTAATATTCCTGATATTTTACTCAGGACTAAACGTTGATTTCAAGGGGTTAAGGAGCTACCTGAGGCAAGCGCTCCTCACAACCCTCACCGGTGCGGGCATAACGCTTGCCCTAACCCTTGGAGTGATGCTCCACCTGGGCTTCTCGCCAATAGCGTCCTTAGTCGTCGCGATATCAGTGAGCAACACGGCTACTGAGATAGTTGTTGTGATGCTCGAGCACATCAGGGGAGTTAGCGACATGTTCAGGAGAGTACTCATAATGGCTTCATTCCTGGATGACCTCATAGCCATAGGCTTCATCGCCGTAATTAAAGGCTCAATACTCGGCAACTACCTATCCGTAGGTGCTGAGGTACTCAAATTGACCCTCTTCTTAGGCCTAGTTCTTGGCGTAATGTATGCGTTGGTTAGGAAGTACCCCAAGATAATCTACCCCCTCATAGTGAACTGGGACTACCTTCTCCTACTCTCCTCCGTAATGCTATTCGGGCTAGTGTACGTAGCGATGAAGACGGGGATAGGCGAGATCTACGGGGCATACGTCGCCGGCTTAGCGATAAGCATGCTTAGGCTTGTCAAGGATCCAACCCTACTGTACGAGGTGCGTGTAGAGGAACTCGTGAGCAGGATGTCCACCGTGCTTCAGTTCTTCGTAATTCCCATATTCTTCATATACGTCGGTGCGAGGACGGACGCGTCCCTAATGGTGTCCAGCACCACGCTACTAGTACTGACCCTAGCAGTCGTCGGGAAGCTAGTTGGGGCGAGCCTCCCCCTAATCCTGAAGGGCGAGTACGCGGCGGGGCTAAGCATGGGTGTAGCGATGAACGTTAGGGGCTCTATAGAGCCCGCGGTAGTGTTAATAGCGCTTGAGAGGGGACTAATAAGCGCTGACATATTCACGGCCGTCGTGTCGGTATCACTCATAACGTCGGCAGCCGTGCCTCTGGTCTTCAGGGTAATAAGCGAGTACGTTGAGGTCTGATGGCGTTCATTTAGGTCAGAACTTTTAACAAGGTACCCACATATCCAGTGAATCATTTGGAGGAGGCGGTTACTTTGCGGGGCGGTGAGGACATAGTGTTCGAGACCCTAGCCAGGATTTCTTCCAGCATATTCATCAATAGGGAGGTACTGAGGCCGGACTACGTGCCGAGCACCTTACCACATAGAGAGGAGCAAATAAGGAAGCTCACTGAGCATCTAGCCCCTCTACTAAGGGGAGAGCGGCCAAGCAACATATTCATCTACGGCCTGACAGGCACAGGTAAGACGGCAGTAACTAAGTACGTACTGAGGAAGGTGGAGGAATTCGGCAGGAGTAGGGGGTTAACGCACTTCACGTTCTCGTACACGAACTGCAGGCATGACGACACCACCTACAGGGTCCTAGCTAACATCGTTGAGTCACTAGGACACAGGGTGCCGTTCACGGGTCTCTCGACGGCCGAAGTATTCAGGAGGTTCAAGAAGGCGGTGGAGGCCTCCGGAAAAATAGTGGTTGCGGTGCTCGACGAGATAGACTTCCTAATCAAGAAGGCGGGGGACGAGTTACTCTACAGACTCACGAGAATCAATGACGAGTTAGGCAGGGGTAAGGTCAGCGTAATAGGGATAACGAACGACGTTAAGATAATGGAGAGGCTAGACCCTAGGGTCAGGTCTAGCTTGGGTGAGGTCGAGATGGTGTTCCCGCCGTACGATGCCCTCCAACTAACGGACATACTCAAGGAGCGTGCCGCTAAAGCCTTCAGGGAGGGCGTGCTTGAGGAAGGTGTAATAGAGTACTGCGCCTCAATAGCGGCGAAGGAGCATGGTGACGCGAGAAGAGCGTTAGATCTGCTCAGGGTGGCTGGTGAGATAGCTGAGAGGGCAGGCGATAAACGCGTTACGATAGCTCATGTCCGCATAGCTAGGGAGGAGATAGAGAGGG
>Ga0256833_1000723_pt1 | contig 25271 bp, 23 predicted proteins | sample 356284metaG_FD_190535 | JGI IMG/M metagenome (GOLD analysis project Ga0256833, IMG submission 190535) | Hydrothermal vent microbial communities from Mid Atlantic Ridge, Atlantic Ocean - 356-284 | ecosystem: Environmental > Aquatic > Marine > Hydrothermal vents | place: Atlantic Ocean: Mid... | reverse complement strand
AGGAAATTAGGAAGGCCCTTGAAGAGGCAAGCTCAGTAGATCCCAATCAGTTCATTCGGGAAAATGTTGCAGCTTTAAGACGCTTTTTTGACTCAGGCCAGCTCCATAGGATGAAGACTGAAAAGAAGAAGATGAGAGTATCAGCTGCGATGAGAATTTATAAGGCATTAGGCAGAAAAGCCCTACCTACGATTTTTAAGTTGACTTTACCTGATGAGTATGTAAGGCTATTTGCGACTTAGAGGAAAAGAAAGATTCTGGCGCAATTCCGTTCACTTTTTCTGGAATTTCAACTTCTCTGTATTGTTTGGTTGTTTGACGCTAAAGCCGTTGATCTTAGGCTCTCCTTCCTGGACGGTAATGAGAGCATTAGAAAGTTAAATCTAAGGAGGAGACCTTGAAGAGAAAGGAACGCTTTACATGTGCTCCGAAAGCAGAACCCTTTTGCTGCTACACCGAGAGGATAACTCTTCTCCCAAGCGAGGTGAGGAAGTACAAAGAAGGCTGGGAGAATGGAGGGCTTTTAGTTCCTATGTTCAGAGGCGTTTTTAAGAAAGAGTTTATCAGCCGTAGGAGAATAGGTTTGGCGGAACAGGTGGACTTGGTGGAGTTGGAGCAGATGTCTCTGTTAGTTAGAATGGAGTTAGTCTTCTTCCCTCTCGTTCCGGTAGAGGAGCTGAGCGATAGTTTTAAGAAGCATCTTAGAGGTCTTGATCTTAACGGCAACCTGGTCTTTAAGTGTCCCTTTCTTAAGGATGGGAGATGTTCTATATACAAGGAGAGACCTCTTTTCTGCCGTCTTTTTCCGATTTCCGTACACGGGTCCTTAGAGGAACACCGTAAGAAGTGTTTTGAGTGCGGTGGCCCCAGAGTTTTTAAAGGTAGAAGCGTGAACAAACAAATCCAGTTAAACAAAACTGAAGTGTTGAGGCGTAGAAAGGACATTGAGGAGTGGAAAAAAATAGTGAGAGAGCTGTTTAATGATAAACACGTCATCCTTGAGGCTTTAGGTATTATGAACGAGGCCCGTAGAGATAGGAGCTTTCTCTTCAGCATACTGCATAACCCGGACCTTATGATTTCGTTTACGACCGTTATACCGAAGTTGTACGACCACTTCGGTATTGACATAGATAACCAGATTCGTTTAGCTGAGAAGGCCTGGAAACTTGCTGAGGAATATAATGAGCCTGTTTTTGTGAGGGATTACAGGTTCCTTTACAACTCCCTTAGGGCCGCCGTAAGGTGGTTTGAGAGGAACGTAGCTCGTGGACTTACTAAGATGGAAATGGAGAAACTCTTAGCGGCCCTTAGGGAGTCAGCTTTACCTTGATTCTTGTTGTTCGCTAATTAGCTTGAACATCAGAAGAGCAGAACCCGTCATAGAGAACATCTTAAGGGTACTTCCAAGGAAAGGGCTCCTCCGAAAATTTTAGAAAAATCTTTGAATCCTTTAAACCGTTCATATACGATTAAATTCCTTATCAACGCTTCTTCCTTCTCCAACTACTTTTCCCCTTAAAAAACCCATCCAGCCACTTGCGATAGTAAGCGTAGTCCCCCTCTTGCAAAGCTTTCTTAACTTTCTCATCTCCGTTCTTCTCTATGACGGCCTTCTGCTTTTCGCTCAAGGGAGCTTCAGCCTTCTGCTGAGCTACTTTCTTCCTGGCCTTCGTAATCCACTCTGAAAGCTTCTTCTTGGAAACAAGAACCTCTCCTGGAATTTCCTCTCCAAGCTGTTCAGATAACGTTTTGGCAAAAGAGAGCTGTTTCTCTGTTGGTGTATCGTCAGGCTCTTCATTCAAGAGAGGCATGAGCTCCCTCACCTTCTCTATCGTCTCCAGAACCGGCTTTCTCCAGTCCAGCTTTCCTTGCTCCACAAGGTCTAACTGCTTTTCCATTTCGGCCGTGAGCTTTGGTGATAACATCCAAGAGTGCTTCTTCTCAAGAAACTCTATAACCTCAAACGCTGTATTCGTTGGTATCATCTTTCCAGACTTAACAATTACATAGCCTCTCTTTTTCAGTGTCTTCACGGTAGAAGCATAAGTGGACGGACGGCCTACACCTGTTTTCTCCATCCACTTGACGATAGAACCTTCTGAATAGCGGGACGGTGGCTTGGTTTTATCTTCTCTCAGCTTTACTCTTGCAGACAGGAGTTTACCTGTTTGCAAGTCAGGCAGAATTCCTTCACCGTCCTCATCTACTTCGGCATTATAGACTTTTCTCCAGCCCTCAAAGACAAGTACCTTACCTTTCGCTGTGAACTTTGTTCCTAAGTCATTCTGCAAGACGACTGTCTGAGTATTCCAGACGGCCGGAGACATCTGGCAGGCTACTGCTCTTTTCCAGATGAGCGTGTAGAGCTTGAGCTGTTGCGGAGTGAGCCTGTCCTTGAGAACCCCCGGAGCTCCCTGCGGAGTTAATTTAGTCGGTCTTATGGCCTCGTGAGCGTCCTGAGCGTCTCCTTTGGCCTTGTAAACAAAAGGCTTTTCAGGCAGGTACTCCTTGCCGTAGAGCTGATTTATCAAGTTCCTGAGCATTAAAACAGCATCTTCAGATAGCCTCGGAGAGTCTGAACGGTGGTAAGTAATGTAACCGTTCTCAAAGAGCTCTTGAGCAACTTTCATCGTAAACTCAGGACTCCACTTAAAGAGCCTGTTAGCCTCTTGCTGTAAAACAGAGGAAGTAAACGGTGGTTTTGGCTTTTCGGGTTTCTTTTTCTTTTCAGCTTTAACAACCATGAGAGTCTTATAAGACAGGTTTTCTTGAGCTTTCTCTTTTTCCCAAAACTTGTCTGTCCTTGCTGTAAACTTCTTTCCGTCCTTCTCAAGCTGAGTCTCTACAATCCAGAAAGGCTTAGGGACAAAGTCTTTTATCTCTATTTCCCGTTTAACTATCTCGGCTAAGACAGTTGACTGAACTCTGCCTGCAGATAAGGAACGCTTTCCCAGTGCTTTCTGAAGCTCCGGAGAAATCAGATAGCCAAGAATCCTGTCTATTGCTCTCCTTGCAAACTGTGCCTTTACCCTGTTGTTATCTAACTCCCGAGGGTTTCTAACTGCCTGCTGTATGGCTCTTTTCGTTATTTCGTTGAACTCTATACGCTTTATTTCCTTGGCGTGCTTTTTAAGGAGCTCTGCAACGTGCCACGCTATTGCCTCTCCTTCTCTATCCGGGTCGGACGCACAAAGGACTGTCTTACCTTTTGCAAGTTTCTGGAGCTCCTTAACTACCTTGCCTTTGCCCGCAAGAACCTTAAAAGTGAACGGGAACTTCCCCTGCTCAAGTTTTTCTATGTCAATTGCAAATTGGTCTGCAGGCAAGTCCCGAATGTGGCCAAGACTGGCTTTGACAATGTAAGTCTTTCCCAAGAAAGACTGTATCTTCTTTGCCTTCGTAGGCGATTCAACAACCACTAACGTCATCTCAGCACACGCTCAAAATAGATACGAGAACTTGCTTAGTTAAAGGTGTCCTGAACTTTCCGAAACTGACCGTAATATCCCTTAAACGAGCAGCATTCTCTGAAGATATCAGTTCAAACTTACCTTCTTTGAAAACCACATTTGTTGCTTTCTTAATCAGAATCCTTGATAAGACTTCCCTAAGAAGAAAAACTCCCGATAAGTCAAAGCTTTGACTCTGACTACCATCAGACACTAACAAATGGTCCACGTCTGGCGTAAGTATCAAGACGGCCGTTCCCTCTAAAGAGTAGACTTCTTCCACATATCTCGCTGACGGTTTCAAGGCCTGATATAGAGGGATGACCCTTCCGTAAGGAACGATAAAGGAGGAACCTTTCTTCTCATCCCCGTTGAAGAGGCGAATCTTAATTCCTCTTTGATTTGGAGTTAGAGAGACAGTACACCCGGCAAAAGAAATGGGAGGCATTTCTAAACCTGCAAGTGCTGATATCAGAGCCTTTCTTATCAGAAAGGCTGTAAAGGAACTGACAGACAACCTCAAAGAAAGAGAGGAAACCTCCTCAATAGAAATACTTAAGTCAGCAGGCAGAAAGACATTCTCTTTCTTGGGAATGAAGTAGAGAAATTCTTTATCAACTTTGATTTCTCCCCCTGGAACAAACATCTGTTCTCCTTACAGCGATGTAAAGATATCCTTATTGGCAAGAGAAGTAACTACAGCTTTTTCGTAGTGGTTAACGAACTCTGCAAACTCATTAAAAGTCTTGATAGGAAACTTCGTTTTTTCCCTAATATCTCGTAATTCCTTGAGTCTTCTTCCCGCCTCTAAGTAAAGTGTCCTAATCAATTCCCTTTGTTCGTTACTCATGTCCTTCCACGGTAGGCCAGAGATGCCGTATAGCCCATTTCTAATCAAGGCTTCAACGTAGTAGGAGGCAATGTAATCCTTACTTCCTTCAATAAAGTCCTCACCTACTCCTGGGAAATAAGCAAGGGTATTAAGCCATTTTAGAATAGGTAGAGGTGTAGCTCCTACGAACTGCTTTTCCTTATCGCTTAATGGAGTATGAGTTTCTATTTTGTGAAGAATGCTATACATGTATGCTCTCACAAGCCCTGCAAAACCAGGATCACTGGTGCAGTAGGACTGGTATCCTGCGGGAGCATCCGAACAAAGGTTCTTCATTATCTGGTACAGGTCCTCTTTTCCGGATTCATCTACCCCTCTGAACTCTCCAAGAGCATCCTTATAGGTCCTTATTCCGTATATGTACCTAACATTAGGATTGCTAATGTGAAGGAGATCTGAAATGTTAAGAACAGGAGGAACATAATTAACTTTGTAAAGTTGCGTGCTGTCAGGAGTGCTACTCGCTGAATCTGTTGATTCCCGAGAAATTATTACATCTCCTATTAGGGAAGAAATCAAACGAAACTGTGTTGCTGCCCAAGAGTTACTTTTATCAAATTCTTTTCCGTATTTCTTCTCAAATTGTCTATAAAGTAAGTCTCCTCTTACGCTTTTCATTTCCTTTTCATAAGCTTGTCCTTCTGAAGTAGATAACCATTCTTTCAAAGATTGATTAAAGTTCTTAAGCGATTTGTTTATTGAAGCAAAGAAATCGTTAGCATTTCCTGCTTTTACATTATCATTTGTGCTTTTTTGTTGTTCTGCCTCTGTCATCTTGGAACCAAAGCCAAAAAGATGAGAAACGAGAGCCTTACTGGCCTGACAGGAATCAACTCCCATCTGGTTTACAAGCTGAGCCGTAGTTGAAAGCTCGTTCAATACGTTAGCAACTCCGGGAAGAAACTTCTTCAATGCAATCTCAAAGGAAACTCCAGGAGCTGCTTGAAGAATCTGCTTCAGCCACTGAACTATTTGATCCAGATTGAGATAGGATAGTGAACCAAAAGTAAAGTCTATCCCGGAGCATCCTGCCCTAATTCTTGGAGGCTGAAATGTGATCAGATTCAGAGTTGAATGCGGAGTTCTGTAATAAATAGAGCCTAAAGTAACGTATCCTCTTTCTTGACCCTCAACAACTTTGGGATTGTTGGTATTTATGAGAATGTCATCGTACGTTCCTTTCAGATCCAAAGCAGTTGCACTGGAGTTAAAAGCAATCACTGCAGTTAAAGCAGTCAACAGCTTCCTCATTGCTTACCCCACAGTTGATTCTCTATGGCTTGACTGATTTCCTGTTCTTTTTGCTTTTCTCTTACTTTGTTTAAAAGAGACGCAATATTTTTAAGCTTTTGGGGAATAGAGACTTCTTTAATTTCAGGCTTTTTCTTAAGTTCCCAATCCTTTTTTTCAACTTCCGGGGGGTGGCCGTTTTCAATGGTGTATAGAATATCGTAGAGTGTCCTCTTAAGGGAATCAAGAGTTATTAGCCCGTAGGAAACCGGTTGAATTAGAGGCTTATTATTTTTATAATTGGGTATAACAAGGAAAATTGCCGGAAAAACAGAGACTCCAAGCTTATCTGCAAGATGACCATAGTCTTGAGTGCAATCAGGAAACTCTCTTAAGCAACCTCCTGAAACGGACAGAGCAAGAATTTTCCAACCGGAGAAATTTTGAAATCTCTTTAGAATTGGCGCCTGAGCTCTGCAAAAAGCACAATTCTCTTCAAAAAAGAAATACAATCCTGCCCTATCTTTCCATTTTTGCAGCATTTGAGAAATCTTCTCTTCCTTCGCCAAGAAATCCACACGGCGACCAAAGGTTGATGGAGGATGCGAAACAGCAGGGTTCCATTCCGGATGCTCTCTAAGAACCTTCTGTAAAGCTACCGTATAAGCCACTGACTTCCTCATTGCATAGTTTTGGATAAGCAAAATGTTTTCATAATCAGCTACATTTGGTTTGTAGAGAGCTCTCTCTACATACAGACTATATAGTTCCCCTATCTGGGCCGGGGTTAGTTTCTCCAGGTCTTTCTCCGTCAGCTTAACAGGCAAAGACGCTAAAAGCTCAGCGTCTTTGTTTTTCAGCTCCTTAGGTCGTTTAATTTCTGCATGCACGAATTTTAGAGTTTTCTTCTCTTTCTCCTTCACCTCCTTCCTCTTCTCCTGGCTTTCCTGGCCCTCTTTCTTCCAGAACCATCCCGTTTCTTTATCTGAACTGAAGAATCCGCCTCCAAAAGAAGACACAGGAAGCACAAGCAGAAAAAGGAAAAGCAACCCTTTCCTCATTATGTCTCCTAATGCTTTTGGAGTTTCTCGTAGTAGTTTTGAATCTTCTTCGGCATTTCGTTCTTAAAGACATTGAGGTTTTCCTTGATACGTTTCTGGAGATCCTCATACCACTCCGAAAAGTCAATCTTTGAAAAGTCTATCCTTTGAAATTCCTCAGGAGTAAAACCACGACAGTTTGGAGACTTCGGTGAACCCCAGTCTATACCAAGTTGCTGGCGTCCCTGTTCTTGGATGATGCGTGCCAAAACAGAATGAAAACAACAATACGTTTTTTTCTTCTGAATACAAAGCTTAAATACCTTAACGGCACAGTAACTTCCTACATAATGACATTGTCCATCAAGTTTTCCCCAAGAGCGTAACTTAGCAAGGATTTTTTCTCTTTCGTTACACTGACCGAGTCCGAACCATGTAGTTGTTTTTTTACAACAATCCGAACCTCCCGTCTGCAATCCCGGAGGTCTGCACCGGTAGTCGTTACCGTTGAAGATGTAGATAGTTCCGAGACAGTTACCATTCTCGTCTATCTGGCCATCTGCCTGTTTATCGGTTGCTCCTTCTTGTGTATCGTCATATTCAAGAGCAGAGCTCCACTGCTGACAAGGGTTCGGAGAGCAGTAGTTCTTCCCATCAATAGGTAGACAAGGATAGTCTCCAACCGGACAGGTTATGTCGCCAACGTAACAGCCGTCCGCATCCGGGTTGTAAACACCTTCAGCACACATCGGGACGAGTTCACACTTTCTTACCTCTTTATTCCAAGTGTAAACATAAGTATCTCCGGAAGGACAGATGTGTTCTGCATCGGATACGCATCTATCAAGAGTAGAAGAGTAATTAATAGTATTGTTGAGAGAGAAAGCTGAATCTTTTGGACAATTAACAGGGTAATAACAAACGGAATTGGAGCTGTCCCATAGATAAGTTCCACAATCTCTTGTTACTGTTGTTACACATTCTTTGAGGTTAGAATTATAGATACCGCCAGGGCAGACAGGACTTGAATAACAGACATTTAGGTTACTGTCGTAAGTCCAGCTACCGCAGTCAGCAGTAGGAGAAAGCTCACATCTATCGGTAGAAGTATTCAAAACTCCGCCGTCATAACAAGTTGGATTGGCTACACAAGCGTTTAAAACACTATCATAAGTAGTTCCTGTCGGGCAAAAAGGTATGTAATCAGTCCAGCAAACGTCAGCGTTTCCATCAAAAGTTCCTCCAGACGGACAGGAAGGATTTGCTAAACAAAAACTGCCAGATAAGGTAGAACCTGAAGGACAGCTACCTACTTGAGAACAGGTTCCAGTAGAGACACAGTTAGCTTGACAGTTTGAAATGTCAGAGTAAAGTTGTCCATTAATAGAACATAGATAGTTGGTTTTCAAAGCGGCATATACAAAGATACAGAAATAAGGATTACACTCTAAAAGAACCAGTTTTCCTCCTTTAGGAGGAGCTCCATTAGGTATAGTAGATAAGTCAGCAGGAAGGGGTATATTTGGATTTCTATAATAAACATCATGCATGAATGGATTCTGAGTGTAATTTTTTACATACTCATACTCATATCTGGCACTGCACTTTCCTTCTATTTTACAATTACTTTGGCAAGCAGATAGAGTTGAATAATTTTGACTGTTAGAAGAGCAGGTATAACTAACATTCGCTCTGGTTTCACACCTATTAGTTGCTGAATTGTAGGTAAATCCTTTTGGACATATAGGACTTGTCTCACATCTTTTAGCTAAGCTGTTGTAGATATAACCTAAAGGACAGTTCGGAGTGAAGGAAGTAATACATTTGTTGTATGTCAAGTTGTAAGTGGTTCCAGTTGGACAAGTAGGGTTAGATATGCACTTTCCGTTAGATAGCGTATACCCAATTGGGCATTCCCAAATGACCGATTTTTCACATCTGTTTCTTTCGGGAACAAGAACTCCATCTTCACAATCTACCTTTTTTACACAAGTATCGTTAATACTGTCATAGGTATAACCTGCTGGACATCTATTTACAACCATTTTCTCGCATCTATCCCTAACAGTATTGAGAACGCCCCCATCCGGACAAGGAGGAGTTAAAACGCACTTATCAAGAGAAGAATCCCATTTGTAACCAGAGGGGCACTTGATAATCGCATTTGCTTGGCACATATCTCTCTCTGGATTCAAAATCCCCTCAGGACATAAAGGCTTTTCGTAAGTAGCCTCACAAGAGACTTTATCTATTGGGCAAACATAACCCTTTCCGCCATCAGCCTCAATACACTGCTGAATTTCTCCTTCTTCATCAAAGAAACCATTGCCGTTCATGTCTTTAACACAATAATAAGTCTCTTTTTGAGGAGTAAAGTTAAGATATGCAGAAGTTTCGTTTTCAGCGGTAGTGTTCTTCCCAGGGAAAATAGGGCAAGAAACAAAAGCCCTAAAAGATGTTTTATCTAAAAAGTTTCCATTACATTCAACATATTTTTTACCTGATATATCCACTATTGAACATGTGCTATTCCCGTAGTTATCAATCACTCCTTTATCGCAAAAGAAATAATCAGCAGAATAGTTGAGCTTTTCTTTAAGGATTAAGGCTTCATCGCAGGATAAAAGCTCGCATCCTTCAGGAAGAGAACTGTTCAAGTTGTCAATCTCAGAAACAGAATAGAATTCATCTGTTAATCCATATTCTCTGTCATCTTGAAAGAAACTACCCGTTAATGCATAGGCAGTAGTAAAAGAGAAAGTGATTAAAACAGTCAGCAACTTCTTCATTACTTTCCCTCTTAAGGCGAAGAACTTGAACAGATAATGTCGTGAGACATATTGTTTATCGCCTCAATGGTTGCAGCTGCTCTCCAAGCTTCGTCTGATGTATCGCAATAACAGTTTTTCACGACTTTTTCTCCTGTGCTGATAGGACACACAAGACTCAAACTACCGTCTTCGTTTACCCGCTGTTCACAAGCCCTAAACTCGTAAGTTACTTTTTCTTCACTGCTCAAATTGGTATCCACCTTATTGGGCTTAGATTCTTCCCCTATCTCATAACTATATGTGTCTCCTTGAGATTCCATCTTGACATCTCCCTTGAGAACACGAATTTGCCGGCCTGTTATGGCAACCTTGCAGATATAAACACCCTCCGAGTCATTGACAGAACAGACTTTATAAGGCGCATTAGGAATGGTTGCTGAGGCTTCTATCTGGCATTCTGACTCACATTCCTGCATGGAGGAATACACTCTGTTGTTTGCATAGCAAACCCACTTAGCGTTAACCTCCGCACACCCTACCCGACCAGAGAAACCGGCTTTATTCTCCTTTAGGTAAGAGTGTTCTTTGACATAAGTCCCCCTATTAATAGCTTCGTCTATGTTCAGCCCATCCTTTTTGGGACAGGTATAAACACGCTTTATGTAAGTCCATCCTTTAGGAAATTCGTAGCCTCCAAGTTTGTAAACCTGCCCGTCTGGAGAAACAGCAGTTATTTCTTCTCCGTTCATACAAACTTTCCACTTCAGACCCATGTTAGAGGACCTAAAGTCATAACAAACAGGCTTGTTATAGTAGGTGACAACGTGATAGTTTGAAACTGTTTTTATGCAGTAGTCCTCCCGAACACCAGAGTAGTTAGACACAGGAGGATAAAAGCATACCCACTCTTCCTTTAGCTTGCAGTCCTTTGGAATAGCTTTGCAACTGTCGGAATGACTGACAGAAACATCCGGTATCTCTTTCACGTAAGTCCAGAAACTTCCTTTTCCAGGACCGTTGCACCCTCCGTTGTTCCAGACGGCAAAGCTTACTTGAGCACACCCTGAAGGCTGCTGCACATTAAAGTCAGAACAACTAAATGCAGCCGTTCCTGATACGCTACACTCACAATTTCCCGTTTCAAGATTACAAGCAAGATTACCTTTTTGACTCTCTGTACCCCCACCATGAACGTTCTTCTGAACTATTACATTTCCTGCAACGGATAAGTTTTCTCCAACGTCATCAGCAACACTCCACTTAATTCCAAACTTTCCACACAAATAGTAGGACCAACCTACTCCACAACTAACACTCAAGTTGCTTGCCAAGTAGCACCTGTAAATAGAACCGTTTTCCTGTTCCATACCAATGCAGGCAGTTCCAGAAAGCTCCTTACCGTTTAAAAATACAAGTTTAGTGTTTATAGTCTGTCCAAGACTATTGAGATAGTTAGTGATTTCGCACTCTTTTTGCAAACTTTCAGAATTAAGAGGATTACTTTGGTAAGCTTTTACCATTTGGTTGTTTTCAAGTTTCAAGCGAAGATTATCCTCATCTCTCATCTCAGATTCAGAAACGGATGTAGTCTCCACTGCCTGAAAATCTCTCGTTGCGGTCGGAAAGCTAATCACATCAACAAAATTGCGATTTGAATAGTCAAGCATATTTGTAAACTTATTTAACGCCCAACGCAGCCAGCTTTCATTCCAGTGGAATCTGCATGCTGAACCTGAAACGCAAAAACACGAAACCAACTGTTGGAAAGAATCAGCGACAGAAACCCGACCATTTTTAAAAAGATAGTATCTGCAGTTCTCCCATTTTCCCGGTTCACATACAATGTAACCGTTTTCACATATTCCTGAAACTCTTGTATTAACTTTTCCCGGAATACTAACCCAAAGTTCATCATTAGATACCATAAGCTTTATGTAATCCACTTGATTACTGCCAGACTCTACGGTAGCATCAAATTCTTCGCCACTCTGAGTTTTTAGTTTCGTTTTCCCGGTAAGAGCTCCCGAAAATGAAGACATGTTGTTTTTCAAAAAAGAACCAAAGCTCTCGGCCGTTCTCTTACCCTCCTCAGAAGAACCGGCCAAGGCATTATCAAAAGCCAAAAGCAGAAATAAAACAGCCAAAATATGAAATTGCATCACCGTTCTCCTAATCAAGTTCCCTTAACACACATTTGAGAGACTTATTGCTCGTTTTGTCCTCCACAGCTCTAAGAAAGCCAAAAACTGAGTATCCGCATCCAAAGTAGCTTTCAGAACAGCTTCTGTTAGTGAGAGAGCTAAACCTTGTCAGCAGAAGACACGGAACAGAAGAAACGCGATACTGTCTAAAGAGGATTGGGTCTATGAGAACCTGCACTTTCTTATCTCTCAAGATGTTCTGTAACCACAGAACAGTCTTAATGATAGAAGGCTTACCGTTATCTTCCAGAACCCCACGCATAACACCGTAAGGAACAACATAGAGCTTTCCCCATTTATCAAGCTGTTTGTTAAGGAAAACATCCAGATCGTCTATATAAAGCTTAAAGTCCCTCCCCATGCTGGAACTCATGAAGACAACTAATACCCAAGGATCAGAATTTCCTTTGAGTGAGGTACTTTCATAAAACTCTAAATCTTTCTGACTGTTCCTATTGCCGGCTTTACCGGTCCAGCGTATTATTTCTTTCGTAGCGTTGGATATCTGATCCATAAACTCCCGACTCTCTACTCTATTAACCATTTCGCCAAAATCTTTTTCTTTAAACATTTCCAAAATCCGCTTTTTACGAAGTTCAAAGTTCTTTTTCAGCTCTTTAAACTCCTCGGAGCTCCCGTAAGCAGACACCTGCTTTTCCAAATGTTCAACAATGCCTTTAACATCAACCGCTGAACCGTTATCGCCAGCAAAAGCATTCAGCGTGAGAAAGAGAAAAATCAGAAGGCACAACAATCCCTTTTCCTCCATATAACAAACGTATGATAAGTATCTTTCGTCATCGGCTCCTTTAATTCTGTCCACCAAATTCCGTCTTCACCTACGGGGACACACTGAAAATCCCTTATAGGTTTAGCAAGCTGATACTTGTACTGTTTTTTAGGAAATATGAAGGAAAAACCAAGTCCACATAAAGCTCCAGAACCTATAGTTTTCTTTGCCACAAAGTCCCTATGAAGCATTGCATTCACTTTAGCTACTGCTAAAGCTGAAGAAACGGTTGGGTTGTCTGTTTCCGATATTGCTTTAGTAAAAGGATAAGTCGTTCCCCAATTTCCGGCACACCAAAAAAGCGGAGACAAACCAAACTGTTTTGCTGCCGTCATAGCCCTGTCAGGTAAACAGGCGAATTCCGCCATAGAGTTAGCAAACAAGATTGTCTCGGGATAAACAAATAACGCAGTGAAATCATCATTCCAGTTAGGGTCCAGTTCGGAAACGTAACCGAAGTCTATACCGGTATGTTCAAGACAGACGAAGTCCATTGCAATGCTGAGCATCTCAAAGACCGGATAGGCTATCCAGTGGACCTGCCATTGATAACGAGGCTGGTTTACTGTATTGGAAGATTCTGTCCCGCCTGCAGGAATCTTAGCTATGGAAAGGTCAAGGCAAAAGTCAGGAAACTTCCACGGCTGCTGAACCGTCTCAGCTATTCTGGCAGCCTCCCAAAAGGAAACAGTTATCCCTATCCGGGGAAAAGGAGTCATACAAACGCAGATGGGAGAGTTCACGTCGGCGTAGTCTATGTTGTTATACCCAAGAGTTACTTTAACTCCACCTATGCGAATAGGAAAAAGACACCACCAGCAGACGTCAGTTAAAGGATTGAAAAAGTCGCAGGATTCACTCTTTGCATATAAATTTCTGCCTGCAGGAATAAGTAAGCTTAGACATAGAAGCAGAGCAATCAGTCTTTTCACTTTTTACTCTCCTCTAAAAGCTTCTTTATATACCATGAAGGGAGCTCCTCCACTTTCACTACAGGCTTACCGTCCTTTCTTACGAAAGAAACGAGGGATAAGCTTCTGCTAACGCCAAAACGCTGAGCTACGGTCTTAGTAAGGGCGTAAACAGGGTAGAGCTCTTTTTTTATGAAGTCATGAATTTCCTTTAAGTCGGAATGGCCGTCAGCAATCAGCATTATTAATTTGTTCTTCTCCGTTCTCAGTAAGTATTTAACAAAGTTCCTCTGGTCCTCATTCTCAAGATTGAAAAAAACGTAAAGTCTTTTGGACCAAACAGCTTCTGGCACCTTCCCCAAAGGGTTTATGGCAGTTCCTTTCGGGTAGAGAACGTTTCCGTAAGCATCTTTGATATCAAAAGGCAGATACCACGTAGGGTCAACGTATCTCACTTTATGGTCTTTGGCCTCCGTAAGTACAACACTATCTACCGGCCTATAGTGATAAATACGCTCTCTCAAGCGTTGATTTACAGCTTCCCAGTTAACCTCTTTAACTTCTTGCTGGATAACCTCAAGCATGTCCCTCTCAACTATCCGATAAGTCCTATTAATGGGTTTCAGAACATAAGGAGAACAGATTTCGTAAACATGTTTTGCAAAACTGCTATGGGTACAGAACAACACTACAGCGAGAACAACCAAAAACTTCTGCAAACTTTCCCCTGAAACATAGTTTTAATTAAAATTATGCCAAAGAGAACAGGAGGAGAACAAATGTTTCTCTTTGAGAGGGAAGGCGTAGAACTGCACGTAGAAAAGTCCGTATTAAGGTTAAACAGTGGCATTGAATCCATAACCATAGAAATACCTGTACTTGTCTTTAAAAGCTTTTTATTCAGGAGCTTCTCAGCCGGAGTCAGAACCACTTACGGAGATGCTCAAAGCTCCATGTACATATACAAAAGTCTCAACAGTAAATACGAAAAACTCTGGATAAAGATTACCAATCAGAACAACTCCGGAAGCATCTATTTATTCAGGAACGAATTATCAGGCTTAGCCCTAAGACTTAGGGAGCTCCACAACGATAAAGAAGAAATTAACATTTGTCAGGACCAGATTAGAGTCACCAGGAATAACAGTATTGTTAGCATAACAGACCTGAGGAACGGATATTCGTACGAGCTCTACGACCAGGAGAAAGACGTTCTCTGGGGAACACTGCTGTTGAGACTTTACGGAGTTCAAAGTGATGGAATATTCGGCGACCTGTCCATCCAAGGAAACATCTTAAAGTTTCCCTTCTCTGCCAAGAAAAAGAGAATACTAAACCCGTTTAACTTAGAAGATGCCGCCAAATTGACTGCTATTCTTTAATGAGGATAGCATGGACGGGAAAAGGTTTATGTGCTACCTCCACTTAGTCATGGGATCTGTAGCCATAGGATTTGTAACATACTTAATAATGTCCGTCAGAACAATATGTAACAACTATAACTCACCAAAAGAAGGATGTTTAATACTAAAAACAATTGTTGCTCTTGGCTCCGGTATTATTCTCTTTCTTCTCATATACAGGATCCTCTACTTAGGAATTATCAAGTTGAGAGTCTGCTCAAAAAATAATTCAGGAGAACAAGAATGAGTATTGAAATCTATACCTACGGCTACGGCGACCTTATGCAGACAGCACTTAACGCCATAGCCGCCATAGTTTCATCCTCAAACTTTAAAGGAATGCTTGCAACGGCAATAGCTCTATACCTTGCAAGGGTCTTTTGGAATACAGCCCACGGCAGATACGTTGACTTTGGGAGAATCCTGAAGAACATAACATTGATAATTGCCTTAACCCTTTCCCTTACTCAGATAAAAGACACCGTGATAGTAACAGACAAAACAACTCCGAGTCTTTCGGGAATAGTTGATAACGTTCCTATAGCTGTTTACTTGCCGTTGTGGTTCTCAAACAGAGCCGAATACGTCATAACAAGGACATTTGAAACGGCATTCTCCCTACCTGACGGAGTTTCCTACAACTCAGTAGGCTATGTAGGAGGAGTAAAGAACCTAAGAGACGCAGCTTACTACATCAGGATAGAAGACGCTTATCTCAAAGAGTCCCTCGTTCAGTTCTACAAGGACTGTGTGTTCGCAGCCCTTATTGAGGGACTCATAAGTCCTGACCAAGTTAAAAGAGATACTGTAAAGAATATTATAACAGCAGCTGCATCTGCTGAACCCTCAAGGACAACAGTTTATTACAGTTCATCTAATCCCGACGGCGTTTCCAAAACCTGTGAAGAAGCTGCTGGGCTGATAAAAAACGACCTTGATAAGGACAGAGACAAAGCTTTTGCCGACCTGGCCAAAGTAATGGGATACGGAAGCAACACAGCTGCCTTAGAGTCCGTTCTCGGCAGCGAGCTCCAGTATTTTATGGGGATATCCTCAAGTGCTAAGGACGCCGTATATCAAGAAGCACTCCTAACAGTTTCCCACGATGCTCTCATAAGAAAAGCAGGAGAGGCCGGCCTTGACCCCAACCAGTTGGGACTAACTGTAGCAACAACAAAAGAAAAACTGTTCCTAACTAACGCATCTATGGGAGACACAATCAGGGCGTTCCTGCCGTACATAAGAGCTTTCCTCAACATCCTCTTTGTAGCCGTAACTCCCATACTGATTGTCATTGGAATAGGAATAGGAAGGCCTCTTCAATATATCGGAACTGCCGTAATGCTTGCTGCCTTTCCCCTTTTCTGGGGCATGATAGGCTCCATTATCAATTGGATAATTTCATCTCAAGTCAGCGACCTTGCTCAGGTTATAGAGACTACTAAGTATTCAACCGCTACCATAAACATTGAAAACTATCCAGTTGTTGTATCAGCTTTAAAAGAGTGGCTCACAATAGGCGGATGGGCCTCCTCCCTAATTATCATTCTATCGCTTGCTCTATTAACAGGAAGTACATACGCTTTTGTAAGGTTCGCAGGAGGTTTTGCCTCTGGAATTGCAGGAGCCGCATCATCCTCTGCAGCTGGAGCTGCTACCGGGAATCTATCCTATGGAAACATAAGTGTAGGAAACACTTCTGCTAATAACTTTTCAGCAAATAAATTTGACGATACTTCTATCTTTAGAACAGGCCAACAAATCAGCCAGCATAACGACATAACCAGAACTCACGACAGAATCTTTAGTGACAGAGACAACACTATCTACGACCACTCCACGACCTTTAGAGACGGAACGAATGCTTCGGCAAACGGACAGGGCATATTCGGAACCAAATCCTACTCTCACGGAGGCGGAACAAACTACAGTGATCAAAAGCAGGCCGGAAAGGATAACATCTATAACCATCAGAAAAGCAGCGGAACAGATACATCAAAGCAGGAAAGCTACTCTCTACAAGATAAAGGCTCTACTGCTCTCAGCGGGAATGAAACATACAGATTCTCCCAGAACGCAAACTTCAGTCTTAACGGCACAGAGAATCTCTTAGGAGGAAACCAGAAGTCCTACACTTACGGACTCAACAGAAATAGCACAGTATTAGACGGACAAGGCTTTGGAGACAGCCAGAGAGAAGGCGATAAAACTATAGCTACTGCAGACGGAAATCTTAAATGGAGCGGAGGAACTGGGAATTCAAACACCAAAGGAACTTCCATTCCTGCACCAAAAGGAGGAAAAGGTTACTTACAGGTATTAAAAACGCTTTCACCAGGAGTTGGTCTTAACTTAGGGATCCAAGGAATAAATGACCAAACTTCCGAGAGCCATATCTCTCACGAAGGTAAACTCTCCAACCAAATAGGAGACTCAGAAAATACAGCTATTGTTGAAATGTTTGCAAGGAAATACGGATTCAATGTATCTGGCGGAATAGGAAAATCGGGAAGCTACGATATATCTGGCTCCGTAAACTTTAACAACGAAGAAGCATATATTGCTAACGCATCAACAGCCAAAGTCCACAGAGGACACGAGGGAGACTCAATAAACTCAACAGTAAGAGTTGGGTCAAGTGCATCCGTAAACAGACACTTCAACGAGGGAGAAAACAGTACATTCCAGAAAGCCCTTATCCCAAGCCTAATTGAAAAGGCAAAAGACGATCCAACTCTCTCAAACAGACTAAATCAAATCGCAAACAGGGCAAAAAGTTTTGTATCTGAAGATGCAAGAAGATTCATGGAGATACTGGAAAACTCAGGCCAAGAAGACCAAGCTAAAGCCATACTGCTCGGAATAGCTGCTACAAAGAGCCCGGAAATAGCTAACGAGTTAGTCCAACTGGCTCAACAAAACTACAGGGATGTAAAAGAGCATGTTGAAAACGAAATAAACACCGTTGCAGACGAAGTTAAAGAAAGAAGCAAGCAAATAGACCCTAACCACTTTGACCCGCAACTGAAGGAAAAAGTCATTAAAGGTCTTTTTGACACTTCCCAAAATGCTCAACAGTTAAAAGAAGAAGCTCAAAGGGGAGTAACTAAGGTCCACGGGGAGACAGCAAGACAAGTGGAAAGCAACAAGGAGAATGCTTTGGCTAAAGAAGGCACAGTTAACCAGGCCCAGAACGCACTTACCAGAAGGTTCAGCACGAAAGTGAAAGGTTTTCACCAGGAATTCAACGAACATAAAAGGAAAGCAAACGAAACCCCATCTGCAATCCGAGCTCTTCACAACGCTGCCCAGACCAAAGAGTTTAAAATGGTAGCGGGAGCTATGGCAATATCCAAAGCATACGACGCCTACAAAACCTTCACTGCAACCAAAGCTGCTAAGGACATTGCTGAAAATCTAACAAAGAAATCTCCTACTGAGATTTACAGAGAATTGTTCAACATGGGGAAAAGTAAAACTACAAAAGAAGTTATCAAAGATATGGCAGTTGACGCTGCTAAGGTGGCAGGAAAGTGGGCTGCAAGAGGTGCTACTGCAGTCGGGGGGGCTTATTTAGGAGCATTGGTTGATGCCGAACCAACAGGAGAACAGGTCATCCCTGTTAACAGCATGAGCGATTTGAAGAATTTACAACCTGGACAGGTTGGAAAAATAGGCAACTACTACATCAGTCCTCTACCTAACGGAAACTTTCTCGTTAGTAGTGGAAATGGCCAAAAAGAAGAACTTTCCCTTGCCGAGACAGCTCAGATACTGATGGACAAAGATAAACTTGAAAAAACTGGTTCTACAAAGATAGTTCTCAGTCCACAGGCTACCGAAAGACTGAAAGCCAAACTGGTTGAGTAATTGCATCTTGATATGTATATACATAATTTATACCTCAGCTCAAACTTATTAAGGAGAAAGAAAATGCTTACTAAAGTTCAGAAATGGGGAAACAGTTTGGCTGTAAGAATTCCTTCTGCGTTTGCTAAAGAGATAGGACTTTATCCCGATTCAGAAGTAGAAATGAAGCTTGAAAACAACAAGCTGGTGATTATCCCTAACAAAAGAAAGCAGTTAGAAGAGTTGTTAGAACAGATAACTCCTGAGAATATACATAGTGAAATTGACTGGGGTGAAAAGAGTGGAAAAGAAGAGTGGTAAGTACGTTCCTGATAGGGGAGATATTTTGTGGTTACAGTTTTCACCACAAGCAGGACACGAGCAAGCGGGGAAAAGACCTGCTCTATGTCTGTCTCCCAAACTTTATAATGAAAAGACAAACTTAGGTTTATTCTGCCCGATAACATCTAAACGGAAAGGTTATCCGTTTGAAGTTCCTCTGCCAGCTGATTGTCCTGTAAGAGGTGTTATTCTTGCAGATCAGATTCGTAATTTGGATTGGAGTGTTAGAAAAGCATCATTTATAGCAAGAATTCCTGAAGATACTTTGGAAGAGGTTTTGGAAAAGATTCAATTGCTTTTATTTAGCAAATGAAAGCAGACAAACCTTCCGGGATTACCTATATCTCTCCTCGTCTAACCAATAGGCCGCAGAAGTTGGGCAACTGTAATCTATCTTTCCTGGGCCATGACTACACCTATCATCCTCATCACCACCAAACTCTGGAAACACGTATTCCAACCCAAAGAAGAAAGCAATTATGTTGTAAACGATGAAAACAGGTATTGCACCTAATATCAGCCAATACACCCCCATAGCAACGTAATCATCAGAAGTGAAAAGCCCAAAAATAAACAAAACAATCCCGGGAATTAGATGAAACAAAAGCTCCATCGTCCATAAAACCTTAAAGGATTTAGCTTCCTTATGAGTCATAGCTCCCTCCCGGTTAAAGAACTTCCTGCCCTTTCTTAGGCCCTTTGGAGTGCTTTTTTATGTAGTCCACAAGTTCTTCAAGAGTCATATTATTAAATCTCTCAAGAGCTTTTTCTCTCTCCTCTGTCCAATTTCCTTTTCCACTCTTTTTCCTAAGCTTAACAGCCAACTCATCCGGAGGCGTAAACCACTTTCTTTTGGTGACAGGGGCTTTTTCTCCAAAAATGCGCTCGTAAATCATGGCCCCATCTTTAACTCTCAAAAGCCTGTGCTTTAAGACACTTACTACTACCTTATCCTCCGGGCGCAAATTTCCTCTCTTGTACCTCTCTATCATTTGCGAGAGTTTATCCGGCTTTTCCACTAAAGCAGGCATATCCCAAAGGAAAACAGTCACAATACCTTTCACGTCATATCCTTTAGTGACCTTATCTGCATTCTTAGCCATTTCTCAATCTCCTCATAGCTTATACTGCTATAGTATATTCTCTTCAGAACACTTTCAATTTCCTGCTTATGATATGGAAGAATTAGAAAAATATCCCTCAAAGCTTCCACCACCAACCCAAGCTGTATCTTTGTTTCAAAGTTTTGACGCCATATCTCCACAAACTCTCTAACGAAATCAGCAAGCGGCATAAAACTCCTACTAAGTTCCATCAAGTCAAGAATGTCTTTTATCCTGTCAACAGGCCTTTCATGAACATAAAGGTCAATAAGTGCATAAACTTTTCTGAAATAAATAGCCCACATAGAATCTATTAACAGGCTTGTCCCACCTAACTCTTTAGGTTCAAATACCTGTAAAAAGGGATCTCTCACAAAGTCTACCTTGACAGAGAGATTCCCTTCCCCAACCTCGTAGACAAATATTTTCTCCTCTGTACTTTCCGCTTTGAGAGATATACAAAATCTTTCAGACAAAAAAAAGGCAACACGCTCAACATCTTCCTTTGTTATATCTTCAGTTGAGAAGAAATCCAAATCGTATGAAACTCTGTAAGCGTTCTTCAAATGAAACCTAACAAGAGCAGTCCCACCTGTTAAGAAAAAAGGAAACATGTTACCTGTTGCTACGAAGTCCGATAAGGACATAAGAATTTTGTCCTGTAGCTCATATAATCTATCTATCTCCTTCATCACAGTCTCTCCAAATACCTGCTAACCACGAAACTTTCATATACTCCTTCTACATACTCAGGAGAATAAGGGTTGCCCACTTTAAGAACCTTGTCGTAAAAGAGTTCCAGTCCAAAGTCTTCTATCCGCTTCTCAAGATCCTCAATTAAAGCTGGCGGCATTTTAAAGGCTATTCCCTCTTCCTTGACAAACAGATCTCTCTTCTTTGATTTCTGGAAAAAGAAGACAGAAATCATTTCCTTGGCAAAAGTCCAGGCAGACAGAGGAAAGACCATTTTCAGCTCCAGTGAAGACAGTTCTGGTTTAGACACACGGAGCTCCACTTCTGCGTCAAACTCGTTTTCCTTCGGACGGAGCTCCACCGTAAAGCTCCAGGGAACCTCAAACTGTTCTTCCAAAGCTGAAAACTTCCTAGATAGCTCCCAGTTTTCACTATCCTCAACAAAAACGTGAAGACTGAGAGGATTTTCCTCCTTAAGTGTCCTCGCAGCCTCAATGACCACCTTTTCCATCTAAACCTCTACAGTAAGGTTCATCCCTATATCTTTCCCTGCACAGCTCCTTCACCTTCCTAAACACCTTCACAGCATAATCCTTTCTACCGTTATAGTGCCAGACAGCCTCCCAAGAATAACCGTATCTTCTAATCATCCTTGAAAGAACAAAAGCCCCCCACTCGTAGGCATAGCAGCTGTCAAGAAGCCATTCGGGTTCCAAGTTATACTTGTCTATCCACAGCTTGTTAATTTGCATAAGGCCAACATCGTAAGTAACTGAAAGAACAGCCGCAACTTTTATAACCCAGCGAGCCCTTTCCCTGCTCTCCGGGAAAACAGAGAATATCCAGTAATTTGACTGCCTCGTTAAAACATACGGCACTCCAGCTTCATCAAATAGTTTTCTCAATAGCACGGCATCTTTCGACTTAGCCTTAATACCAACAGCGAATGGATTAGCTTTTGACTCTACGAGAGCTATAGCTTCAAGCAGTAGGGGAGACACCCCATAACGAACGGCTGCATCTTCTCTACAGCCTCCAAAACTACTCATCGTCTCCCCTGTAAGCGTAAGGGAGAACATCAGTAAAGCTAATCCTCTTCTTAGTAGGTTTTGGAGTTTCTTTAACTTCATCTTTTACCGGCTCAGGTTCCTTCTTTGTTTCAGATTTTTCTTCTACAGTTTGAGAAACTTCTGGTATCTGAACAATATGCTTAGGAGCAGTTTCAGAAGAAGGAGACTGCTGCTCCTGCGTCTCTTTGAGTGGAGCTCCTACTCTCCACTTCAAGAACTCAATTATGTCAGACTCTTTCTCACGGGCGTGCTTAGGAACGTTATCTCCGTACACGAAGTAGAAAAGAGCCTTAACAAACTTTTCCGGATCATCAGTCCTTACCTGTGTTGAAAACTCTTCAAGGAATCTCTCTATCAGCTTTGTTTTAAAGCCTCTTGGGAAAAGGGAATCTACACTGATTTCTCTACCATTGCTCTCTATTGAAAAAGATACTCCTCTAAGCATTTTCGGTTTTAGCTTTAGCATCGCTCTCCTCCTCTAATGCCTTCAAAAAACCTCGGACATTTGAAAACTCTGGCTCTGGAGGGACTTCTATTCCAAAGTGTTCTTTAATTTCTTCAGGCACGAATCTTGCACCACCGCCGGCAAAGATTACCTTGCCGTAAGTATCTATAAAGTCCTTTATCTCCGGCTTAGCATTCAGCTTGGTAATTATCTCCCTGATGTAATGAAGTCCCACTTTCTGTTTGATAGGCCTTAGATCTATCTCCTTTCCGCCGTATATGACGGTATCTTTCTCAAGCCACATCTTCGCCTTCTTGATGTCAACAGGCCTTCCTGTCCGTTTCTTAACTTCCCTTGCCAGAGCATCAGCTATTTTCATGGTTCCTTCGTTTTCAAAACCTGTGGTGTAGCCTGCTCCTATTATCTGGCCATCTCTAACGAAAACAAGGTCCACAGTCCTGTCTCCAATGTCCACTATGACGGCATTCTCAGGCGTTCCAACGTCAAGCCAAATCCCTACCCCTTGAGGGAAAACGAAGACCTCAAATTCAAACTTCTCCCCATTAATCTCAAATGAGGAAGCATAGTCCCTTATGAGCTTCTTCTTCTTTCCCTTCTTTATCCCCTCTTCAGGGTCAAAGACGACAATTTCTTTGTCAAACTCAGATAGAGCTATAGAAACGCAGACTTTTTGAGGAAGTATCCGATTTTCTCTCATCAGCTCATACATCAATACAGGTGTGTAAACAACAGAGAAATCCTCTTGGTAAGTGTCTATTAACCTTGACTCAAACTTCTTTGCCTTCTCTCCGGCAAGGTAGTAGCTGCCTTTGTAGTAAATGTCCGGAGTCAGAGCTCCCTCAAGACCACTTGTGTTGTCCTCAAATTGAGCAACGGCAGAAGGGACGCGAACAAGTTTTAGCTTACCATCTTCCTTCCAAGCCCCTTTCAAGTAAGAGTAGCCCGTATCGGTCGCAAGGAGCTCCACCTGTCTCCACTCCTTCATTGCTGCCTCCCTAGTACTTTTTAGTTAAAGATAATCAGTTATCAGTATTTGTCAATTACTAATTACAAGACAGGATTTTTTAATTAGTATTAAGTTATCATTTATACTGATTACTGCTAACTACACGAAAATTGCTTGTACAGTAAGGAATTATGTATTACATGTACATAACTTGTGATTGTGCTACTGAGGTTGAAAGTTCAACAGAAACTAATAACTGACAACTGATTACTTTTAAATGCTAACCATATACCAATTACTGTTTAATGATAACTTAACTACAGTTATCTTGAATTTTCAGCAACTAAGTACATACTTAAAGTAAAGACTTGCGAGGTAAAAAATGAAAACAACCAAAGTTTTCAAAAGCGGTAACTCTTTAGCTGTCAGAATACCGAAGGAGTTTGCGGTCAAGGAAAAAGAACTGTGTATAACGAAGGTGGGTAACAGAATTCTCCTGTTTCCACCGGATAAGAAGTGGGATGTAATCTTTGAAGAGCTTAACGGTATCCAGGAATTGTGCAATGATTTTCTGGAAGACCGAAACCAGCCAAAACCACAGGAGAGGGAACTGTTTTGATTTACATGCTTGATACGAATATTTGTAGCTACATTATTCGGAACCGAGGTCAAAATTTTATGCACAAACATAGACACTTGATAATATGAGTAAATAAACACAACTTTACGAAGAAAAATTTTTCGTGCTAACGCTCTCCTCTTTAGAGGAGAGATACAGCACACGACGTAAGTCGTTGAATTTAAAAACTGGTGAAATAAATTATAAGCTATGAAGCAGACAAAATCTAAGAAAATAAAAAACACTCTAAAACAAACACGGGAAAAGAGAAAACAACAAGTTCCTCGTGTATTCCAGCTTAAATTTCAGAACTTGTCAAGAAAAGATGAGGAAACACTTAATAGACTATTTCTTGAAGCTAAATGGTTATACAACCACATAATTGCAGACATAGAAAACCGTTTAAACGCCGATGCTTGGAAACTCAAGGAGGTAGAAATCAAAACCCCAGAAGGGTTTGAGAAAAGGGAAATAAAACAGCTTTCTTCTCAGATGAGACAAGGAATAGTAGAGAGAATAAAGAGAAGTCTTTTCTCCCTCAAAAAAGCAAAAGAGAAAGGAATAAAAGTAGGAAAGCTCTCCTTTAAAAGCGAAATAAGAAGCATACCTTTAAAGCAGTATGGAATAACCTATAAGATTTCGGGGGATAAAAATAGAGCAAAGATACAAGGGATAAGAAAAAAGTTTCGGATTTTGGGACTTCACCAGATACCAAGGAATTCGGAACTTGCAGAAGCACAGCTTGTGAAGAAACCTTCTGGATACTACCTGCACGTAGTTTGTTATCTTCCAAAAGAAGAAGTAGAAAGAGAAATCAAGGAAAAACAGATACAGCAACCGGTTGGGATAGACTTGGGGATAAAACATCAGTTAACTTTATCAAGTGGAGAAAAAATTGAGTGGTATATTCCTGAAACGAAAAGGTTAAAAAGACTTCAAAAAATACTTTCCAGAAAGCAAAAGGGAAGTAAGAACTACAACAAAATCAAGCACCTTATAAGAAAAGAGTGGGAATACATCTATAACAAGAGGAAAGATGTTCAGAACAAGGTAATAAGTTATCTCAAGAGATTTTCTTTCATAGCGATACAGGACGATAGCATTAGGAGCTGGAAAGAAGGTTATTTCGGGAAGCAGATACAGAACACAGGGATAGGAGGAATAACTGCAAGACTAAGAAGTCTTGCGACTCTTATTCCTGTGTTTTTTGTGGATAGGTATGAACCTACAACTCAAAAGTGTTCTTTTTGCGGACATAAACAGAAAATGTCTCTGTCAGAAAGGACGTTCAAGTGTCGCAAGTGTGGTAGAGAGATAGATAGGGACGTAAACTCTGCAAGGAATATACTCAAAATAGCAATAGAAAAGCTAAAAGGAGAAGGAAAACTCCTAAAAACCCTACCCGTGGACTGCGGGGAAGTAACGCCTGTGGAGTGGGAATTATCCCACGATGAAGCAGGAAGCCCCTCATTTTAATGAGGGGAGGAGGTCAC
>Ga0256833_1000722_pt1 | contig 25313 bp, 24 predicted proteins | sample 356284metaG_FD_190535 | JGI IMG/M metagenome (GOLD analysis project Ga0256833, IMG submission 190535) | Hydrothermal vent microbial communities from Mid Atlantic Ridge, Atlantic Ocean - 356-284 | ecosystem: Environmental > Aquatic > Marine > Hydrothermal vents | place: Atlantic Ocean: Mid... | reverse complement strand
AAAGCCGGTAGCGATGGAAGAGGGTTTGAGGTTTGCGATAAGGGAAGGTGGGCGCACGGTAGGTGCCGGTGTGGTCACTAAGATTTTGGAATAGTGGGTGAAGGCTTATGGCAAAGTCTGATGTTCGCATTATAATTCATCTGCAGTGTACCGAGTGTAAGCGGCGTAATTATACGACGACAAAAAACCGGCGAAATACGCCGGATAGATTAGAGCTTAAAAAATATTGCCCGTGGGATCGTAAGCACACAGTCCACCGGGAAGTAAAAGGTAAGTAAGCGCAGGCCAGTAGCTCGAACGGCTAGAGCACCGGACTCCAAATCCGGGGGTTGGGGGTTCGAATCCCTCCTGGCCTGCCATTTTTCATGTTTATATTTGGAGTTCTGAGATGGCCAAGAGGAAAACGCGTCGCAAAAGACAGGGGGCGAGTGTTGCACCAGAGGCTGAAAAGATTGCCAAAGTGGTGCCTTTACAGAAAGACGGAAACTTTTTCGTAAGGGCAAAGCAATTTCTTTATGAAGTAAAGCTTGAGTTTAAAAAAATTACTTGGCCTTCTCGTAAAGAGACGATTGCTACTACTACTGCAGTGGTAAGTTTTACACTTTTTATAGCTTTTTATTTGGGTTTAGTAGATGCTATTCTTTCTAAAATAGTTCAGTGGCTGGTTTATTAAAATGGCGCAGCAGTGGTTTGTAGTGCACGTTTTTGCTGGTTTTGAGAGGGAACTTAAGAAAAGGATAGAAGAGGCCCTCAAAGAAGCTGGTCTAGAAGATAAGGTATCTGAAATTGTAGCTCCACCAGAAAAGATCATTGAAATAATAGGCCTTGATTCTGGTCCGGTAGCGCGCAAATTTTATCCTGGCTATTTGTTGGTACGTGCAGAGCCGGAGTCCGAGGTCTTTGAGGTTATCAGGAAGGTGGAGAAAGTTGTAGGTTTTATGGGTGGAGATAAACCTTTTCCTTTGCGGGAGGAAGAGGCGCAGAAAATTCTTGAAAGGCTCCGTATCCCGGAGATCAAACCCAAGCCTCGTTATCAGTTTGAGCCTGGAGACCGGGTGAGGGTGGTTCAGGGGCCCTTTGCGAATTTTCATGGTGTGGTAGAAGAAGTGAAGCCCGATAAGGGTAAAGTGCGAGTTTTAGTAAGTATTTTTGGACGAGAGACTCCTGTGGAGTTAGAGTTCGCACACGTTCAGAAAATTTAAGGGGTGAAAGTATGGCCAAGAAGGTAATTGCTGTAATAAAGCTCCAACTTCCAGCGGGGCAGGCCAATCCATCTCCGCCGGTAGGGCCGGCTCTTGGGCAGCATGGTGTAAATATTATGGAATTTTGCAAGGCTTTTAATGCCAAGACCAAGGGCCAGGAAGGGATGATTATTCCGGCGGTTATAACGGTTTATGCCGATCGTTCTTTTAGCTTTATTCTTAAAACTCCTCCGGCCTCTGTTTTACTCAAAAAGGCTGCCGGGATTGAGAAAGGTGCTTCAGATCCCAAGCGTCAAAAGGTGGGGACGGTAACCCGGAAACAGGTGGAAGAGATTGCCAAGATAAAGATGCCAGACCTTCAGGCGGCAGACCTTGAGGCTGCGATGCGCACCATTGAAGGGACGGCGCGCAGTATGGGTATAGAAATTGTCGAGGGGTAGGGTCATGGCGCGAGGAAAGAAATATAACGATGCAAAGGCAAAAATTGACCGCACAAAGAGATATTCCTTTGAAGAAGCAGTTAAATTGGCTTTAGATACAGCTTATGCCAAATTTGATGAAAGTGTCGATGTAGCGGTGGTTTTAGGGGTGGATCCCCGTCATGCAGATCAGATGGTCCGGGGGTCGGTGGTTCTTCCTCATGGTACGGGTAAATCTCCCCGGGTGGTGGTTTTTGCCAAAGGAGATAAGGCCAAGGAGGCTGAAGCCGCTGGTGCAGATTATGTAGGGGCAGAAGATCTTATTAAAAAGATTCAGGAAGGTTGGCTCGAGTTTGATAAGGCCGTGGCTACACCGGATATGATGCCTTTAGTAGGAAGGATTGGAAAGATTCTTGGTCCGCGAGGGCTTATGCCGAGTGCTAAGACTGGAACGGTGACTTGGGATGTAGCCAAGGCGGTCAAAGATATTAAATCTGGAAAAATTGATTTTAAGGTTGATCGGGCAGGAGTGGTTCATGCCCCAGTGGGAAGGGTATCTTTCGGGCCGGAGAAGATTCTTGAAAACCTAGCGGCCTTCTTTGACGCTGTGTTAAAGGCCAAGCCTTCAGGGGCTAAAGGTCAGTATATAAAAAGTGTTACCCTTTCTACTACGATGGGGCCGGGGATCAAAGTAGACCCTGCCGATGTCAAGAACTTGCTTGAGAAGTATAGCCGCGAGTAGCGGTTTTTAAAATTAGTGATTTCCCGGTTGGGTCCCCCGGGAGGTCACGGGTCGGTAAAAGAGCCGGCCAGTCAAAGACAGTAGGTACACCCAGGGTGTTTAATCGGAAGGTTTGATCTTCCGGCCTACAGAGACCATGGGTGGCCTCTGCCTTTGACATGCAAAATGTCAAAGGAAAGGGGGGAGATAATTGTTAACTCGTAAACAAAAAGAAGAAATTGTTCAGAAACTACGTAGGGAATTTGATGAAGTTCCCGCCGTTTTTGTCACTACTTTTCAGGGAATGACCGCCGAGGAAAGTAATCTTTTACGTAAAAAGCTCCGGGAAGCAGGAGCGCGGTATCAGGTGGTAAAAAATACTTTGTTGCGCTTGGCCAGCAGCGGGACCCCTGCTGAACCTTTGCAACAATTTATTGAGGGCCCCACAGGGGTGGCTATTTGCTATGAAGATCCGGTGGCAGTGGCCAAGGTTTTAGTGGAATTTGCTAAGGAACACGAGGCTCTCATTAATCGAGGCGGTGTTCTGGGAGGCAAGCCTTTAGAAGCCTCCTCTCTTGAGGCTTTGGCGAAGGTGCCTCCACGAGAGGTACTTTTGGCCCAGCTTCTTGGGCTTCTTCAGGCTCCTATGGCCCAGTTTGTCCAGCTTTTGGCGGCTGTTCCTAGGAATTTCCTTTATGCTCTTAATGCTCTCAAAGAAAAGAAAGCTTCCGCGGAAGCGGGATAAATTTGAAGTAAGGAGGAAGTAAAATGGCAGTAACAAAAGAGGAAGTGATTGAATTTATTAGCAATATGACCGTTTTAGAGTTGGCAGAATTTATTAAGGAACTCGAAGAAAAATTTGGGGTTTCTGCAGCTGCTCCTGTAGCAGCGGTGGCAGCTGCTCCGGGAGCGGCTCCAGGGGCTGAAGCAGCTCCAGCAGAAGAGAAGACCGAATTTGACGTAATCCTGACCGGAGTGGCAGGTAATAAGATCCAAGTTATTAAAGAGGTGCGGGCCATCACGGGCTTGGGTCTCAAAGAGGCCAAAGAACTGGTTGAAAGTGCTCCTAAACCTGTCAAAGAGGGAGTATCCAAGGAAGAAGCAGAAGAGCTCAAAAAGCGCCTTGAAGAAGCTGGCGCCAAGGTTGAAATTAAGTAAAAATTAGGGTTTTATTATAAAAAACTGGGACCTTTCCTCATAAATGGGGAAGGTCCCGTCTTGTGTTTATACTCTTTAAGGGGGAGGCAGAAAGCCTATGTCAGAGGAACTTACCATTATTCCTGGGCGTGTGCGGAAAAATTTCGGTCGTGTCAAACCTTTAATTGATGTTCCTTACCTTATAGCGATCCAAAAGGAATCTTACAAGCGTTTCCTTCAAGCAGATGTAGCTCCAGAGGCCCGGGAAGAGGTGGGCATTCAGGGAGCCCTCAAAAGTGTCTTTCCTATTACTGATTATACTGGAACATGTGAACTTGAATTCGTGGACTATACCATTTTGCCACCCAAATACACCCCGGATGAATGTCGTGAAAAGGGCCTTACTTATGAAGCTCCTATGCGTTTGAGAGTAAGGCTTCTTACTTACGACATTGATCCCGACACAGGAGATAAAAGTATCCGTGATATTAAAGAACAGGAAATTTATTTTGGTACCGTACCTTTAATGACTGAAGATGGCATTTTCATCATCAATGGTACCGAACGGGTGGTGGTTAACCAGCTTCAACGCTCTCCCGGAATCTTTTTTGACCATGATAAAGGGAAGACTCATGCCAGTGGTAAGGTCCTTTATTTTGCCCGGGTAATTCCCATTCGGGGTTCTTGGCTTGACTTTGAATTTGACCACCGAGATTATCTTTATGTTCGGATTGATCGGCGGAGACGTTTTCCGGTAACAACTTTCTTAAAGGCTTTGGGACTTACTACAGAAGAAATTCTTACTACTTTTTATCCGGTGGAAAAATACATCGTCACTCCTAACCGAATAGAAAAGGTTATTAATTCCGAAATACTTCTTGGTCAGAAAGCCCCTCTTGATATCCATCATCCTGAAACCGGAGAAGTGATTATCAAGAGAGGGCGAAAAATTACTAAGGCTGCCCTTAAGCGTTTACAAGAAGCAGGTTTGGAGACCATTCCTATTCCCGAAGAGGAATTTATCGGCAAAGTAGTGGCTCGAGATATAGTCGATCCCAAAACGGGAGAAGTTATTGTTTCCTGCAACACGGTTATTACCAAAGAAATTTTAGAAAAGCTTAGGGAGGCCGGGATCTCTGAGGTGGAGTGTCTTTTTATGGATATTTTCCGGCACACCCCTTGCCTGCGGGATACTTTGACCCTTGATAAAGCCCATACCCAAGAAGAGGCCCTTATAGAAATTTACCGGCGTTTGAGGCCTTCAAGCCCGGCCAATCTTGAAGTTGCAAAGGCTTATTTTCATTCTCTTTTCTTTGATCCTAGCACCTACGATCTTTCTGAGGTGGGCCGTTATAAGATGAACAAGCGTTTGGGCCTTGATATCCCCATGAATGTGCGGATCCTTACTAAAGAAGACATTCTAGCTATTCTCAAGCATCTCATTGAGTTGAAAGAGACGCAGGGCCCGGTGGATGATATTGACCATTTAGGTAATAGGCGTGTGCGTTCGGTAGGAGAGCTGGTAGAGAACCAGTGTCGGGTTGGTTTAGTGCGTATGGAGCGGGCTATCAGGGAACGTATGACCCTTCAAGATGTTGAAGCTCTTATGCCCAACGATCTTATCAATCCCAAACCGGTGACCTCAGCCTTTCGGGAGTTTTTTGGCCAGGGTCAGCTTTCACAGTTTATGGATCAAACTAATCCGCTATCCATGATGACCCATAAGCGGCGGCTTTCCGCCCTTGGTCCTGGAGGGCTTACTCGCGAGCGAGCTGGTTTTGAGGTTCGTGACGTGCACTATACCCATTATGGGCGCATTTGTCCTATTGAAACGCCCGAAGGGCCTAATATTGGGCTTATCGTTTCTCTTACTACTTACGCCCGAGTTAATCGTTACGGCTTTATTGAGACCCCTTATCGTAAGGTAGTAAATGGCAAGGTTACCGACGAGATTGTTTACATGAGCGCCCTTGATGAGGGCGATCATGTAATCGCCCAAGCCACTATTGAGATCGACAAAGATGGAAACATCGTCCAAGAAATGGTACCGGCCCGGAAAGGCGGAGAATTTATTATAGCCTCGCGGGAAGAGGTTAACTACATCGATTTAGTTCCGGCTCAGGTAGTAAGTGTTTCCTCTTCTCTTATTCCCTTCTTGGAACATGACGACGCTAACCGGGCACTCATGGGTTCTAATATGCAGCGGCAAGCTGTTCCTCTAGTGCGAACGGAGCCCCCCTTGGTAGGGACTGGTATGGAAAAGGTCGTAGCCCGAGACTCGGGCCTTACCATTGTCGCAGAAAAAGACGGCGTGGTAGAGGATCTTGATGCTACTCGCTTGGTGGTGCGTTATGAGAGCGAAAATGGGGATGAGATACCCGAGGTTAAGATTTATAAACTTGTAAAATGGCGTAAATCCAATCAGAACACTACCTTTACCCAGAAGCCGGTGGTCGAGATTGGCCAAAAGGTCAAAAAAGGCCAGGTGTTAGCTGACGGTCCATCTTCTAGCCAGGGTGAAATTGCCTTGGGGCGGAATATCTTGGTGGCCTTCATGCCCTGGCGAGGCTACAACTTCGAAGATTCGATTGTAATTTCTGAGAGATTAGTGCGGGATGACGTGTTTACTTCGATTCATATTGAAGAATTTGAATGCGTTGCGCGTGAGACGAAACTCGGGAAGGAAGAGATTACCAGAGATATACCAAATGTGGGAGAAGAGGCTCTGGAGAGGCTAGATGAGAGCGGGATTATCAAAGTGGGTGCTTATGTAAAGCCAGGCGATATCTTAGTGGGTAAAGTTACACCTAAGGGAGAAACGCAGCTTTCTCCCGAGGAGAAACTCCTCCGTGCCATATTTGGAGAAAAAGCAAGCGATGTCAAAGATACCTCTTTGCGGGTTCCACCTGGAATCGAAGGCATTGTCGTAGATGCCAAAGTTTTTACTCGAAAAGGAGTAGAAAAGGACGCACGGGCTAAAGAAATTGAAGACCGGGAAATAGCTAAGCTCTTAAAGGATCAAGAGGACTTTTTGGAAGTTTTAAGACGCAGCACCCTTAAACGGCTAGAGCGCTATCTTACTGGGAAAACAGCAGCAACTACGATCGAAGTTCGAGGAGAAAAGATTATTGAGAAAGGAGAGCCTATTACCGCGGAAGTACTTGAAAAGGTTCCTCTTTCCAAGGTTCGCGAGCTTGTTACCGGAGGCCGCAAAAAAGATCCGGTAGTGGAAGATATTTTACGAGATTATGAGACCAAGGAAGCAGAGATTCGTAAACAATTTGAGGAGCGCATTAATCGCCTTAAAAAAGGAGATGAGCTCCCTCCAGGAGTGCTCAAGGTAGTCAAGGTTTTCGTGGCGATGAAGCGCAAACTTCAGCCTGGAGACAAAATGGCAGGACGTCACGGGAATAAAGGCGTTGTATCCAAGGTGGTTCCTATTGAAGATATGCCTTATTTGCCAGATGGAACCCCGGTAGATATGGTGCTTTCACCCTTAGGAGTGCCTTCTCGTATGAATATCGGGCAGATCCTTGAAACTCATTTAGGCTGGGCCTGCCGGGAGCTCGGGAAGAAGGTCGCTGAACTTGCCAAGGCCTATCAAGTAGAGGCCGTGAAGCAAATGCTGGCAGAAATTTTCAACCCAGAAGAGCTTGAGGAATTTTTGAAGGGTAAGACCGACGAAGAGATTTTACAATTTGCCGCTACCTTTGAAGACGGGATCCCCATTGCCTCTCCGGTCTTTGATGGTGCCAAAGAACCTCAGATTAAAAAATGGCTCAAGCTGGCAGGTCTTTCAGAAACCGGTCAAACGGTTCTTTATGATGGTATGTCTGGAGAACCATTCCGGGAACCGGCAACTGTAGGTTACATGTATATGCTTAAACTTCACCACCTAGTAGATGATAAAATTCATGCTCGTTCTACTGGGCCGTATTCTCTTATCACCCAACAACCCCTTGGTGGTAAAGCTCAGTTTGGTGGCCAGCGTCTCGGTGAGATGGAGGTCTGGGCAATGGAGGCCTACGGGGCGGCTTATGCCCTTCAGGAGTTCCTTACAGTTAAAAGTGATGACGTTACCGGACGGACCAGGATGTATGAGCGCATTGTAAAAGGGAACAATTTCTTGGAAGCTGGGCTTCCGGAAAGCTTTAAAGTCCTAGTGAAAGAGCTTCAAGGGCTTTGTCTAGATGTAGAACTTATCGAGGAGGAATAGGCCTTTTTAATTTCAAAATAAACCTTTAAGGGGTGAGAAATATGGAAGATCTTCTTTCTTATTTTACCAAGCCCAAAGATCCCATGAGCATTAAGGCTGTAAGGCTTGGTTTGGCTTCTCCGGAAAAGATTAGAGAATGGAGTCACGGAGAGGTTAAGAAACCTGAAACTATCAATTACCGAACTTTGAAGCCCGAAAGGGATGGTCTTTTTTGTGCCAAAATTTTCGGACCGGTAAAGGATTACGAGTGTCTTTGTGGAAAGTACAAAAGGATGAAACACCGGGGCGTCATCTGTGAAAAATGTGGTGTAGAAGTTATCCAGAGCAAAGTACGTCGAGAGCGTATGGGCCACATTGAACTTGCCGCTCCGGTAGCCCATATTTGGTATCTCCGTAGTATTCCCAGCAAAATTGGGGCTCTCCTTGATATGACCCTCAAGGAACTTGAAAAGGTCCTTTACTTCGAAAATTTCATCGTTACAGAGAGCGAGATTCCGGAGGTCCCTGTAGGCAAGGTTTTGACCGAAGAAGAGTATCAGCAGCTTTTACAGATCCACGGCCCTCGTTTCAAAATTGGTATTGGTGCCGAGGCCATTAAGATTCTCCTTCAGAATCTCAACTTAGAGGAGCTTTCCAGAGAGCTTCGCGAAGAGATGGCCAAGACCCGCAGTGAAGCTAAGCGGAAAAAGCTCGGTAAAAGGCTTCGAATTGTAGAAGCTCTTAAAGATTCGGGTAACCGTCCGGAATGGATGATCCTTGAAGTCATTCCGGTGATCCCTCCTGATTTACGCCCCCTTGTGCCTTTGGAAGGTGGACGTTTTGCCACTTCAGATCTCAATGATCTTTACCGTCGGGTGATTAACCGTAATAACCGTCTCAAACGCCTTATAGATCTTGAGGCACCAGATATCATCATCCGTAACGAAATGCGGATGCTTCAGGAAGCAGTTGATACCCTTTTTGATAATGGTCGCCGAGGGCGTCCTGTAACAGGTCCTAACAGAAGGCCTCTCAAATCTCTTTCTGACATGCTTAAAGGGAAGCAGGGGCGTTTCCGTCAAAACCTCCTTGGGAAACGGGTAGATTACTCTGGACGTTCGGTAATTGTAGTGGGCCCTGAACTTCGCATGCATCAATGTGGGCTTCCCAAGAAGATGGCTCTTGAGCTTTTCAAGCCCTTCATTTATCACTGGCTTGAGAAGAATGGCCACGTCACCACCATCAAGAGCGCCAAAAAGATGGTGGAAAAGGAAGACCCACTGGTTTGGGATGCCCTAGAGGAAATCGTCAAAGAGCACCCTATTATGCTCAACCGTGCTCCTACTCTTCACCGCCTTGGAATTCAGGCATTCGAACCGATTTTAATTGACTCTAAGGCTATTCAGCTGCATCCCTTGGTCTGTGTAGCTTATAACGCCGACTTCGATGGCGACCAGATGGCTGTCCATGTGCCTCTTTCTGTAGAGGCTCAGACGGAGTGCCGAGTTCTTCTTCTCTCTACCAATAATATTCTTCTTCCGGCCAATGGTATTCCGGTGGTCTATCCTACACAGGATATGGTTCTTGGTCTCTACTATATAACTGAAGAAAGGCCTTTTGCTAAAGGAGAAGGAAAGATCTTTGGAAGTCCGGAAGAGGCTATTTTGGCTTACGAAGAAGGGGCGGTGGATCTCCAGGCCAAAATAAAAGTTCGAATGAATGGGAAGTTGATAGATACTACAGTGGGTAGGGTTATTTTCTCTACTATTGTGCCAGAAGAGATAAAATTTGAAGAGTACAACAAACCACTGGCTAAAAAGGCCTTGCAAAAACTTATTGATCTTTCTTACCGGCGGGCGGGAGCCAAAAAGACTGTTATTTTTGCCGATCGCATGAAGGATATGGGATACTATTTTGCTACAAAGGCAGCTTTATCTATTTGTGTGGACAACCTCCATATTCCTACGCGCAAGAAAGAGCTTCTAGAGGAAGCCGAAAGAAAGGTTCAAGAGATTTGGCGTCAATATCAAGAAGGTCTTATCACTGATGGTGAGCGCTACAATAAGGTGGTGGACGTGTGGGCTACGGTAACGGAAAAGGTTACCGAGGAAATGATCAAGGAGATGGAGACCAAAGAATATGTTGGTCCGGATGGCAAGAAAGTCGTCGGGCCAAGCGGCAATCCTGTTTACATCATGGCTTATTCTGGAGCTCGCGGATCTAAAGACCAGATCCGTCAGCTTGCCGGTATGCGAGGCTTGATGGCCAAACCTACCGGGGAGATTATTGAAACCCCCATTAAGAGTAATTTCCGTGAAGGTCTTTCAGTTTTGGAATACTTCATCTCCACCCATGGAGCCCGTAAAGGGCTTGCGGATACAGCCTTGAAAACTGCTAACGCTGGTTATCTTACCCGCCGTTTAGTAGATGTGGCTCAGGACTGCACTATCACCGAAGAAGATTGTCAGACTATCGATGGTATTGAAGTAGGCCACCTGATAGAAGGCGGAGAAATTATCGAGCCGGTTTGGGATCGTGTTCTTGGACGTGTGGCCCTTGAAGATGTGGTAGATCCGGTAACCGGAGAGGTTCTGGTAAAAGCCAACGAAGAAATAGACGAAGAAGCCGTTGCGCGGATGCGAGATGCCGGTATTGAAAAAGTAACGATCCGCTCTGTTCTTACTTGTCAGAGCAAGTACGGTGTCTGTGCCAAGTGTTACGGGCGAGATTTAGCTACAGGTCGTATGGTAGAAATTGGAGAGGCCGTAGGAGTAATTGCAGCACAGTCCATTGGTGAACCTGGTACCCAGCTCACCATGCGTACCTTCCATATTGGAGGAACTGCTAGCCGGGCTGCAGAACAGAGTGAACACCGGGCCCAAAGCCAGGGGATCGTTAAATTCGATAATCTCCGTACAGTTCGTACAGAAGCTGGTCATCTTATCGCTATGAATAGACAAGGTGAAATCGTGATAATTACTCCCGAAGGGCGTGAAAAAGAGCGCTATCCGGTAGTTTATGGGGCCCGTATTCTGGTAGAAGAAGGGCAAAAGGTTAATCCTGGAGATCTTCTTGTAGAATGGGATCCCTTTACTACGCCGATTATTACAGAAGTCTCCGGTAAGGTTAAGTTTGGGGACATTATCGAAGGTATTACGGTAGATGAAAAAACAGACCCGATCACGGGTAAGGTCTCTATTATTGTGCGTGAATATAAGCATACAGACTATCGTCCTCGTATTTCTATCAAGGACGAACGCGGGCGAACTATCAAGATTCCTGGTAAAGGATATGCCCGTTATCTCCTGCCTGTAGGAGCGATCATTACGGTAAATGAGGGAGATGAGGTGAAAGCGGGTGACATTATCGCCAAAATTCCTCGAGAAACTACCAAGACCAAAGACATTACCGGTGGTCTTCCGCGGGTAGCCGAACTCTTTGAAGCTCGCAAACCTAAAGAATTTGCTATTATCAGTGAAATTGACGGGGTAGTTCATTTTGACAAAGAAATCAAAGGCAAGCGCAAGATCATTATTCAACCCGAGGTGGGTGATCCCAAGGAGTATCTCATCCCCAAAGGGAAGCATATAGCGGTGCATGAGGGTGACTATGTAAGAGCTGGAGAACCCTTGATCGAAGGTTCACCCAATCCGCATGACATCTTAAGGGTACGCGGTGTCAAGGGGCTGGCTCGTTTTCTGGTGGAAGAAATTCAGGAGGTCTATCGGCTCCAGGGTGTGCGTATCAACGATAAACACTTTGAAATTATCGTTCGTCAGATGCTCAAAAAGGTCAAAATCCGGGAGGTAGGTGATACCAATTTCATGATTGGTGAATTGGTGGATAAGACCCGGTTTCAGGAAGAAAACGAAAGAGTTCTGGCTCAGGGTGGGCGTCCAGCAGTGGCAGAGCCTTTGATACTTGGTATTACCAAGGCATCTCTTTCGGTGGAAAGTTTCTTGGCGGCAGCTTCTTTCCAGGAGACCACCAAGGTATTAACGGAGGCATCGCTAGCCGGGAAGATAGACTACCTGCGAGGTCTTAAGGAAAATATTATTATTGGGCGTCTTATCCCAGCGGGGACTGGTCGTGTTTATTACGACATGAGGGAAGAAAAGAGCAAAGCAAGACAAGAGGCCCAAGCTGCTTAAAAAAGGGGCGGGGTCCCGCCCCTTTAATTTTGAGAGAGAAGGGAGGCATGATTTTCTTTTTTTGGTAAGGAAAGACGAAAAATACTCCCTTTTCCTAAAGTGCTTTTTACCTCTACTTTACCACCGTGGGCCTTGGCAACATGCTTTACGATGGCGAGTCCTAATCCTGTGCCTTTGGGACCGTTCCCTTTTCCTTTGTAAAAACGTTCAAAGATGCGCTCTTTTTCCGAATCCGAGATACCAGGGCCTTGATCAGATACTTGAATCACCCAATAAGCCCCTTCTTCATACAGATCTACTTTAACTTCCGTGCCTGGAGGGCTAAATTTGATGGCATTTTCTAGCAGATTGGTCAGGGCCCTTAAAAGGTCATCAAAACTTCCTCGCAAAAGAACAGGTTTGGCTGGGGGTACAAAGCGAAGATTTAAGTCCTTTTTAGAGGCTTCTGGGAAAAGCACCTCCAAGGCGGCATAAATCACTTCTTTAAGATCCAGGATTTCAAAATCTTCCTCTGGGATTCCTTGGAGTTCTAAGCGAGATAAAACCTGAAGATCTTTAAGTAATTTACTTAGGCGTTTGGTATTTTTTAGAATAATCTCAAGATCCGCGCGTAAGTTTTTCGGGACCTCTTCTAACAGGTTTTCCGCGTATCCTTCAATAGCAGTAAGAGGCGTACGAAATTCATGGGCGAGATGGGCGATAAAGTCTCTTCTTACGTCGAGTAAACGCTTAAAAGGTGTGAGATCCTGAAAGATAAGGCCAGCCAAATCCTTTTCTAAAGGTAGGACAGAGATAGAGAAAAAACGGTAAGAAGGCCAGAAGAATTCTTTTTCAAATGTTTCTTTTTTTCCTTCTCTAACTGCATTTTCAATTTGGAGATCACGTAGAATTTCAAAAAGATTTGGTAAGGGATCTTTGGCGAGATCCAAATAGATTCTTGCCTGTGGGTTGACGTAGATAATGTCACCATTTTTCTGGCAGAGAATAAGCCCCTCTTCTAGAGCTTCAAGCACGGGGTAGATTTCGGGAGTTTGGAATTTGAGAGTTGTTTTCGGGTGATTAGAAAGGGGGCTCTTTTCTCTTTTTGAGGCCAGCTTTAACCCCAAGAAAAAGGATGCTAGAGAAAAAAGCAAAAGCTCAAGAACGGAAACGATAACCAATCCCCCAAACAGTTTCTATAAATTTTGCTGCCGGACCTAACTTTTTTCTTAAGCGTCTAATGTGGGTGTCTACTGTGCGGGCGTACCCTTCAAAAGTATAGCCCCAGACTTTGTCAAGGAGGACTTCTCTGGAAAGGACTTTTCCCCGGGCTTCTGCTAGGGCTAAGAGGAGATTAAATTCGGTGCGTGTAAGTTTTACCGACTCACCTTTTATGCGAACTTGGATTTTGTGGGGATCAATTTCGAGAAACTCGAATTTTAAGATTTGCGATGGCTCAGGGGGTTTTTGGAGGCGGCGCAAGATGGCTTTAATTCTTAAAAGTAATTCCCGAGGGCTGAAAGGCTTTACGATGTAATCGTCAGCCCCCATCTCAAAACCCAGGATACGGTCCACCTCTTCTCCTTTAGCAGTCACCACTACTACCGGAATCTCTTTTTCCTCGCGGAAACGCAGCTCTTTACAGAGGTCAAGACCATCACCATCAGGGAGCATAAGATCTAAAATAATGAGATCTGGTTCTTGGCGCGTAAGGAAACCTTGAGCCTGAGCCAAATTTGTGACGATGGTACTCTTGATGCCTTCTTTTTCGAGTGTGCGGGCAATGAGCCTTGCAATATCTTCTTCGTCTTCTACGATGAGAATGTGAGTAGACATAAATCCGGAGGAAAAAATGTTTACTGGTATTGTAGAAGGCTTGGGAGAGCTTGTAAAGCAAGAAGGGTTGGCTAAAGGTAAAAGGTTTTTTATCAGGGCCCCCTTTGATCTCAAAGATACCAAGATTGGAGATAGTATCGCCGTAAATGGGGTTTGTCTTACTGTAACAAGTCTTGAGAAGGACTTTTTTTGTGTTGATGTTTCTCCAGAGACACTCTCTCGCACCACTTTAGGTGCCTTTAAAGCAGGGGAAAAAGTAAACCTTGAAAGGGCCCTTCGCCTAGGTGATCGTTTGGGAGGACATTTAGTTACCGGCCACGTAGATGGCGTAGGGAGAATAACCTCCAGAGAAGAGAAAGGAGATTTTATTTTCTTTACCGTTAAAATTCCGAAATCTCTCCTCCCCTTTGTGGTGGAAAAGGGCTCTATAGCTATTGATGGTATAAGTCTTACGGTAAACGACCTTAAAGAGGATCTTGTAAAGCTTGCCATTATTCCTCATACAGCAAAGATTACCACCATTGGTTTTCGTAAGGTAGGAGATCTTGTCAATATTGAAACGGATCTTATTGGTAAATACGTAGTAAAACTTCTATCTCCCTATCTCTCTAAGAGAGGTCTTACCTTAGAGTTTTTACAAGAACACGGCTTTTGATTTGTAATTTCTTTGCCACATTTTTGTGAAAGAGATGTAAACCGATCCTGCTAAAACCCTTTCAACAAATTTTTGTTGAAGGGGGTTCTTTATGATTCGATTTTTAGGATGTTTGGTTTTGTTATTCCTTATTATTTTGTTGACTGATCCGGCCCATTCTTATTCTCCTGATGATCCTTTACTGCGGATTCTGGTGCGCAAAGGTGTCCTTACTGAAGAAGAGGCCCGGGAGATAGCAGCGGAAGCCAACCGGGAAAAGGAAAAAGAGATCTCTCAGGTGGTGAAGGAAGCCACCATCAAGGTGAAAGAAGAGATCCCCACTTTTCCAAAGGCCCTCCAGGGAGTAAAACTGGGGACCCTCACTTACGTAGATTTTTCTTGGGGCAGGGAAAAAGATGAAGACAAGAGTGCCTTTGAGATAACTCGAGGTTATCTAAACTTTAAAAAGAAGGTAAATCCGTGGTTGTCTTTTCGTCTTACTCCTGATCTTCACCGGGACAGGGATGAAAATCTCAACGTGCGGATTAAGTATGCTTATGCCCAGTTCAAGATTCCTTCCTTTGCTTTCCTTACCGACATCAAATCAGAAGTAGGGCAGGGCCATTTTCCCTGGCTTGACTTCCAGGAACATATAAATCCCTACCGGTGTCAGGGGACGATGCCTCGGGAGCGTGCCGGGACTTTTAATTCCGCCGATATGGGAGTGGGAGTTATGGGCTATTTTGGTGGGAAGCTTCCCGGGGAGTATGTGAAGGAATTAAGCCGCCACTATCCGGTTTTCAATCATTACGTGGGCAAATATGGTTCTTGGCATTTCGGGATCTATAACGGCGCTGGCTACCACAATAAGGAACACAACAGCAACAAGGCTTTGGAGGGAAGAATTACTATTCGTCCCTTTGGGGGCTGGGATTCCCCTCTACGTGGTCTTCAGTTGAGTTACTTTTTCATCCGAGGTGAAGGTAATAAAACAGCCGGAGAGGTCTTGGGTGCCAAGTTGACTGATCCTTCTCGGAAGAATGAGTATCCGGACTATGATGTTGATCTTTTTATGCTTTCTTTCCAGCATCCCTGGTTTGTGGCTACTGTTGAATATAGTACTTCCTCTGGTAATAATTCTGGGAAATGGGTCCGTCCTGACGGCAGAGCTCTGGATACGGAATTATGGTCTGTCTTTGCCGATGTTACCTTGCCACTGCTTCAGGAGAAGTTACACGCCTTCTTCCGCTATGACTGGTTTGATATCGATGACGACGATGTCTGGACTAATGGTAAAGGGGATGATCAATACCAGCTTTATATGGTGGGCCTTGCCTATCAGCTCTATAAAAAGAACATGATCCTCCTCACTTCGGAATGGGTGGATTATGATAAGAATTTTGTGGCTGGCAAATGGGGGAAACCCACGGGAGGGCTTCCCCGGTTAGGGGCAAATAGCAAAGATGATTTCCGCATTCAGACTGTTCTCCAAATAGCCTTTTAAAAAAATTTACAAAAATTTAGATGGTAAGGTGGTTACTTAGTAAAGGGGGCCGCTTGAAGGCCCTCTTTTTTATGTTTCATTAATTTTTAATGGACGAATTAGAATTTCTTTACGCTTTAGAGGCTATTTTGTTTGCTGCAGGCAGGGCGGTAACACTTAAAGAGCTTCGTCAGCTTTTTCCAGAAAAAACTGCAGAGGATCTTAGAAAAGCCTTAGAAGTCTTAAAAAAGCATTATGCCGGAAGAGGTGTTGTTTTAGTAGAAGTTGCCGGAGGATTTCGTTTTCAGACAAGAGAGCAATTTTCACACTTCATTAGGCGCTTAAAGTTGGGTTCCCCTCCTAGATTATCCCGTGCAGCCTTAGAAACCCTTGCTATTATTGCTTACAAGCAACCTGTTACCAAAGCCGAGATAGAATCCATTCGAGGGGTAGATAGTGCCGGGGCGTTACGAGCTCTGCTTGAGAAAGGATTGATTAAAATCGCCGGTAGGAAAGAACTTCCAGGAAAGCCTCTCCTTTATGCAACTACTAGCAAATTTTTAGAAGTTTTTGGTCTTAAAGACCTTACAGAACTCCCACCCCTTAAAGAATTTGAAAAACTTTTGGAGGAGCAATGATTCGCGAAGAGGTGCAAGAAGAGGCAGAGATTATTCGCCACTCTGGTGAGATCCCAGAGGTGGCCTTCTGGAACAGTCTCCACTATCTTACTGTCGATGAGGAAGGTCCTGGCCTGGAACTCACTCTTCAGGAGCTCCACCATCTCAAGAAGGCCGTAGTTGAACGTTATCTAGCAATAATTGAAAGGGATCTCACGGTGGAAAATATGGATAAATCTTTTTATCGTGGAGTATCAAGAGCCATGGTTAATTGGGAAAGGCTTTCTTCTTTCGCAAAACGAGAGGGGTTTTCCCGGGAGGCCCTCCGACAAATGGTAATTGAAAAGTTTCGGCAATTTTTAAGAAAAACCTCTTCAAATGGTCTTAAAATCGATGTTTCTTCTGAGGAATTGGCTTTATGGTTAAGAAACAAACTTGCCTGTTCACCTCAAATTTTATCTTAAAGGGGGAGTAAGATGGTATATTTAGTCTATGTTACGGCAGGAAGCGAGGAGGAAGCCTGCAAGTTAGCTCGTGAGGTGACAGAGAAACGTCTGGCGGCCTGTGTAAATATTTATCCGCGCATATTTTCTTATTATTGGTGGGAAGGTGAAGTCCAGGAGGATAAGGAGGTTTCTCTTATTTTTAAAACCAGTGCTCAAAAAGTCGAAAAGTTGATAGAGGCTATCAAAGAGCTTCATTCTTATAGTTGTCCTTGTGCTTTGGCTTGGCCGGTGGAAAAAGGGAACCCGGATTTTCTAGCTTGGGTTAGAGCAGAGACAGAAAATAAATCGTAGGAGGGTAAACATGCGCTTTCTTTTTCGTTTTTGGTGGACAGGCGTGGTCTTTTTTATTTTGGCTTGTACTTCGACTCAGGTTCAGACACAGGTAGATACTACCGGTCCCTCACCAGGGCAGGTGCTTACCTACCAAGGTCCTAAAGCTCGAATTGCGGTAGCAAGCTTTAAATGCAAAGCAGCGAAATGTTCGGGGCAAATCGGTTCTGGTATTGCTGATATGCTTGCTACAGCTCTTTTCCGTACCGGTCGTTTCATTGTGCTGGAGCGGGGTGAAGGCTTGAAAGCCGTTCAAGAAGAACTTAATTTGGGGCAATCTGGTTACGTAAGACCAGGGGCCGCTCCTCAAATAGGACAAATGGAAGGGGCAGATATTCTGGTTATAGGTGCTATTACCGCCTTTGAACCTGAGGCTTCGGGAGTTGGAGGTGGGGGCCTAGTAATTCCTTACAAAATTCCCTTTTTGGGAGGAGCAAAGTTTAAGAAAAAAGAAGCATATATAGCAGCAGATCTACGTTTGATAGATGTACGTACGGGGCGTGTTATTGCGGCCACTACCGTAGAAGGCAAGGCTTCATCTTGGAAAGTAGGAGGCCTGATGGGAGGCGTTTTGGGAGATGTGGCCTTAGGAGGGGGGCTTGAAGCTTATAGAAACACCCCTCTAGAAAAGGCAGTACGGGTGATGTTGTACAACGCCGTGGAAGCCATTTCTCGTATGGTGCCTGAAAATTATTATCGTTGGGGAGAAAATACTCCAGGATATAACCAGGCTCCGGTAACGAATGCTCCGGTTTCTAATGTTTCCGCGCCGGCTAATGTCGGAACGGTTCCCTCGGGAAGAATTGTAGGCGGCAGTGGTCATTTTACTCCGGGTTCAAGGGTGCTTTTTGCCGAAGATTTTTCAAGATACAACATCGGTGATATTCCTAAGAGTTTTTTGATTCGCAGAGGCCAGGTGGAGGTCGCAGCCTTTTCGGGCAAGAAATGGCTGAGGGCTTTGTCCGGCAATATCGAACTGATAAAAAAGATCAAACTTCCTCAAAACTTTGCCGTGGAATGGACACAATATTTCAGCAGGTCAAGTATAGGGTTTGGGCATGCCATGTTTCTAGGATATCCCAGAGATCCTAATAAACCAGATGTCTTTCATTGGGCCTCTGACTGGGAACATCCTCGCTGGAGTGGTCAGGAAATAAAGACTATCAAACTCAAGACCGGAATGATTCACCATTTCGTAGTACAACAAAAAGATGGCATGATAAGAATTTTTATTGATGGGCGACTAGTTTATAAGGAACCTCTTGGAGGGGGCATTGTAGGAGGAAAGCTCCCCAACCGGGATGCGGTAAGCTTTGGTATTTGGGGAGAAAATCCTTCTGAAGGAAGGGAGTGTCTCATTACAGACATAAAAATTACTGCCTACTAGTCTTTAAAGAGGGCTTTGGCCCTCTTTTTTTAAAACAAAGATGGAGGGTGGGCCATGGACGAGACCCTAATTAGGTCTCTCCTTCCCAAAGAAAAAATAGAAGAATTTTTCGAAGCCTTTTATTTTGGCGAAGAACCTGCCTATGAACTAGAGCTTGGTTTAAGGGGTTGGGAACCTGAAAAAAGGCTTCTTACCCTTGAACTTCGTCTCAAGGCCCGGCCCGGAAAATGTCTAGCCTGTAATTTGACCTCCGGTCTTCCTGAAGTCTTTAAGCGTCATCCTATCCTAAATTTAGCAAAGGTAGCCGAAGAAGCAGTAAAAAAGCTCGGAGATGGTTATGAACTAGAATCTTGGGATCTAGGTTGGACGGAACAAATAACTAGGGATCTACACGTGATCCCACTAATAATCAAAGTTAAACCAAATTAACCTTGCAGGAGGAGAAAATGTTCCCAAAAATTCTTTTATTTGTTTTGAGCTTTCTTTTTTCAGGGCAGGTTCTGGCTGGCGAATTACCTTCTTATACCAAACTTTGCGGAATGCTGAAGGATCTTTCCGGCTGGAAAGCGGAAGAATGTACAGGACTTAACGCCTCAAATCCTATGGGAGACATGGCTTCTGCAACCCGTACTTACACCAAAGATGACATGGAGCTTGAGGTTAACCTTATTTTAGGTTCCGCTGCTATGGCAGTAGCAGGTCCGATGGCTTTTCAACAGACCTTAGAAGTTAACTCTCCGGAAGAATATCTCAAAATTACTAATGTAGATGGTTTTAGAGTGGGTATTCAATATGATAAGAAAAACCATACCGGTTCGGTGGCAATATTTTTGAGAGATTTTCCCAGGAATATGGATCCTGCAAGTGCGAATCAAATGGCCTTATTAGTGGTTAATTATCAAAATATGGGCTGGAAAGAAGCCCTTTCCTGGGCCAAAAAATTCGACTGGGGGGCTTTAAAAAAATCTTTAGAATAACTTTTGATAGAGAAAGGCCCTTCCTTCTTGAGATTCAAGCCAGGTTTCCCCACCAATAAGGATGGGAAAATTGTTAGAACCGTGCCCCACGGGAAGTTCTGCTACTGTGGGGCCGTCATAATATTCACAAATTATTTCCTTTAACTCTTCAAGATTTACCCCTTTGAATTCTCCCAAAGCTAATCCCGAGATTTCTGCAAAAACACCTGCATGGTAAAGTTGGGTAAGGAGGCGATCTATTCGATATAAATCTTCATTAATTTCTTCTAAAAAAAGGATTTTTCCTGAAAGATCGGGGAACCATTTGCTACCGAGAAGACTTACCAGGGAGACTAGGTTTCCCCCTAAAAGGAGACCTTTGGTCTTTCCTCTCTGCCAGGATTGGCCAGTGAGAAAAATTTCTTTTCCAGAAAAAAGCAAGTTTTTTAAAGCTGCTAAGGCCCATATGTTTGTTTCACATAAAGAGGTAATTACGGGAGCGTGAAGAGTTGTTAGCTCAAAGCGAGTGGTAAAATAGTTGAGCAAAATGCTTACATCACTGAATCCTATAAGCCAGAAGGGCCTTTTAATATCTTCGAGATATTCGTCAAGTAAATGAAGGAGCCTTAACGCGCCATAACCACCACGAGCGGCCCAGAGGAAGTCGTATCCCTCCTCCAAAAGGGAGATAAGATGCCAGGTGCGTTCGTGATCACTTCCCGCTAAATAACGACATTTCCGAAAACATTCAGGGGAAATTTCGATATCAAGCCCCCAGCTTTCTAATAAAAAAAAGTTTTTCTGAAACTTCTGGTAACTTACCGCTCCAGATGGTGAAAAAACAGCTCCTTTAGAACCCGGAGCAAGAAGTGGAGGAATCATAGAACTTTTTTGTAAAACCAAAATAAAAGACCTTCTAAAGTAAGATTTGCTTCAACTTTTTCGATTCTTTTGGTCAATTTTTTCATTATAGGTGCCAGGCCTCCGGTAGCAATCACTTTTGGTTTTTTTGGAAATTCCTGGCTCATACGGGCTATAAGCCCGTCGGTTAAGGCGGCAAATCCCAATAATATTCCGCTTTTCATGGCCGAAACAGTATCTTTTCCGATAACTTCACTGGGCGGTTCGGAGAGTTCCATCCGGGGTAAAAGGGAAGTTTTGTGGAAGAGGGTTTCGGCTGCTGCAAGGATTCCGGGGGCGATAGCCCCTCCCAGATAGGCTCCTTCAGGAGAAACACAATCAAAAGTAGTTGCTGTTCCATAATCTATAATAATAAGGCTTTGCTGGTATTTCTCCCAGCCCGCTAGGGCGTTGAGTACTCTGTCTGCCCCTACTTCGCACGGATATTTTAATTTAATAGGAATTCCCACTTTTTCCGGTGAGACCACAAAAGTATTTTCTATTCCGTAAAGAGAGGCCATTTCCTGCCAGGTTTTGCTCAGAGGCGGGACTACGGAGCCAATAAGAAGCACTTTAATATCTGCCAGAGAAAACCCTTTCAACTTTAAGATGCCGTTTAATTTTAAGGCCAATTCGTCGGGAGTTTGGCGCAGATTGGAAAAGATACGGAAGCGGTGATAGATTCTCCGATTCTCAAAAAGTCCGCAAGTAGTATTGGTATTTCCAATATCAACGGCAAGAATCATGGGTGGCCTTTTTTGTTTTCAAGATACCAGATTACCCAACCGTCTTTTTCTTCTCGGCCCCTGATCTTTGCTCCAGACCATAGGGCCTTCTTTAGTTCTTCTTCCATAGAAGGTGAGAAACCCGAAAGCAAATAATGTTTGGCTGTCCAAAAAGAAGGAAGACCAAAAAGATCTAGAAGTAATCCTTTAAAAAGATTTGCCACCACCAAATCTGCCTCAAATGGTGGAAGTTTGCGTACATCTTCTCGTATAACCCGGGCTTTTTGAGCCAGATTATTAATGACAAGATTTTTTTGTGTAAGTGCTACACACAGGGGGTTAAAATCAGCTGCTAAAACTTCGGCTCCTAACGCAGTGAGAAGGAGGCTTAAAAGACCTGCTCCACAGCCTAGATCTACCGCTTTTTTGAAAGGTCCCGATTCCTTCCACAACCGATAGATCCAAGAAAGACAGAGCCTGGTGGTAGGATGATTTCCCGAACCAAAGACCACTCCCGGGTCGAAACGAAGCCCTTCCCCTGCCTGCCAGACAGGTCTCAGGGTGATAGGGCCGATTTGAAGAACTTTTACTTTGCGCCCTTCACCCCATTCATCATAACTGACCTCAGCTTCATCTTCTAAATTCAAACCGAGTTTGCGGGCAAGGTTTTGAACGAGGGCCCTTTTGGGGCGGTGAAAAAAAAGGATGGCCAACCCATCTTCTTCCCAGCAGCCAATGAAATCTTCGTCAGATATTTCGTGAAGGGCTGGGTGTTGCTGGTTTAAGGAATAGAGATAGAGTTTTTCATAACGCTTGTGCTTACCGCGCAACATGACAAAACTTCTCCTTCTGAGAGCGATAATATTCCAAATTTTGGTAAAAGTCAGGGGCTTTAAGGGCTCTGTCTAAGGCGAGACTTCCATAAAGACAAGCCCTTAGCGGATTGTGATTCTCAAACCAGGCTTCGGCTAGGGTATCCAAGTGGGTGGCCAAAAGCCTTTCTGCTGTGGCTTCTCGGGCCAATAAGAGTCCTAATTTATAATTTCGCAGGGATTTATCTTTTGCCGTAATAAGAATCCAGGCCAGGTTGTTTTTTAGTTCGGCTGACGGCCTTTTTTGGAAGGCCTTTTGATACCATTTGAGGGCTTCTTTTTCTCTTCCAAGTTCATAGGCTACATTTCCTAAAATTTCGAGGGTTTCCAGATCATCAAAAACTTTGCTTTCTCTTAAAAGCATCCCGTAGAGGAGATTTAATTTGGCTTTTCTTTCCCAATTTTTGACTGGCATTTGCCAAAAAATAACACTTAAGAGGATGGAAAGTGAGAGATATGTTCCAAGCCAGAATTTAACTTTGCGATGGTGACGGCGAATAAGAGAGGGGTCTTTTTCTGCTGCCATAAGAAAGGCCACCCTTTCTCTAATACTGAAATGATGCCAGCTCGGAAGATCTTCGGTATTCCCTGAAAGGGCAGCTATTTTTTTAAAGGCCCGAATGAGGCCTTGACCTGTTCCCAGACTTTCAAGGCAATAAAGATCAGCCTGGCGTTCGAAATTGCGTAGAAAAAAACCCAATAAAAATCGAAAATAAAAAATTACGGTGATTACAAGTACCAAGGTGAAAAGGGCCTCGGGTAAGAGAATCTTTTCCGCGGGCAAAAAGGAAAGAATTTCTGGAAAGGGAAAACGGGCCAAAAGGACGAGAAAAAAAGGATAAAAAGCAAGATAGATAAGAATGCTAAAAAGAATAAAAAAGATCAAAAGCCAAATCATGTGGTGTCTTTTGAGATGGCCTACTTCATGAGCTACTACCGAAAGAATTTCACTTTCCTCCAATGCTGCCAAAAGCCCGGTTGAAAGGAGCAAATATCTTAAAGAGGGTAAGACCCCTATAACACCTGCAGTGAGGAGTCTTCCAGAAAAAGTCTCCCAAAGGTGGATTTCTTTCACTTTTGTCTTTTGTAACTGCAAATATTCTTCGATACGGCGACGAAGATTGCTTTCTGGTAAGGGATGACAATCCCAGAATTTTACGGCTAAAGGGGCCATCAGGAGGACCAAAGCCCCTAAAAAGGTGGCTAAATAGATGATTTCTCCTTTAAAACCTTGTAAAGGAAAAATTTTTTCTATCAAGATAAAGCTAAGGTTTATGGTAACCCAGGGGATCAAAAAGGGAAGCAAAAGTTTGAAATGGGACCAAACATAAGATGTAATCCCTACTCCAACAAAAATGCTGCGTTTTTCATAAAGGGCTGCTACTACCCAGATGATTAAAAAGTAATGTAAAAAAAGAATCAGGCCTCCAGATTCCCTTAGAAAAGACCTTTTTTCAAAGAGCCCAGGCACACTAAGCCCTACAACATCTATAGTAAAGAAAAGAAAAGCCAATAATTTGAGTAAGGCCTGGGTTTGTAAAAATTCGAGAGGTTTTCTTGCTTTTTTAAACCGGAGATAAACCACCAAGCAAAAGAGAGCTTCTTTGCCCAGGAAAAGAGGAAAAATTTCTTCTAAGGAGACCGGTTCTGCCGGCCAGCCCGAAAAAAGTAGAAGCGCCAAGATAAGATAAATCGCATCTGTATAGAACACAGAGTGCGATTATAATGGCGAAGTGGCCAAAGGGAAGACTTTAAAGAACTTTAAAGAACTTTAAAGAACTTGGGACCAGGCTTCCTTTAAACTTTCTCGTATTACGGAAAGATGTTCCAATATGGCCTGGTAAAGATCTTCGGTGAATCCAAGTTTGTAAAGAAGAGGCTCTGGGTTTCCTTTTTGCCCGCCTGGTAAGTTAACAAGATTCAAATTATGGACTGTCATATCTGCCAGTTTAATTATAGCGGGTTCCATCAGAAAACGTTCTTTATAAAAAGGATTATGATGGAAACGGGCGGCTAAAATAAAATCTTCCGGAAGTCCCCAGCGTTTCAATAGCCAGCGTCCCATCCAGGTATGCGCAAGCCCACATTCCATTTCCTCTACTAAGAGAGAACGTCCACTTTTTTCCTGATGAAGGAGAATTTCTTCGAATTTTTCTGGAAAAAGGTGCAAAAGGAGAACCCGCCCTATGTCGTGTAAAAGCCCCATGGTGAAGAATTTATCTTCGTTTTTCGCATCTAAGGCCTGGGCAATAATACGGGCGGTGATTCCGGTAGCAATGGAATGGAGCCAAAATTCCTTTAAATTAAAATTACCTACATTACGGAGAGGTTTAAAAACACTGAAAACACAGATGCTGAAGGCAATTTCGCTCACTTCCCTTATCCCCAATAAAACGATAGCCCGCTCCAAAGAATGAATTTCTTTTTGCGATCCTGAATAAGCCGAATTTGCCACCGAAAGGATCTTGGCGGTCAAAGATTGATCATATCGGATAACTTCTTCAAGTTCTGAAATTTCCGGTTCTCCGGAAAGAAGATCCAAAAGGCGGTAAGCCACCTCTGGCAGGGTGGGAAGTTTTTTGACCTCTAAGATCTTATTGTGAGGCGTACGCAATAATAACATATTATAAACTTCGGCCTGCAGGGCCTCTTTCTTAAGGGGGGTCTTTTCGGCCTGTCCCATGATTCCCTCCTTTGCTCATGGCATCGGAAAGCCCCTTTCAAAACATTAATTTGGGTTGTAGGCGTTTTTGAGGAATCCAGACCCGGCCTTTTTCTATGATATGTCGGACTTCAAAGCCCATTTCTTCAAGTTTTTGGGAGATGTAACCCCGGTGACAATGCCAGGGAAATCGTTCGGCACAAACAATTGCACTTGTTTTTTGCCGAGCGAGAGCAACCAATTTATAAAGCCCTTCATGAAATATTTCACTTTCTATAAAGGCTTCATAACCTCCTTTTCGATAACCCCCGAGTTCTTTTCCCAGCCAAAAGTACGATATGCCTTGCTGGAGCAAGGATGCGGCTAATTTTTCACGGCTGAAATGGGGATAACGCTTACTTACCGGAAAAGAACGAACATCCAGGATCTGTTCGATTTGGTAGCCTTTGAGAAGATCTAAGAATTCTTTAAGGCTTCGGTTACTGGTGCCGAGAGTATAAATTATTTTCAGATGGTCCTCTTGTTTTTGGGCCACTTTAGCCTATTTTATAATGGACAACTTGAGAAAGGGAGGGTGAGATAATGCCCATTTATGAATTTA
>Ga0256833_1000721_pt1 | contig 25316 bp, 26 predicted proteins | sample 356284metaG_FD_190535 | JGI IMG/M metagenome (GOLD analysis project Ga0256833, IMG submission 190535) | Hydrothermal vent microbial communities from Mid Atlantic Ridge, Atlantic Ocean - 356-284 | ecosystem: Environmental > Aquatic > Marine > Hydrothermal vents | place: Atlantic Ocean: Mid... | reverse complement strand
AACATTTTGAGCCATACTCTACGGCCTTTGGTTCAAAGCCACATTCTTTTTGGGCAAAGGAAAAAAGGCCCCTTATGCCATGCTTGAACAGAGTAGAGATCACTACATATTTCGATGGATCCAAGGGACGCCCAAGATCATCCACTTTTATTGCAAGGCCTGCGCACAGACCAGGTACATAATTTCCATAAAGATCAATATGGAAATGGGTGGTGTCAATAAGCTCTTTGCAGCCACCAGGATTTGATGCCAAGATATTTTGTAGACTCATTCCCTTTTTGAAAAAGGTGTTTAGTGCCCTGCCTCCAGGGTGGATCCAATATCTTTTGATAGCTGCGTCAAGGTTTTTTTCACCGATTTGTGCCATTAATTCATCAAGGCTGTATCGTTTTGACGGATCAAGCTCCTGGAACATTCTGAAAAAATCCTCTGTCCAAATAAAAGGCTTGATTCCTACTTCTTTGCATGCTGCAACCACGCCTTTTACCTTTCCAAAGGGGATATGTTCCAAATGAAAGGGGCTTGAAGAAATGAGCAGGGTGTTTACGCCAAGTTCCTTTATTTTGGAAAGCATGTCACAGGCTATCTCATGCCCCTTAAACCATGAAGAGTTTGTCTCTACATATTCAATGGCTACATCCATATGGTTTGCAACGGTTAATACCTTGGAAAGCCCCTTTACGTTCAAAAAAGGCTCTCCACCCCCAATATGCAGCAAGTGGCATCCAAGGCGTTTGCAAACCTTAAATGAGATGCGTGCTCCTTTTTCATCCATGTAGTCATGAGGCCACCTGGGACCTGAGCGGTAAAGGCAGTGGCGGCAGTGTGACGTGCAATAATAGTTTGTAATTATTCCCCCAGAGATGAGCCTTTTAATGGAGAGCATCGACTCTATGGCCTAGCCAATTTTTATCTCAAGGGAAGTCCGGGATTAAGGGAGGAAAGATCAAGTTTTCCCTTTTCTTTAAAGGGTAGGGAGAAGGCCCTGCCTGCGTTGTCGTTTCCAGAGACGATCCCTTTCATTTCAAAATCCACCTGATGTGCATTTTGCATTGACGAAACTAATCTTATGACATTCAAAACAGATCCTGAAAGCCTTACTGGAACAACCGCCTCCTCATGAGGACCAACTTTTTTGTCCACCTGTTCTGCACCGTCTATGAGCTTTATACCGTTTACATAAAGGGTGTAATCCATAAAATTTACATGCAGGGCTTCAAGATTCGGATTGTATAGTCGGATGTTGGCCGTATAGTTGATGTGGGAGAAGGTGACGTCCTTGACGTTTAGGTTCATGAGCTCCACCTTGGGTGTCACAAACCTTGTTTCGTGGGCGCATGAAGCCAGCAAAAACAAAAAAACGAAACCAGCCAACACCTTTTTCACAATGTCTGGTTTCGCTTTCATGGTTGTAGCCTTAAAAGGCACGGCGGCCTGCCATGCCATATCTGTTATTTTTTAAGAACCTGTTGCCTTTAACATGCTGTTCACCTTTTTAAAAAGGCGAGAAATCTTTCTGGAGGCTGCGCGTCTGTGTAATGTTCCCCTTTTGTGCCCTATCTTGTCTATGTAGCTTTGTGCCTGTTTCAATTTTTCCATGGCAAGCTCTGGCGCCTTTTCGGCAATTGCTGCCTCAACGGCCTTTGTAAGGTTTTTTATCCTGGTCTTGCGCATCTTGTTTCTGAGTCTGCGCTTCCTGTTCTGGCGAACCCGTTTGAGTGCGGATTTATGATTTGCCATTAATCCTCCATAAATCAACAAATTATTATTCATATCAGACTGGCGACCCTTTATAATAGCTCCCATGGAACATGTCAACCAGCAGATACAAATATACCTTGAAAAGCCACTGCTTTTCCTGCACAAACACCTTCATTTTCTTGATGAGGCCTATGTTGATGCAATGGTCATCATACTTGGCTACATCATATTGGCGAAGATCGCAGGGCTTTTCATAGACAAGGCGCTTAAAAGGCTTGCATCCTTAACCCAAATTGCATTTGATGACCAGCTGATTGCATTCATTCACAGGCCCGTAGTCCTGACTATTATGTTTTTGGGCCCTTTGCATGTGGCAGTCAGTACACATTTGCCCTCTCCTTGGGATTTCATTGTCACAAATACCATCAAGACCATGATAATCCTGGTGTGGTGGCTTCCTACTGCACATTTCATTGCCACGTTCAGATTCAAAGCGCCCCATCTCCTTTCTGAAAGGGCCAAGATCGGCAGGGAGGTGTTTCTGCTTTTCCGCAACATGCTGCGCATCCTTATCATGGTGGCTGGCATCATAGCCATCCTCATGGTGTGGAACGTAAGCCTTACTCCCCTTTTTGCCTCTGCAGGAATTGCAGGAATTGCCGTTGCCTTGGCTGCCAAAGACAGCCTGGCAAACTTTTTTGGAGGCATCTCCATATTCATGGACAAGTCGTACAAGGTAGGGGATTACATCATCCTCGATTCGGGAGAAAGGGGAGAGGTAGTTGATATTGGAATAAGATCCACAAGGATAAAAACGCGGGATGATGTCCTTATAACCATCCCAAACTCGATCATGGCAAATGCCAAAATAATCAATGAAAGCGCCCCTGTTCCAAGGTTTCGCATAAGGGTGCCAGTGGGTGTGGCCTATGGTACCGACCTTAAGATGGTTTCTGAGCTCCTGGTGGACATTGCCCTAAAGGATCCAGATGTCGCAAGAAGCCCAAGGCCGAGGGCAAGGATCAGACGCTTTGGAGATTCATCCATAGACTTTGAGTTACTTTGCTGGGTAAACGAACCAGGACTCAAGGGGCGGGTAACTCATCAGTTGTTAATGGCCATAGACAGAGACTTTAAGGAAAGGGGAGTTGAGATTCCATTTCCTCAAAGAGACATTCACTTAAGAGACGGGCAATTGGACAAAAGTGGAGTGTAGTTTCCGCAGAAGCGGACCTAACCATTTTGTGAAGAGGTCTTTTTGGACTCCTTTGCCTTACTTTCCATGTAGTCTTCAAGGCTGACGGTTTGTCCTACTGCATCAATACGAAATAGCCTTGTCAGTGTATCGAGAAGTTGTTGGCGATCCTGGCCATCTGCGCCCTTTTTGAGACATATTATCGGGTCATGAAGGAGCTTGCTTACAAGGGACTGTGTAAGTTTCTCCACTGCCTTTATATCCTTTTCATCAAGATGTTTTAGATGTTTAAGGCTTTTTGCAAGTTCCTTCTTTCTGATGCCTTCTGCCTTTTCCTGAAGCCCCTTGATCACAGGGACTACATCCAAAGACCTTAGCCACGACTGGAATTTTATGACCTCAGCCTCTATTATCCTTTCAGCCTTGACTGCCTCCTTCTGCCTCTCGGCCTTGTTTTCCTCAACCACTTCCTTCAGTTCGTCTATGTCAAACAGATAGACGTTGTCTATGTCGTTTACCCCAGGGTCAATATCCCTTGGTACGGCAATGTCAATAAAGAACAGGAGTCTGTGGCGTCTTGGGCGCATAATCTTCCTTATCTGCTCTTTTTCTATGATTGTCCCAGGGGCCCCTGTGGAACTTATCACAATATCTGCCTCAATAAGGGCGTCATCCAGTTCATTCAGGGAAATGGCCTTTCCTCCAAGGGCCTTTGAAAGCTCTAATGCCCTTGAAAGTGTTCGATTTGCAACAACTAACTCCTCAACACCGTTGGCTTTAAGATGCTGGGCAGCAAGCTCTGCCATCTCACCTGCGCCTATAAGCATGGCCCTTTTTCCCGTAAGTTCTCCAAATATCTTCTTGGCAAGGGCCACAGCTGCATAGCTGATGGAAACCGCCTGATTTGCTATCCTCGTCTCGGTCCTAATCCTCTTGGCAACAGAAAATGCCTTTGGCATGAGCTTGTTGAGGAGCTGGCCAGAGCATCCTTCTTCCAAGGCCATACGATAGGCATCTTTTAGCTGGCCAAGGATCTGGGGCTCTCCAACCACCATGGAATCAAGACTGGCCGCAACCCGGAAGACATGCCTGATGGCCGAAGTCCCTCTATGTTCATAGGAGCAGCCCTCAATGATTGATGGCTCAAGAGATGAGCATTTTGTCCAAAATTCCATGATCTCATCCCTTGCCATCTCTGTATCCATGGATGCTGCTATGATCTCAACCCTGTTGCATGTGGAAAGGAAAACTACTTCTTGACAGGACGGAAGGCTTTCAAAAACAAAACTAACAGGCCTTTCCACCTGGGAAAGGGCAAGCTTTTCTCTCACCTCCACCGGAGCGGTTTTGTGATTCACTCCAAGGAGAACGATGTCTTTTGCTCCGGCCATCTTACGTGGCATAGGAATGGGCTCCTGGTAATAGATATGTAACGCCAATAAAGGTGAAGAGAAGGGTAAGATAGCCTATTATGGTCATGTAAGCGCTCTTTCGCCCTCTCCAGCCAACGGTGAGCCTTTGATGCAAAAGCGCTGCATATAGAAACCACGTTATCAAAGACCATGTCTCTTTTGGATCCCAGCTCCAATACGATCCCCAGGCCTGCTCTGCCCAGATGGATCCTGTGATAATGCCAATGGTAAGAAGGGGGAATCCTATCTTGAGGCATTTTTCAGCCATCTTGTCAAGGACCTGCAAAGAAGGAAGCCTTTTGAATATGGCCCCAAGCTGTTTCTTCTTTATCTGGTTTTCCTGGATTAGATACATGATAGATATGCAAAAGGAGAGGGTCAAAAGTGCATAGGACACAATGCTTATGGATGCATGGATGGGGAGCCAGTAACTCTGAAGGGCTGGTGGCAGAGGCAGAATCTGGCTTGGATGCATGAGAGACAGGATCATGAAAACAGTTATTACAGGGCTAACAAATGCACCAAGGGCCTTGAGCTTGTGACCTGCCTGAAAGAGCAAAAATGCAGCACAGATGGACCATGCAAGGAAGGAAAAGACGTCATAAAAGCTAACAAGGGGTGCATGCTGACCGTGTAACCAGCGAAGAAGAATGGAAACCGTATGAAGAGCAAGGCCTGCCAAGAGAATACGAGTGGCAATCCGCTCGACATCTTTCCTGAGGGTAATGACATTAACCAGAAACCCTGCCGTAGCAGCTATGTATGTAAAAAAAGCAAGCTGAAAGATAAATCTGTCCATCAGGATATCACTTCCCTAACAATCTGTTCACCGGCATGGCCACATATATCAGTTGCCCACAAGCACAGTTTTTCCCACTCTTTATTTCTTATCCACTCAAGGCATTCCATGCAAACAAGCCTTTTTAGTTTTGCAGAAACGTCTTCTGGGGGAATATTTTCGAGAATGAATCTCCTTAATTTTCCAATTATCTCAACATATAGTGCCCACTCATTTCCAAACTGCTCCTCAAGTTTTTTTCTTAGCGCCTTAGAAAGGGCAGGGCTTTGTCCACCAGTTGAGATGGAAATGGAAAGTGCGCCCCTTTTAACCTGGGATGGAACTATGAAAGAGCATCTATCAGGCTCATCCACCACATTGCAAAAACACCGTTGTTCTTGAGCCTCTTGGAAGACAAGCTCTTGAACGTTCCTGTCATCTGTTGCTGCAATAACAAGCCAGGCATTTTCTAAGTCTCCCTGCTCAAAAGGCCGCTTCAGATGTTGCACTTTCTTTTGCCTTATGATCTGTCTGAGGCCATCTGTGACATCTGGACTAATGATAACAATCTTTGCCCCTGAAGTTAGCAAGGCACGAACCTTTCTTTCAGCAACTTGGCCGCCGCCTGCAACAACGACCTTTTTATCCCGTAGGTCACAGTATATTGGCACATAGTGAGAATTTTCAAAAAAAGTCATGGGTGCCATGATAGCAGCAGGTAAAGATGGGGGCAAGAATCGGCAGTTTTTTTACGGACCAACCTTTTAACGATGCTTGTTGTTCTTTTGCTGCTCCCTCTTTTTCCTGGCATCGAGAAGTGCCTTCAGAAAGGGGTTTTTGACCTCCTTACCACTCTTGTTATCTGGCAAGACAAAGACCTCAGGCTTGGCATGTCTGTTGTGGGAGGCACTATTTGTACGGCCGCCACTCCTGACAGGTCTTGGCCTTGGAGTGGCAATGGCCACCGGTTTGTTTGAGGAACGTTCCTTTTTGGTGGAGCCAAATACCTTCAAAAAGACCCTGTCCCTTCCACTTTCAAAGGAGACCCCCTCGCTCTGTATCTTGGTAACCTTCCAGCCATCTACAAGATCTCCTTCCGTCACCTTTCTCAGGGTATCTTCATCCTGGTTCCTGAAACGTTTCCTTGAAAGAGGTTTTATATAGGCGTAACTGCTCTTTCCTGCTATTACGACACCGTAAATGGCGTATTTTTCCTTGAATTCGCTTGCAGGGCTTGCCCCCTGTTCATCTTCTTTGGCATTTTGTCCTGCCCCCCTTTCAGGATCAAAAGGGTTTTTTTCAAGGATCACATTGTACTTGGCATCAAGGGCTTTGCAGGGAAAAGGCTTAATGACAAGGAACAATATGGCAATAAGACAGATCAAACTGGCAAATGTCAAACTATTAGAGAAAGATACAGTTTTCATCAATAATCCTGGAAATCGTCTTCCTTAGAGTTGTCCTCTTGATCCTGTTTCTTGAGGATGTCCCTTGCCTCCAACATTTGTTTTAGGCTGTGGACCTTGGTGGCAAATTCCCTGGTAATCTTGTCCGCCTCGGCCCTTGTCTTTATCACATGAGGTGTGAGGATGAAGATCAGTTCCTTCTTCTCCTTCTTGGTGCCCTTTGAGCCAAAGACATAACCCAGGACGGGAATGTCTTTAAGTATCGGGATCCCGCTGTGGGTCACCGTGTATTGGGTGCTCATGAGGCCTCCCATGAGTATGTGCTGGCCGTCTCTTGCTATTATGTAGGTGGTGGCCTTTCTGTTTGTTATCCTTGGGGAAGTGATACCCGCGGTGGTCTGATCGTTGACCTTGCTGACCTCCTGGGTCACCTCCATACGCACAAGACCGCTATCATTTATGTATGGCTTTACCTGAAGTATTATGCCTGTCTTTCGATACTGTACCCCCTGGGTCTTTACGCCTCCTGATGAAATGGTTGACTCTGAAAGGGTTGGGACATCCTCACCTATCTCAATTCTTGCTTCCTGATTGTCTGCAGCCAGTATGTTAGGGGCAGAAAGAATGTCCACATCTGTATTTTCTGCAAGTAGATTGATAAGTGCCCTAAGGCTTGCATCTCCGTCATATAGGGCATAGGTAAAGCCTGGGAAACCCTTTCCGAGGCCTGTGTCCTGGGCAAGGGCCTTTCCTGCATCAAGCATCATGTTTGCATTGTAGGGAGAGCCGCCTATTTTTATGCCCTTGTTTTCTATGAACCACTCTACGCCATATTTTACGTCATTTGTCAGGGACACTTCCGCTATAAGAACCTCTATCAGGACCTGGCGCGGAATGATGTCCAGTTTTTTAAGAACCTCTTTGATTATGGCATAGTCCTTGGGACGGGCTTTGAAAATGAGGGAATTGTTTGTTTCATCTGCTATGATCTTGACTTCGCCTGAAAGCTCGCCGGTTGTGCCACCAAGCCTGGTCTTTTTGGTCCTGGTCTGCCTCTTAACTATCACCTTTTTCTTTGATTTTGATGCTGATCCTTCGCCATAAAGCTCCTTTAGGATGCCGGCAAGCTCCTTGGCCTGGCCGTTTTGTACAAAATACACATACACCTTGCTGCCTCGATCCAACTGCCCCTGATCAAGCTCCTTTACCCATCGGGCGACCTGATCCAAGACGTTCTTCCATCTTGTTACCACAAGAAGGGCGTTAAGTGTCTTAAGGGGTATTATCTTTAGACCTGTCTGATCTATGCCTGGGCGCTTATAAAGCACGTTTGCAGAAAAGATACTCTGAAGGTCCTTTGACAGGTCCTCGATATCTGCATTTTCCAGGGTGAACATGCGCCAGTACACATTCTTGAAAATGCTTTCATCAAGTATGGAAAGTATCTTTGAGACCTTAAGGACGTTTTCTGCAGTATCTGCCAGGATTATGCTGTTGCTGCTTGGCACCGGGATTATGACCGCCCCTGGGCTTACAAGGTTTCTCAGGTTTGAGGCAGCATGACTTGCAGAAAGATACTGAAGCTGAATGACCCTTATAACATCTCCTGGCCTTTTTGCCTTTTTCTTTGTGGTAACCACAACGCCCATCTTGGGACTATTGGCCTTTCTAACCACCTTGTACAGGCCATGCCCTCCTGGGACCACTGCCAGGCCCTGCATTTGAAGCACCGAGTTTACAAGATCCAGAAGCTCTTTTTTCGTATAGTTGCCCCTTATGTGAACAGAAATGGTCCCTTTTATGGTGGGCTCCACAACGAAATTGAGACCAAGGATCTGGCCAAGGATCTGATCAAGGACAGGATAGATATCCATGTTGTCAAGGGAGATCTCGATCTTTCTGCGCTCTCCCGGCTTAGCATTCTTGTAGGGAGAATTGTACTCCAGATTGACCCCCTGGCCATCCTTCCCGTTTTTGTCACTGCCCTGAACAACACCTTGAAGTAAAAAACAAGATACAAAAAGTAATAGACCGAGTGTGAAGAATCTTTTTGACATGCTCATAGTTTTGCTTTCTCCCCCAGAAAAAGCCCTTCTATTTCCATGTTAATCCTAAGTTCTGATTTTCTTCCCCTAATGGTGGAAAAGTTTACATTGTTTATGCGCTGAAACCTGTTTTCCCTGTAGATGGCATCCAGAAGATCAAGAAAGTGAGAAAGATCGCACTTCAGATTGAATATGGCCACTGCCAGCCGATAGTCTCTCCATCTCCTTGGGCTGCCGCTTCTGTAAACAAGTACCTCTACTCCGGCTTTTTTTGCCTTTTGCAGAAAATCGTTCTGCATGTTGGTGGCAACAAGCTGAAGTGTCGCACCAGGAATCAGCCTCTTTTTAAGCTCCCCAAGCCTTTTCTTCTCCTTTGCAAGATCCTTGTCTATGGTGCTTAGTTTCTTGATTCTCGACTTTAGTCTCTGTATCCTCAACTCCTGCCCTTCAGAAGATGCCTGCATGGATTCAATCCTGGCCGTGATCGGGCTATAGATCAGGGCATACCAGAGGATAAGCACTATGACAATAACCCCGTAACGGACAAGGGCTGACTGATTCCTGTTTGTAATTAGGCTTCCTTTCATAATTCCCTTACTGCCTGCCACTTTGTGGATGCGGCCTTACCCTAAGTTCAACCGTATAACGTTCCCTGCCCTGCCTATCCTTAGTCACAGGAGATGCAAGCTTTACGCTTACAAAAAGCGGGCTTTTTCGCCAAGCCTCCATGGTGCTCACTGCAGACCCTCCCTCTGCTGAAACCTTCAACACGTTGTTTTTGAAAGTGAAATACTTTATCCATGCATCTGTGGGAGTCTTCTCTGCAAGCTCCTTGAATACCTCAAGGAGTGAAGGCCGTTCGTGCAGGAAATCAAGCATATCCTGTTCCAAGCCCTTCAAGGCCTGCAGTTTTTCAAGCTTTGCCCGTAAAGGAGCAAATCTGCCTTCAAGTTCCTTTATGGCCGCCTCGTTACGATGATACGTCCTTGAGACCTTCATTAAATGATAAAATCTTGTGCCAGAGACAAGGACCAGGAGTGCAAGCGCAGCAAAAAGAACCATCTGAATCGCATTGATCCTGAGCCTGAGGGGCTTTTTCCGGGGCTTTTCCTGAAAGGCGAACTGGGGAAAGGCTGAAGTGCCAAGGGCAGCGGCAGAAAGCCCAAGATTCCAGTCACCTTGTGCGCAAAAAGATGAAATGCCGCTATCAGTACAAGGATCTTTCAGTTCAAGTTCAGAAGGTAAAACCCCATCAGCCAAGGAACCAAAAATAAAGGCCTCCGTCTGTCCTGGCAAAAAGCCAAGGCGAGGCAAAAAATCAGAAAGCCCTTTCCCGTCCTGTTTCACAACATGACAGCCTTGCCATGAATCCCTTCCGTGTACGTTTAGAACTACCTGTCCATCCTCTTCCTGCAGGCTAAGACATGGGAACGAAACATCCGTGCCCCTTCTTAAAAGAATGTCTGAGCCAAGACCAGATGGGGATATGCAGTAAAGGGACTTTTTGTGACCAGTGCGCTCCACCTGCTCAAATATGGAATCTATGAGCCCGCGCTTTGCATAGGCGACAAGTACATGGCTGTGCCCGTTTTTCTCATAGGGCCAGCAGTCGAAATAGACCTCTTCCAAAGGAAGATGCACATGGGAAGAGATGGAAAGACGAACTGCACTTTCTGCCTCTTCGAGACTTAGCCCTGTGAATTTAAGATCCCTCAGGTAGTACCTGTTTCTTGGAAGACCAATGCATATACGCCTGCCTCGCTGCGGTTTCAACTGCCCAAGCAGACTGCCAAGGCGTTCCACACTGGTTCTGCCGCTCATGTCTGAGAAAAAGGGGGCCTGTATCCTGGACCACTTGTTAAGCTCCCTTTTCAAAAAGGCATAATGTAACTGTTGTTCTCCAAGGAAAATGCCTACTATTTCACTTAGCAATTATTTTCCCCTTATTGGAATCTTGGCATCTGTTGCCAGTGAACCAGGGTGAAACCCGTCTTTGCACTGCCAACCTTCTTAAAAAAAATCTGATAACATGACTGATAAGCACAGGTCTTGAACCTCAAGGTGCCAAGACCTTGGGCATCTTTAAAATATTCTTTTCCCAATATGTCAATGAGAGGCTGTGCAGCTATATCCTCTATCATCTCCTGACTGCCATTGTAAATTGTAACAAGATCCTGAAGCCCCCCTTGCCATGAGGCCTTGTCGTCTTTGGAATCGCTTTCTACCCACTTTATTGGACCCCAGTATATATCAGGATCCACACCCTTTACCAGCAACAATTGCTCAAGCAGTAAAAATCTGCTGTTTGCCGGCGTATAAGGCGGTGAAAGATCCTCATAGAAATCCTTTTCTGCACCGTCCGGCCTGGAATCGTCGTCATTGTCTCTCCAGTCAAGGATGGAATCAGAAACCATGGTCCCCTGTGTTTTGCCAAGAAGCCCCTGAAAAAAATCCTCCAACTCCTCATCACTGGCCTTGTTGATGTCAAGCTTTCCCCTTTCATCCTCAATGGAAAAGGAAAGTGTTTCACCCCCAATTTTTATCTTGTAGATGGATCCGTCTGGAACAATGAATTCTTTTTCCTCTGTCTCATTCTCTTCCTGGCCAAAGGGTCTTATGTGGGGCGTGACAAGATTCAAAACAGATTCTATGGCCAACTTGGCCCTCAACATGTTCCACTGGCTGAAACTGAGGTTGCGCCTGAGGGTGGTCTCAAGGGTAAAGTACCCTCCTATCATTGAAAGGAGGGCTATTACCCAAAGAACCATTATCAGAACTGCCCCTTTTTGTCCATTCACGGCAGGTTTCCTATCTTACGCCTACTGGGATAATGTACCACTGTCTTTCTTCCTGATTCTTTTCCCCATTTTTTGTAAAATCGACGCTCATTGCCACTTCAATAGGCAAAGAACGCCCTTTCTTGTATTCCTCTGGCCATTTATCCGGTGATGACTCATCTGTCACCGCAGAATGCCTGTAAGCAAAGTTGAGTCCTTTTACGCCAGACAAAGTTGCCACAAGCCATCCATTTTCATTGAGCTCCTTTTCTGAAAGGTCATAGAAACGATCCGGAAGATCCTCTCTCGCCTCATTTCTGCTTACCAAGATCTTCTGGGCATAATAGAGTTTTTCTTCAGACTCGTTCAGCCAATAAACCACCTTCAGGATTCCTCCCCTTCCCACACCTTGTGGTCCGTAAGTGGTAACAAAGGCGATTTTGTCCCCTTCACCATCAAACATGAAATAGCCTGAAAGCTCTCCCCTTCCTGGAGTCACAACGGCCTCAAGCTGTCTGAACAAAAGGCCCTCCAAGGCAGCACGCGGGAAAAAATCCTTGTTGAATTCCCGAGCCCGGCTGTAAGCATTTATGCCGGAGCGAAGGGCCATGGACAGGATCACAACAAGTACGGCAATAAGCGTCATAGAGACAAGGACCTCAAGCAAGGTGAAACCGCCACTGCCCCTCACGATCCTTCCACCTCCTTTGAAGGAACCCAAAAGGTGAGCACAAAGGCCCTTTTCCTGTCAGGGGGCAAAACCTTAAGTGTTATCTGTGTAAGCTCATCCGTGTCGATCTCTTTCACGCCCCCGTCTGGCAGGGTTATGGTTGTGGAAACAGGGGCTGACATCACCTCGTAGGACCAGCCAGGCACATTTTCAACCTCTCCACTTTCTGATGCTGGATATTTTTTTTTGGCCTTCCATTCATCCAGAAGCTGAATGGCGATCTGGGAAGCGGTGGAGACCTGTTTTCCCCTGAATGCCTGTGAGTGGCCCTGGGCGAATATGGCCATTGAGACCCCTATTGCAATGCCTGTTATGGCAGTTGCAACAAGTACCTCCATGAGGGTGAAGCCTTTTTCACAACAGAGTGGGCCTCTTATCATGGCTTCAGGGATTAACCACCTCATGACTTATCCTTGCCCATATCATGCCTATCTGAAACTCATCTTTTCTGCCACTATCCCAGCTAAGGTCTATCTTTCCACCGCTTGAGCTTCCATCAGGGTAGAACGTGACGGCGTATTGACCATCCCTTAGCTCAACTATGCCTTCTGCCGATATCTCGATGGCCTTTGGGATCTCCTTAAGCTTTCTGCCATTTATGCCAAAGGCACGCTTTTGGCCATCGATGATGAAATTGACTCCTCTTCCCTTTCCGATGGCAGAATTTCTTGCCCGCTTCATGGAGGCCACAAAGTCTTCCACGAATCTTCTCTCCTTGGACTTTAGAAGGCCGCTTGATACAGAAACCGCCACCATGGATCCTAAAAGCCCCATGAGTATGAGTACTATCAGGAGTTCCACAAGGGTAAAGCCCGGCCGTGGGCCAAGGGGGCTAAAACGTGACATCGTTTATACCGAATATGGCCATAAGCATGGAGAAAATGATTCCCCCAATCACAATTCCCATGACCACTATGGTGATTGGCTCAAGCATGGAGAGAAAAAGCTTGGTGTCTGACTGCACCTGTTCGTCAAAGTCATCTGCCACCTTCAGAAGCATCCTTGACAGCCCGCCGGTTTCCTCACCAACGGAGACAAGATGTATCATCAGTGGCGGGAAGACACTTGTTCTCTTCATAAGACTGCTAAGGCTCCTGCCCTGCCGGATACCTGAATAAAGCTCCCTTACTGCTGCCCTTATTATGGAGTTTCCAACCACTTCACTTGAAAGGCTTATGCCTTTTAGTATGGGAACCCCGCTCTCAAGAAGCGTTCCAAGGGTTCGTGCAAATCTACCAAGCTCTATTTTTTGCACAAAAGGCCCCACAAGAGGCATCTTGAGCTTAAGGGCATCCCACCACAGTCTGCCTTCCGGCTTTTTGATGTAATATTTGAAGGCAACTACGAAGAAAAGGGTACCAAAGACAAGAAGCCACCACCAGTTCCTTAGGAAGAGGCTTGCATTCAAAATAAAGCGTGTCATTGTGGGCATTGGCTGATTAATGTCTTGAAATATCTGGCCAAACTTTGGAACAACGAAGGTGACAAGAATCAGCACTGATACAAGGCCTACAAATGCCAGTATGGACGGATAGATGGATGAAGAAATGATGAATTTTCTTATCTGCCGGGATCTTTCAAGGAAGCCACCAAGCCTTCGAAGGACCTTAGGAAGCACGCCTCCAAGCTCTCCAACCTTGACCATATTGATGTAAAGGCTGTCAAAGACATCCTTGTGTTGGGAAAGTGCCTCTGAAAGGGTTTTCCCACCGTGAATGGCCTCCTTTATTTCCCTTACGAGATTTCTCACCTCCTCCTTGTCAGTTGCATCGGCAAGAATGAGAAGACTCCTTTCAAGGGGCACCCCTGCCTCCAGAAGGTCTGCAAGCTCACCGGTGAAGTAGAGCACATCATCAAGACTGATCTTTTTTCTGCCGTTTTCAAAAAATGCCTGGAAGGAATGGAGCCTTTTAACGTTAATTGGTTGAAGGCCTTTGGAAATAAGGGAAGAGACCACCTCGTCCCGGCTTGAAGCCTCTCTGGTTCCAGAAATTCTCTTGCCCTTTGAATCTATTGCTTCAAATGCAAACTCAGGCATTAATTGGTAACTCTCATTACCTCTTCAAGGGTGGTCTGGCCCTGGCGCACCTTCATGAGGCCATCTTGTCTTAGTGTGCGCATGCCGTACTCCTGGGCCTTTTTGCTTATGGCACTTGAGTTTTCTCCATTGAGTATCAGGGCAGGGATGCCCTCTTTTACCTCAAGAAGCTCGTAGATGCCAGTTCGGCCAGAATAGCCGGTATTTGCACATGCCGGGCATCCTACGCCTCGCCAGCTTCTGACAGGCACATCATCCTCATTAACCCCAAGGGCACTCGCCGTCTCCGGGATTGCCTCGGGAGAGATCTCATACTCGGTCTTACAATTTTTGCATATCTTTCTTACAAGCCTTTGTGCCATGACGGCAAGCACGCAGGATGATATGAGATACGGCTCTATGCCCATCTCTTCAAGCCTTGTGATGGCACTTGCTGCATCGTTCGTGTGTAGTGTTGAGAAAACCAGATGCCCGGTCAGCGCAGATTGCACTGCAATTTCTGCAGTTTCTGCATCCCTTATCTCTCCAATAAGTATTACATCCGGGTCTTGCCGCAGTATGGTACGAAGGGCTGATGCAAAGGTAAGTCCTATGCTCGATTTGACCTGTATCTGGTTGATGCCCTCAAGCTGGTATTCTACCGGGTCTTCCACAGTGACGATCTTTTTGTCAGGAGAGTTGATCCTGTTCATGACGCTATAGAGGGTGGTCGTCTTTCCGCTTCCTGTAGGGCCTGTAACAAGGATCATTCCATAGGGTTTTCTTATAAGCCTGTCGAACTTTGACAGTATGTCCGGTGCTATCCCCAGGGACTCAAGCTCAAGCTTTACTTCATCCCTGTTAAGGAGCCGTAGCACAATGCTTTCCCCAAAGATCGTTGGCAGGGAAGAGACCCTGATATCAATCTCACGCCTGCCGTCCTTTACCTTTATCCTGCCGTCCTGGGGAAGGCGCATCTCGGCGATGTTCATCTTTGCCATGAGCTTCAGGCGGGACGTGATTGCCGGCTGGAGCTTTTTGGAAACCGTCTCCACGTCATGAAGCACCCCGTCTATACGGTAACGAATCTTCAGATGCTCCCTGAAAGGCTCAAAGTGTATGTCAGATGCCTTAATCTCAAGGGCCTGATTGATCACGTGATTGACCAGCCTGACCACAGGTGCCTCTGTTGCAAGGTCCCTTAACTGCTCAGGATCGTCCCAAAGTCCTTCTGCCACGGAGGAATCAGCCTCTTCGTCCTCTGCCTCCATGTCTGAGTCTGCCTCGAACCACCTGTATATTGCAGAAAGTATGTCCTCCTCTGGAGCAACTACAGGCTCAACCTTTCGCTGATAGATGTCTTCGAGAAGCTCAAGGAGATAGATGTCAGTAGGGTCTGCCATTGCCACGACAACGGCACTGTCCGTTGCCTCTAATGGAAGCACCTTCCACTGCTGCATTTGCTGGGGGTTAAGCCCGTTTACCATGGGGGGTTTTTCAGGAAAGTCCTTTGCCTCGACATGGCGAAACTGGGTAAATCTGGCAGGTTCGGGGGTTTGATTGGCTCCATTTTCAGACCGATCTTCACCTGCTTTGTCAATTTCCTTGCTGTTTGCACTTCGAGGTAAGATGCCCCTAAGCATGGGGCCTATCTTGTTTGTAATCTGCTCAAGAGGCATGGTCACTTCCAGCTTACAACATCTGCGTCTTCGCCTTCTCCGCCCTCCTGGCCGTCACGTCCATAGCTGAAAAGGTCATAATCGCCATGTTCACCAGGAGATCTGTACACGTAGTCACGGCCCCAAGGATCCTTGGGTACGGGTTTTGGAAGATATGGGCCCGACCAGTTTGGAAGACCTTCTGGCTTTTTCCTAAGGGCCTCAAGGCCTTCTTCAGTTGTTGGGTAACGTCCATTGTCAAGTCTGAATTCATCAAGGGCCTGGCCAAGAAGCTCAATCTGCGCCTTTGCAGTCTTCTGCCTGCTGGAGCCAAGTTTTCCAAAAAACTTTGGTGCGACAAGAGAGGCCAAAAGACCTATTATGATTACGACCACAAGAAGCTCTATAAGGGTAAAACCAGACTGGCGTCTTTTTTCCATGAGATCCCTTTGGTTTGCCTGCAAATCCGATTCCTCCATTACCATTTAAAAATATCTCTTAGTCAATCTAACACAACAGAGTTTTTACTTCATCTCATTATAGTGACTCAAGATCATCTTGCCACCAAAAAGGCCTGGGGAAAACCTGAACATTCTATCCTGTGCTCGAATTTCTTTGCCTTTCTGTAGTCATTCGGGGCATCTATCCTGACCTTGTAGTAACTTTTGCCGTTTGTGTAACCCTTTACAACAGTAACGTCTTTGTAAAGGGGCATAAGGCGCCTTCTAAGGCGAAATGCATTTTGACTGTCAACGAATGCACCCACCTGCACATAGAAGTCTCCATGCATAAAATCAGGGGTCTTCTTGAAGGTGACAACTCCGTCTCTTATGGCCCCAACTTCTCCGAGGGCCACAAGCCTTACCTTTGCCGTTCCCGGGCCAATGATGCCAAGTTTCCTTGCGGCAGCATAACTGAGATCTATCACCCTGTTCCTTACAAAAGGCCCCCTGTCGTTTATTCTCACCACCACAGAACGGTTATTGTCAAGATTTTCCACCCTTACATAGGTGTTCATGGGGAGTATCTTGTGGGCAGCCGTCATGGAGTACATGTTGTACCTTTCCCCGTTTGCTGTTCGTCTTCCGTGGAAATTGGGCCCATACCAAGATGCATACCCTGTTTCTACAAAGCCCTTGGATGATGGCAAAGGGTAGTAGGTCTTCCCTCCGACCCTGTAAGGCCTGTAGGTTCCTTTTGCGTATTTACCCCGCACATGCACCCTCTTTGGACCGCATCCGTTAAGGTTCAGCACAAAAAGGGCAAAAGATACCATGACAAACAGCCACTTAACCCTGAAAAGGGCAATGTCTGATGCGGCTTCATTAGCCTGGATGGCAGTGTATTTTCTCATTTGTAAAAGGTCTTTCTTTAAAGATTGAAGATTGTTTATTAATCTTCCTACATACCCTTTCGGGTAAAAATAAAATTTTCAGAAGATAAAAGCAATCCACATGCCTGAATACATTTATCTCGATTACAATGCCACAACCCCGGTTCTTCATGAAGTACGTCTCGAGATGGATAGGGTCATGAAAAACGCCTGGGGAAATCCAAGCAGCAGCCACATGCTTGGCCAAAAGGCAAAAAGGGAGCTTGAGACAGCAAGAAAAAGGCTATCTTCCCTCATAAACTGTAAGCCATCAGAGATAGTCTTCACAAGTGGCGGCACCGAGTCTAACAACATGGCCATAATAGGCTGTGCGATGAGATCTGCCCAAAAGGGCAGGCACCTTATTACCACACGCATTGAGCATCCTTCTGTCTTAAACCCCTTTGTTCATCTGATGGAGCAGGGATTTGAAGTTGATTTTGTTGGCCCAGACAAGACAGGGGTTGTGGATGCCAAAAAGCTTGCCACCTTCATAAGGTCTGATACCACCTTTTGCTCAGTCATGCTTGCAAACAACGAAACAGGGGCCTTGCAGCCGGTTTCTGAAATAGGAAAGACATGCAGGCAAAAGGGCATCATCTTCCATGTGGATGCAGCCCAGGCAGTAGGAAAGATTCCCGTTGACGTCTCAACTCTCCAAGTTGACCTTATGACCATAGCAGGCCACAAACTATATGCCCCAAAGGGGATCGGGGCCCTTTATGTAAGAGAGGGCACAGAGATAGAAAACATCATGTTCGGGGCCGGGCAGGAAGGGGGAAGAAGACCTGGAACAGAACCTGTCCCAGGGGCATGCGCACTTGGCATGGCAGCCAGTATCATGAAAGAGCTTATCTTTCAAGAGATGGAAAGGCAGGCAAGGCTTAGGGAGCTTCTCTTTGACAGGCTCTCTTCGTATGTTGATGGCATTGTAAGATTCGTCCCTGCCCAAAAATGCCTGCCAAATACCCTTTCGGTATCCTTCCCAGGTATTTCAGGAGGTGAGCTTCTTTCAGCAGTGCCTTCTGTTCTTGCCTCCACCGGTGCGGCATGCCATGACAGGAGCGTAAGTATCTCCCATGTGCTTTCTGCCATGGGAGTTGAAAAACGTGTTGCCCTTGGAATGGTGAGGATGAGCCTTGGAATTCACACTAAGGAAGAGGATGTGGAAGAAGCGGCAAAAAGTCTTGGTAAAGAGGCGGCAAGGCTTATGGCAGGAGCAAAGAGTTGAATTTCATTGACCTTAAGAGGCAGTACCACCTTTACAAAGGAGAGATAGATGGTGCTATAAAGGATGTGGTTGAGTCTGGAAGGTTTGTGCTTGGAGACCAGGTGAAGTCCCTTGAAAAGGAGCTTGGCCTCTTTACCGGTGCCCCTTATGCCATTGGGGTCAGCTCTGGCACAGATGCCCTTATCCTTTGTCTTATGGCCCTTGGAGTAGGCCCTGGCAAAGTGGTGGTCACAACCCCTTTCAGTTTTTTTGCAACCGTTGAGGCCATCTTGCTCCTTGGAGCAGAGCCTGCATTTTGTGACATAGACCCTGATACCTTCAACCTTGATCCGGGGCTTCTTGAAGATGTGCTGGATGGGCTCCTTTCGGATGGAAGGGATGTTTGCGGTGTAATCGCCGTAAGCCTCTATGGTCAATGTGCCGATTTTCAGCGCATAAACCGTATATGTGAAAAGAGGGGGCTTTTTGTCATAGAGGATGCCTGCCAGTCCCTTGGGGCAAGTTTTAAAGACAAGATGTCAGGGAATCTCACGCCCCTTGCTGCAACATCCTTTTTCCCTTCAAAGCCCCTTGGATGCTTTGGCGATGGGGGAATGGTATTTACGAAGAGTGAGCCTTTATTTGAAAGGATAAGGGCGCTTCGTGTCCACGGTGATACTGGCAGATACCAGCACAAATACATTGGGCTAAATGCAAGGCTCGATGAGATACAGGCGGCAGTTCTAAGGGTCAAGCTTCGTCATTTCAAAAAAGAGATAGAGTTGCGCCAAGATGCAGCCAAAAGATACTCGATGCTGCTTCAGACACTTGAAGATCAAGGGCTCATCAAGCTGCCAAGGATCTTACAGGATAGCCAAAGTGTCTTTGCCCAGTACACCATAAGGATCCTTAGTGGGGGAAGGGATGAGGTAGCGCGGTTTCTAAAAGAACAGGGTGTTCCCACTGCCGTCCATTATCCCGAAATTCTGCCAAAAATGAAGCCCCTTGAGGGCCGCATCTTTAAAAGGGAGGCATTTAACAGGGCAGAGCTTGCTGCCCGTCAGGTGTTAAGCCTTCCCATGCATGCATTTATCGAGGAAAGGGAGCAGGAACAGGTAGCAGAGGCCCTATCAAAGGCCTTTGAGGTAATTTGAAAAGTTATAAAGGAGAACCGGATCATGCTTGAAAGATATTCACGGCCAAAGATGAAAGAGATATGGACAGAGGAGAACAAGTACAAGAGCTGGCTTAAGGTGGAGATACTTGCTGCTGAGGCATGGGCCGAACTTGGAGTAATTCCAAGGGAGGCAGCAGAGGAGATAAGAAAGAAGGCAAATTTCAATGAGGAAAGGATACTTGAGATAGAAAAGGAGACAAGACACGATGTCATAGCCTTTCTTACAAACGTTGCCGAATATGTTGGCCCCTCTGCAAGATATCTCCACTGGGGGCTTACATCATCAGACATGCTTGATACGGCCATGGCCCTTCGCATGAAGCAGGCAATGGAGATCATAATTGAAGACGTAAAAGAACTTCTTGAGACCATCAAAAAGAGGGCCATGGAGCACAAAAACACCGTGATGATCGGCCGCTCCCACGGCATCCATGCAGAGCCCATCACCTTTGGGTTAAAGCTTGCCATCTGGTACGATGAAATGAAACGGAACCTAAGACGCCTTGATGCGGCAAAGGAGATCATCTCCTATGGAAAGATCTCTGGTGCTGTGGGAACCTTTGCCCACGTGGATCCAAGGGTGGAGGAATACGTGTGCGAAAAACTTGGCCTTAAGCCTGCGCCTGTATCCAACCAGATAGTCCAAAGAGACAGGTACGCAGAGGTCTTTACTTGTCTTGCCATAGTTGCTGGCACCGTAGAGAAGATAGCAACAGAGATCCGCCACCTTCAAAGAACAGAGGTCCTGGAGGCAGAAGAATACTTTAGAAAAGGGCAGAAGGGCTCATCTGCCATGCCTCACAAGAGAAACCCCATACTTTCTGAGAACCTGTGCGGTCTTGCCCGGATGGTCAGGGCCTACTGTGTGCCAGCCCTTGAAAATATTCCCCTTTGGCATGAAAGGGACATAAGCCATTCTTCTGTTGAAAGGTTTATATGCCCTGATGGATTTATCACTGCAGACTTCATGCTGGCAAGGCTAAACGGGCTTCTATCAAAGCTCGTGGTCTATCCTGAAAACATGAAGAAAAACCTGAACCTGTTAAAAGGGCTTATCTTTTCCCAGCAGGTACTTCTTACCCTTACGCAAAAAGGAGTCAGCAGGGAGGAGGCCTACAAAATAGTCCAGAGAAGGGCAATGGAGGTGTGGAAAGGCATGGGCACCTTTAAGGAAAGGCTCCTTGAAGATGAGGAGTTGGAAAAGTATCTAAGCAGGGAGGAAATAGAGGAAATCTTTGACATAAACTACCACCTGAAACACGTTGACACCATATTCAAAAGGGTTTTTGGCGAATAATCTTTGGAGAGGCGGCATGGATGAAAGGAAAAGGCTGAAAGAGATACTTCTTGAAAAGTCATACCGGGAAGGGAGCTTCACCCTCACATCCGGGAAAAAGAGTGATTTTTATATAGACTGTAAGCAGACCACCCTTTCGGCAGAAGGTGCATACCTTTGTGGAAAGCTTCTTTTTGAGCTTATAAAAAAGGAAGGTGATCTCAAGGCAGTGGGCGGCATGACCCTTGGAGCAGATCCACTTGTTACAGCCGTATCTGTGGTGAGCTTTCTCCAAGGGGCCCCCATACCAGCATTTATAATCCGCAAGGAGCCAAAGGGGCACGGGACGGGTTCATGGATAGAGGGAAAGTCAAATATCCAGGCAGGAAGCTTTGTGGCCCTTGTGGAAGACGTTGTTACCACAGGAGGCACGCTCATAAAGGCAATAGAGCGCACCCAGATCGAAGGTTACAAGGTTGGCGGCGTTTTTGCCCTTGTTGACAGGGAAGAAGGGGGCAGGGAGCTCCTTTCGCAACATGGCTTCAACCTTGTCTCCATCTTTACAAGAAGCCAGCTCCTTTCATGACAGGAGGCCAAAGATGTCAGACTATGCCACGAGCTTAGGAGTTCAATATCTTAAGGCCACAAAACACAGCAGGGAAGAAATCTTTGAAAAAAGACGGGAAGAGATTGCCCCTGCAGAGCCCTTCAAACAGAAACAGTATGAAGGGGCTCCGGTAATCGAGCTTCCAAAGGTGGCGCCTCCTGATGCTTCCCTGTGGAAGGCCCTTAGGGAAAGACGGTCTGTAAGGAAATACAGGGACGGGCAGATGGATTTGGAGACGCTTTCTGCCCTCATCTGGGCTGGCCAGGGCATAACCGGAAGGATTGGAAACTATCTTCTTCGAACAGCACCAAGTGCCGGGGCGCTATACCCCATAGAGACCTATCTTTGCATAAACAGCGTTGATGGGGCTCCTCCAGGGCTCTACCACTTCAACGTACCATTTTACCATCTTTCCCTTCTTGCAGAAGGAGACTACGGAAGGGAGCTTGGAGAGCGGGCCATGGGCCAGCCCATGTGCTGGCGAGCCCAGGTGGTCTTCGTATGGTCTGCCATACCAAGAAGGACCATGGCCAAATACGGATCAAGGGGCATAAGATACATCTTTCTCGATGCAGCCCACATTTGCCAGAACGTGCTTCTTGCAGCACAGTCCCTTGGCCTTGGTGCTTGCCCCATTGGGGCATTTTTCGACGATGAGGTCAATCACCTGTTTGGCCTTGATGGCGAGGAAGAGACGGTCATATACCTGGCAAGCGTCGGGATACCAAAGTGAAAACAACATGGCAGAAGGACATCGTCAGAGGCTTCGTGACAGATTCCTCAAATATGGCATAGATTCGTTTACAGACGAGGAAATAATAGAGATGCTCCTTGCCCTTGGCACGCCAAGGAAGGACTGTAAGGAACCTGCAAGGGCTGCATACAAGAAATTTGGCTCCCTTGCCAGGGTCCTTGAGGCAGACACAAAGGGGCTTTCTGCCATAAAGGGCATTGGACCAAACAATGTCTTTGCCCTAAAATTTATCCATGAAGTGGCAAGACGTTTTCTCAAGCAGCGTCTTGAGGAAAAGACACGAATCGGCTGTGCAAAAGATGTGGTGGATTACCTCTGCCACTGGCTTTCCTTCAAGGACAGGGAATACTTTGCTGCAATATTTCTCGATACTGCAAACGGTGTGATTGCAGTGGATGAGCTCTTTTCAGGCACTGCCGATTCATCAGTGGTCTATCCACGAGAGGTGCTGCGGCAGGCCCTTTTGAAAAACGCCACAGGTCTCATCCTTGTCCACAATCATCCTTCTGGGTCTATCACCCCTTCAAAAGCAGACAAGGGCCTTACAAATACCCTTTTAAGGGCATGCGAAATGGTTGGCATAAGGCTCCTGGATCATATCATTGTGGCAGGGCCATCAAGTTATTTCAGTTTTTCAGAATCAGGGCTGCTTGCAACCATGAAAAGGACCCTTAAAAAAGGCTAACATGACAAATCCCTTTCCCAAAGACAAGATCCACTCATTTATGGAACTTGCCATAGAGGAGGCGAGGGAGGCGGAAAAAGAAGGAGAGGTGCCAGTTGGCGCAGTCCTTGTAACGGAAGAAGGAGAAATACTTTCTAAGGCCCACAACTGCCCCATCTCCACCAGCGATCCAACAGGCCATGCAGAGATCGTTGCAATAAGACGGGCCGCAAAAAAGATTTTAAACTACCGGCTAACAAATACGGCACTTTTCGTAACCCTTGAGCCGTGCATCATGTGTGCCGGTGCCCTGGTGTGGGCAAGGGTGAAATATCTTTTTTTTGGGGCAAAAGACCCGAAATCCGGGGCCTTTGGCTCTGTAATTGACATAAACAACATTTCCAATCTTAATCACCGGATTTTGGTTGCCAGCGGGATCATGGAGGAAACCTGTGGTCGCCTTTTGAAAGATTTTTTCCTTAAGAGGCGCTGATGGCAAAGGCATTTTCAAAAAAATTCCCTTTTTTTAAGGGAAAGTATGTAGCAGAAGAACGGGCCGCCAATAAGGGTTGTTATTACCCCTACCGGAAGCTCCTCTCCACCTGGCAGGAGATTTTGTGCCGCAATGTCTGAAAGAACCATGAGGCACGCCCCAAGGAGGGCAGAGCCTATGAGAAGGTTTTTGTGGTTTGGCCCCTGGATCATCCTGACAAGGTGAGGCACAACAAGGCCGATGAATCCGATCACACCACTTACGGCCACGGCTGCCGATGTGGAAAGGCATGCTGCCACAAGAAGAATACGCCTTGTTCGTCCAACATCAACGCCTAAATGGTACGCCTCACTTTCTCCAAGGGTCATTATGTCAAGCTCCTTTGAATAGGCAAGAAATACTGCAAGGGCAATCAGCACATAGGGAGCGGCAAAGGCTGCATGTACCCAGCCCCTTCCTGAAAAGCTTCCAAGCATCCAGAAGACTATGGCGGAAAGGCTTTCCTCATCAAGGCTCTTGAAAAGGCTTATGAGGGCAGAAAGAAAGGTGCTTACCACTATTCCTGCAAGAATCATCCTCGCAGGCATGAGTACCCCTCCATCTGTCCTTGAAAGACGCATCACCACCACCAAGGCACCGAGGGCTCCGGCCATGCAGATTACAGGCAGAAGCCCAAGGCCGCCGAGGCTCCAGCCGACACCAAGGCCAAATATCATGGCAACGGTTGCTCCAAAGGCAGCACCAGTTGAGATGCCAAGAGTGAACGGATCTGCAAGGGGGTTTCTCAAAAGCCCCTGAAACACCACTCCAGAACTTGAAAGGGCAATGCCCACCAAGGTTGCAAGAATCAGTCTTGAAAGTCTTATCTTAAAGACAATTACTGCCGAAACGCCACCTGCTTTTGAAAAAGGGCCTTCCATTATGAGCTGGAAAAGCTCTCCAAGGCCTATGGGATATCTTCCAAGCCAAAGCCCCATAAAGATGGTAAGGAGATAAACGAGGAAAATTGTGGCCCAGAAAAGATAAATGCGCTTTACTTGGACCATGAAATCACCCTTTTTTCATTAATGAGCCAACACCACATGGAGCCATAATAAAAACATTTATGAAGTTTGGAAATCTAAAGCTTAGACGTGCACTTTTGATGATGTTTCCAATGGGTTTTGCCTCGGGCCTGCCCCTTGCGCTTTCTGGCGGAACCCTTCAGGCATGGCTTACAACAGCAGGGGTTGACATTCGTACCATAGGCCTTTTTTCAATGGTTGCGCTGCCTTATACCTTCAAGTTTGTCTGGTCTCCCCTGATGGATGGTATATGTCTGCCTTTTCTCGGAAGAAGGCGAGGCTGGATATTTTTGTGCCAGATGTTTCTTGCAGCCCTCTGTGCAACAATGGCACTACTGAACCCCCAAAAAGAGACAGCAACCCTTGCCTGTGCCGCATTTCTACTTGCCTTTTTCTCTGCCTCCCAGGATATCGTGATAGATGCCTACAGGACAGACATCTTGGAAGAACGGGAAAGGGGCCTGGGGGTCGGACTAACTGTCACGGGTTACAGGGTGGCCATGCTTGTCTCAGGAGCCCTTGCCCTCATCCTTTCAGATCATATCGGCTGGAAAAACACCTACCTTTCAATGGCAGCACTTATGGCAACGGTAGCCATTTTCACCCTTCTTGCCCCTGAGCCTGAAACAGGATCCGATTGCTCCATTGGCCTTGCCAAGGCCGTAATGGCCCCTCTAAAAGATCTTTTTTTTAGGAAGGCAATCATCCCCATGCTTTTGCTCATCGTGCTTTACAAGCTGGGTGATGCCTTTGCAGGCACTCTTACAACTGCATTTCTTATAAGGGGTGCTGGCTTTACCCCAACAGACGTCGGCACAATCAACAAGGGACTTGGGCTTTTGGCAACAATATTGGGGGCCATGACTGGAGGAGCGCTTATGACTCGCATGGGTCTTTTTCAATCCCTCATGTTCTTTGGCATCTTGCAGGCCATATCAAATCTGGCCTTCATGGCCCTTGCGGCAGTTGGAAAGAGTTAC
>Ga0256833_1000720_pt1 | contig 25326 bp, 20 predicted proteins | sample 356284metaG_FD_190535 | JGI IMG/M metagenome (GOLD analysis project Ga0256833, IMG submission 190535) | Hydrothermal vent microbial communities from Mid Atlantic Ridge, Atlantic Ocean - 356-284 | ecosystem: Environmental > Aquatic > Marine > Hydrothermal vents | place: Atlantic Ocean: Mid... | reverse complement strand
GCTCCGATACCGTTACCGTTACTTTTAATGAAGACGACCCGGAAGGTTTCAATAACGATAATGTCAGTTTGCTTGAAGGTGTTATTTTAGATGTTGACGATTACGATTGGGCGTTACCAGGCAGCGGTATAGTAATATGGCATATTGATGAAAAAGTAATAAAAGAAAAAATCGCTGTTAACAAAATAAATGTTGATAAATTTAATCGTGGTGTCGATGTTGAAGAAGCCGACGGGATTCAAGACATCGGCGAAATATTTACGAATTTTCTCGGGGAATCTTCGGAGGGAAGGGGAACCGAATATGATTTCTGGTTTGAGGGAAATACATCCGAATTATACAAAAACGAATTCAGTCCGTATTCCAAACCCAATACGAATTCCAATACCGGAGCCAACAGCTTGATTACGATGAAAAACTTTTCCAAAATATCATCGAGGATGAGCTTTGAGTTAAGTTTCGACGATAATAATTTTAGTCTGGTCGATAACCGTAAATTGAATTTAAGCGGAAAAGGGGAAGCCGTATTTTTAATCGATGAAAAATACTTTATAGTTGATAAAACTAAACTTAAAGTTTTTAATTCTAATAATTTGATTGATTTAACAATCGATAGTTTTAGCACACGCAGACCTGCACTTGCGGATGTTAACCCCGGAAAATATTTAATCGGCCTTTACGGAAATAAGATTAATGTATTTTCGGTTGAAGACTCGAGTATGATTTCAAAAGGGATGCAGTTTACTTTCAATTCCTATCCGGTTGCTGTTGTTTCCGGTCAGGACATAATTATTTACGGTGGAACAGCCGGCGGTATTGCCGAACTTCGTTTCAACACAAACGGCAAATCTGTTGAGCTTGTTGATAAAATTGATTTCCCTACGACAAGAAATATAGCACTTGTTGCCGTCAATAAAAATTACGTGGCTGCAGCTTCGGAAAATGAATTATTTGATACTGACGATAACACGGTTCAGTTCAACAATAATATTTTGAAGATTTTGGTTACGCCTAATTCGTCAGGCGGTTATACAATAATAACATTAACGGAAGGAAATCATTTTTATATCGTTGAAAACGGTAAAGTTGCGCATGATTTTATTGCTGAAACAAAAGAAGAAATTCAAAATTTTTCATTAGCTGATTTATTTGGTGACGGTAACAATTATATTTTGGCAAATTCCGGTAACGGTACTTATGCGTATAATTTTCAAGGTGCAATGGCACAAAATTTCCCTTACTCTTTAGAAAATGGAAATATGCAAATGATTCCGCTGGTTGCGGATTTTGACAATGACGGTAATATCGAAGTACTTTCATTTTCGGAAGAAAATATTACCGGGTTCAGTGCCGCTACCGGTAAGAACATTAATCCTTTCCCGGTTTCGTTGGGCGGAACCGTATCCGCATGGAGTATTGGTAACGTTTCATCCAACTCGTTTGAATTTGTAGTGTTACTTAGTAACAATTCGATTTTGAGATGGAAAGGAAATTCTACCATAACGAATCTGTTTGTTGCCCCTTATTCGGATAATGCAAATACCGGTTTTGTTCAATCTCCCGCACAAAATAATAAAGTGCAGGAATTCTTCCCCGCCGAAAGAACTTACAATTGGCCCAATCCCGTATACGGCGACAAAACTTTTATAAGAACTTTCGTCAAAGAAAACGCGGATGTTACCATTAGAATTTTCGACTTGGGCGGGGATTTGGTGAAAGTCATTGAATTTAAAGCTATTGGTGGAACGGATAATGAAATTGCCTGGGATGTAAGTAACGTGGAAAGCGGTGCGTATTTTGCAAGTGTTGAAGTGAAATCCGTAACCGGAAAAACGGCTAATAAAATAATTAAAATTGCAGTGGTAAAGTAAAATATTGTTCAAATTATGAAAACATTAATTCCAATTATTTTAATTTTCAGCTACTTTAATTTACACGCACAGTTTAATGAATTTGATGCCGATTACGATTGGTACACAATTAAAGGTAAACATGTATATGTTCATTTCCATCCCGAAGCTGAAAGAACGGCAAGGGTGGTTCTGAAAATTGCAGATGAAGTTTGGGAACCTATTACTTCCCTTTATCAATATGAACCTGAAACCGTACATTTTGTAATAAAAGATATAGACGACTACTCCAACGGAGCTACATACTTTTTCGATAATAAAATTGAGATTTGGGCTTCGGCATTGGATTTTGATTTGCGCGGAACACATAACTGGTTGCGCAATGTTATTTCACACGAATTTACTCACATGGTTCAAATTCAAGCAGCCATGAAAATCGGTCGCTCCATCCCTGCTGTTTACCTGCAGTTTTTAAATTACGAAGACAAGCGCCGGCAAGATATTTTGTACGGTTTCCCGAATGTAATAGTTTCGTATCCACTTGCAACACTGAACATGCCCGCATGGTTCGCCGAAGGAACTGCTCAATATATGAGAAAGGAATTCAATTACGATAATTGGGACACACACCGGGACATGATACTCCGCTCGTATGCTCTCGACAATAATTTTTTAACTTGGAATCAAATGGGAGTTTTCGGTAAAACCAGCTTGGGAAACGAATCGGTTTACAATATGGGGTTTGCTCTTACCCGTTACATTGCACAAAAATACGGCGAGGAAAAACTCCGCGAAATTACCTATAAACTCGGTGATTTGTTTAACTTTACTATAGATGCTGCATTTGAAGATGTGCTCGGCAAAAACGGTCGGCAAATTTATGACGAATGGACAGACTTATTGAAAAAAACTTACAAGGAAAAAACCGCTGCAATTAAAGGGAATCTGGTTGCGGGCAGAATCATAGCCGGTGAAGGTTTCGGAAATTTTTATCCTCTTTTCTCGAATGGCGGAAAGAAAATTTATTACATTTCAAATAAAAGTGCCGACTATTTTTCCCAGTCTGGTATTTACGAATATGACTTGATAACAAAGGAAGATAAATTAATTAAAAACGGCATAAGGTCTTCGTTAAGCTTGTCGCCGGATGGAAAATTTTTAATTTATGCAAAACTTAGCGATGACAACCCCAAGTGGCGGAAAATACACGATGTTTATTCGTACGATATTAAAAATGACGAAGAAAAAAGAATTACATTCGGATTAAGAGCCAATAATCCTTCTCTTTCCCACGACGGTAAGAAGATAGTTTTTGTCTTTCAAAAGGATGGAACTTCAAATATCGGTATTGTTGATATTGATGGAAAGAATTTTCAAAGGTTAACTTTTTTCAACCATGGCGAACAGGTTTTCAATCCGAAATTTTCTCCCGACGATTCTTACATAATTTTTGGACATTCCATTCACCACGGACGCGATATTGCACGTGTGAATACCGACGGTTCGGGTTTTCAATTTCTATTGAACAATAAAAATACGGATGAGAGAAATGCGGTTTTTTACGGAAACAACAAATTGATTTATGCAAAAGATGAAAACGGAATTTTCAATTTATACGAATTCGATACGGTAACGGGGCAGGAGAAACAATTAACCAATGTTCTCGGTGGTGCGTTTATGCCGGCTGTGGATGGCAAAGGAAACATAGCCTACGCCGGCTATACTTCGAAAGGATATAAAATATTCCTTTTAAAAAATGAAGACAAAAAAGAAATACCGGCGGAAGCAAAATACGAAAGGTTTACCGATTACCCCATAACCCAAACCCCTTCGTTAAACGATTTTAGTAAGGAATATTTCAACCGGCTTAAAAACTTCGACGATACAAAAGTACCGGAAGTAAAAAAAGAACATTACAAAGGCTTTTTTACAAGTCTTACTGTATTGCCTTTTATCCGTTATGACAATTACAATACAAGCAATTCCGGTCTCGATAAAATAAAACCCGGCGTTTACCTCGGTTCAACCGATATGCTTAACCGTTACAGCCTGTTTGCCGGAGGCAGTATAAATAAAAGATTAGAGAGGGATTTGTTTTTATTGATTGAATACAGAAACAAATTGCCGTTGTTGTACGATTTGGGATTAAAGCCAGAATTATCTCTTGAGCTGTACAGCATAAGCAGAAAAACCGATGTGGACATTTTCTTTGGTGTGGATAAAACTTTTGATCCGCCGGTTTATGAAGATTCAGTGAAAACCAGTGTAACTTACAATTTGTTGGAGTTCGATTTATCCGCAAAGCACAAAATATTTTCCAGAAACAACAAGTTGGAATTGAAGTTCACATTCAGCAAATATTCAGCAGCTTTGGGAAGTTTTATACTTCCGAATACCAATATTTTGTATCCTGCAACTTCAGACGATTATTTCATCGGAAGAAGTATCATGCTAAAATATAATTATGAAAAATTAACTCCTTATGTTGATTCCGACATTAATCCGGTTGGCAGAAAAGTGGAAGTGAAATACAATTACGATTTTGATAAGTATAATCCTGACAGCGAATACGAAGTGGAAAACGGTGTTTTGGTGCCGGTTTTCAAAAAATACAATTTTCACAGAATCGAATTCAACTGGGAAGAACACTTATCGGTATATGATAATCATACGTTAAATTTACGATTGAGAACCGGCTCGATTTTGGGTCCCACTGTACCGGACTTTTTCGATTTTTATTTAGGCGGCTTGGTAGGTATGAAAAGCTATCCGTTCTATTCTGTCAGCGGTAATGAAATTGCATGGATTAATTTGACTTACAGATTTCCGCTATTTAGAAATATCGATACCAGAATAGGACACGTTTATATAGATAAAATTTATTTATCGGTTTACGGCGATTTGGGTAATGCATGGAACGGCAAAATACCGGAGTTTAATGATTTTAAAAAAGGTGCGGGAGCGGAAATCAGAATTAAAATGAATTCATTTTATTTATTCCCTACAAGCTTGTTTTTCAGTGCCGCTTATTCATTCGATACATACACGAGGAAAGTTTTTAACCAAACCGTTACTTACGGTAAACAATGGCAGTTATACGGTGGAATATTATTTGATTTTAACTTTTAATTAACGGTGAAAAAATGAAAACTGCAGTTATTATTCTTGTATTTTCAATTATTGCTAATATTTACGGGCAAACTGACAAAAAATTAATTTCATACAGTATTAACCTTGATAATCAAATATCAAAACAAATTATAAAAAAGGAATATTCTCCGGAAAGTGCCGGTAAAAACAAAAAAAAGCATTCGCCTTTATTGGCCGGTGTACTGTCTTTTGCCGTCCCCGGTGCAGGCGCGGTTTATAATAACCAGTATCTTAAAGCTGCAATCTATTTAGGCGTGGAAGTTGCCGCCATTGCAATCGGTGTAACCTACGATAAAAAAGGAGATAATCAAACCGAATTTTTCCAAAATTATGCAAATCAACATTGGAGCGTTAAACGTTACGCACAATGGACGTTGGCAAACGCAAAAAGGATTAATCCGCTTGTGAACCCGGATGAATACAATGTTTTCGATAATAACGGAAACGTTAATTGGTCCGAACTCAACCGTTTGGAAGGAGATCTCGGCGGATATTATTCACACCGGCTTGCACCTTACGGCGATCAGCAATACTACGAGATGATTGGCAAATATTCACAGTTCAACGTCGGGTGGGAAGAATTTGGCGACGACCCCAACAAACCGTACAACTATGGTGATCCACTAACCGAACAGTTTGAATATTATTCGGAACAAAGGGGACTTGCCAATACCTATTACGATTACGCCAAATGGGCGGTAATTGCGGTAATATCCAATCATATTATCAGTGCTTTCGAATCGGCTTGGGCTACCAAACATTACAACGAGACCGTACGGATGAACGTTTCGGTGGACAAGGTAAATTACGGGTATTTTGTTGAATACTTTCCTAAATTTAACGTTGAAATTCAATTCTAAAAGTAAGTCGATAAAAAATGAAAATTCCTATTGTTGTAATTGTCGGGCGCCCGAACGTTGGAAAGTCTACACTGTTTAACAGATTAACCAAAAGCAAAAGTTCAATTGTTGATGATGTAAGTGGTGTAACGCGGGATCGAATTTACGGTGAAGTGGAATGGAACGGTAAAATTTTCAGAGTTTTGGATACCGGCGGATATGTTCCGGGTTCCGATGACAGATTTGAAGCGGCAATTCGCGAACAAGTGAAAATTGCTCTCGATGAAGCTGATGCAATTTTATTCGTTACCGATGCACGGACTGGTGTTACCCCTTTGGATGAAGAAGTTGCCAATCTGTTACGCTCATCTCAAAAACCTTCTCTTATTCTGGTTAACAAAGCTGATAATGAAAAATACGGCGAGTTGAAATCGGATTTTTATAAATTCGGTCTCGAAAATGTTTTTGATATTTCGGCACTCAGCGGCAGGAATTTGGGCGACGTGCTCGATTATCTCACCGGAATCTTAAATTTCAGTGATAATGAAATCGAAAAAGAAACAAGACTCAAAATAGCAATTGTCGGCAGACCAAATGTAGGAAAGTCTTCGCTTACAAACGCCTTGCTTGGTAAAGAAAGAAGCATAGTAACCGATATTCCCGGTACAACCAGAGACAGTATCGATTCCGTGCTCAAATATTACGGTGAGGAATTTATTCTTGTCGATACAGCCGGGCTCAGAAAAAAAGCAAAGGTAAAAGAAAATATTGAATTTTATTCGAATGTTAGAACATACAAAGCGCTTGGTGAATGCGACGTTGCCATAATTCTACTTGATGCTCAATCCGGTTTGGAAAAACAAGATCAACGGATTATCGACGAAGCAATACGCAGAAGGAAGGGAATTATTCTGGCGGTGAACAAGTGGGATTTGATTGAAAAGGAAACCAATACCGCAAAACTTTTCGAAGAAAAAATAAGGGAAAAACTCGGCTCGGTCGATTACATTCCCATTATTTTTATCTCGGCACTCACGAAAAAACGGATTTACAAACTGATTGAATTGGCAAAACAAATTCAGGCGGAAAGGAAAAAGAAAATTCCGACTTCAAAACTGAATGATGTTTTGTTACCCGAAATACAAAAAAATCCTCCGCCCGCAACCAAAAGGGGAAGGGAAATAAAAATAAAATATATTACACAAGTTGGTGAAAAGTATCCCATATTTTTCTTTTTTGCCAATGATGTGAAGGAAATTCCGCAACACTACAAAAGATTCATTGAGAAGTTGTTAAGAAATAATTTCGGGTTCGAAGGCGTTCCGGTTTCCATTATATTCAAAGAACGGTGAAATTTGCCGGAATAATTTATAACTTAAAGTTTAAGTTTATTTTTAATTGGATTTCCAAATTGCTTTGAAACTTTCTGAATTATCCGGGAAAATTTATTCAAGAATTTTATGATTAACTACGGTAAACAAAGAATCATTATAGTCGGAGGAAATGCCGCCGGTCCGGCTGCAGCAGCAAAAGCCAAAAGAGTAAACCCTGAAGCCGAAGTTGTAATGTTTGAAGCGGGCAAATTCATTTCGACGGGCACTTGTGAATTGCCTTACGTAATTTCGGGTGAAATTGAAAATCATTCCAAGATAGTTTATTTCGACGAAGAATCTTTTTATTTGAAAAAAGGTGTTAAAGTTTATACCGAACATCCGGTTGAAAGCATCGACCGGAGAAGAAAATTTGTTGTGGTTAAAAATTTGAATAACGGGGAGTACACTAAATTCGAATACGATAAACTGATTTTAACCACCGGCTCGAAAGCAAAAAGTTTGAAGGATTTGCCCGGTTCGCTTGAAAATGTTTTTTACTTGAAACAAGTATCCGACCTTGTAAAAATTAAAGAATACATGAATGAAAATCCGGTTGAAAATGTATTGATTGTCGGCTCCGGATATATCGGTCTGGAAACCGCAGAAGCCTTTACGGAATTGGGCAAAAAAGTTTCCGTTTTGGAAATTGCGGAATTGCCGTTACCTGCCGCCGAACCGGAAATTCAACATCTTGTTTATACTTTACTTGAAAAAAAAGGCGTTCGGTTTTTAGGGAATGCTTCCAATGCCGGATTTATAACTGCCGGTAGCAAATTTAAAAATTTGAAATATAACGGTCGTTACATCGATTTCGATTTGGTGGTGGTTGCCATAGGAGTTAAACCCAACGTGGATTTGGCTGTAACGGCAAATTTGGAAATTGGAAACTATGGCGGACTAAAAGTTGATTCCAAACTCAAAACATCCGACCCAAACATTTTTGCCGCCGGAGACAATATTGAAGTAATTAACGGGATAACCAACCGCCCCGGTTATCTTCCGATTGCAACCGTTGCACATACTTACGGTCATATTGCCGGAGCCAATGCGGCGGGTAATAACCTTTTCGCCAAACCGGTAATAAAAAACATGGCAGTGCAAATTTTCGGTAATGCCTTTACTTCTACCGGTTTAACTTTGGAGGAAGCAAAAAAAATTTCCATTTATGCCTCCGGGGTTCACGCGGTTGTGAACAACCTTGTTAAAGTAATGCCGGAAAGTAAAAAGGTGTTCGGTAAAATAATTTTCGACAGGCAAACAAGAAAAATATACGGCGCTTCATTTTTCGGAGGGAAAGAAACAACCGGTTATGCCGATTTAATTTCCGCTTTGATATACACGAAAGCCGATGCGGATATCTTAACGGAACTAAACTTCAACTATACACCGCCTTTGTCGCCGTTTATAAATTTACTATCTGTTTTGGGAAGAAAAATACGGGAAACTGGAAGATGAGTAATTTGCACATTATCGAAAATCCGCTTATTAAACGGGATCTCACTTATTTGCGTGACAAGAATACAAAAGAATATCAATTCCGTTTGGCTCTGAAACGGATTTCTTTTATACTTGCAGCAGAAATAGGGAAAGAACTCTCCGTTATTGAAACAACTGTTGAAACTCCCTTGGAAACCACAACGGGGTACAAAATTGCCCAACAAATAGTTTTAATTCCGGTTCTACGTGCCGGATTGAGCATGGTTTCTGCTTTTATCGAAATGATTCCACAAGCAAAAGTTGGTCACATAGGCATGGAGAGGGACGAAGAAACTTTGAAAGCCAGAACATACTACTTCAAAACTCCCAAAAATTTGGATCAATCAAAAGTAATTGTGCTTGATCCCATGCTTGCCACCGGTGGCAGTGCGACGGCAGTATTTAACTTTTTGAAAGAAAACGGAGCAAACGATTGTGTGTTCGCTTGTCTCATAGCTGCTCCCGAAGGTATCGCAAAGTTGGCGGCGGAGCATCCGGAGATTCCTGTTTACACTGCAGTAAAAGACCGTCAATTGAACGAAAGAGGTTACATTTTACCGGGATTAGGTGATGCGGGAGATCGTACTTTTGGCACGTTATAAATATTTCAGTTTATTATTGTTGTTTTTCATGCCATTAACGGTTTTGCCCCAAAAATTCCCCGATAAAAAAATCGACAGCCTGTTAACTGCAGGTATTACCGAAATTGTAAAACAACAATACAATTCCGCTTACAAAATTTTTACAAGACTTGATTCTTCCAAACCGGATTTACCTTTCGGAAAAATTTACCGTGCTGCGGTTTTGATTGCCAAATCCACAGATTATGCGGAGGGATATAACTTTAATAAAATAAATGAATTACTGAATTCAGCTAAAGGAAAAAGTGAAGCCCTTTTGGAGCGAAATGAAAAGAGTTTATGGAATAATTATTTTGTTGCGTTAACTTTAGGCTACCGCGCATATTTTAAAATTCTTACCGGCTCGTATTTGGATGCTTTTGTTGACGGATACAAAGCCGTTCAATATTTCGAACGATGCATGCAAATAAATCCTGGATTTTCCGAAGCCTACTTGGCGCTTGGAACTTATAAATACTGGAAAAGTGCGAAAGCAAAGTCGTTGAATTGGTTACCTTTTTTTAATGATGAAAGAAAAGAAGGAATCAAACTTTTGGAGCATGCTGTGGATAATTCCAGTTACAATAAATATCTGGCGCTTAATTCGTTAATTTGGATTTATATAAATGAAAAAAAATACGCTAAAGCAAAAGAACTTGCTTTGACGGCTTTAAAAAATTTCCCGGGGAGCAGGTTTTTTATGTGGGGGTTGGCACGAGCTTATGAAGATATTGATAAAACGAAAGCAATTGAAACTTACAAACAAATACAAAATTCTTTAGCCGCCGAAAATCATCTCACCAACATAAACAATGTGGAACTACTGCATAAAATGGCAATGCTGTATCATAGGCAGAATAAATTAACCGAAGCTTTGAAACTTTTAACAGCTATAGACAATATAAAATTAAACGGGGAAGAAATGCAGCGGTTGGCAGAACGGTTAAGCAGAATAGATGCACTAAAGAAAGAAATTATAAATAAACTCTCCGGCCGGTAAATTAAAATCCCAGTATTTCCCAACTTCATTTTTAGGTGGAAAATAAAAATAATTTTGATTAAGATATAAATTAATATTTTCGTAAAAATTAAAATGGAAACACCCGCAATAAAATACGATTCGTTGCTGAATTCATTATTGGATACTTGCAAGAAGAATTTGGCGAACGTGAATGAAGAGCTTATAAAAAAAGCTTTTCAGCTTAGTTATGAAGCCCACAAAAACGATTTCAGGGCATCGGGTGAACCTTATTTTAACCATCCTTATGAAGTGGCAAGAATTGTTGCCAAAGAAATGCCGCTCGACGATATCTCGGTTATCAGCGCTTTGCTTCATGACGTTGTGGAAGATACCGATATCAGTTTGGATTTTATTCACCAGGAATTCGGCAAGGAAGTAGCCGAAATTGTTGACGGCGTCACGAAAATTGGCGGTGTTTTCCGCGGGCAATACATTACACAAGCCGAAAATTACCGGAAAATGCTTCTTTCGATGATTAAAGATGTGCGCGTAATTCTTGTTAAATTTGCCGACCGTCTGCACAATATGCGAACACTTGAGTATGTTAGTCCGCACAAACAACGCAGAATAGCAAAGGAAACCCTCGAAATTTATGCCCCGTTTGCTCACCGTTTCGGTTTGGCCAGAATAAAATGGGAAATGGAAGATATTGCATTCAAATATTTGAACAGGGAAGCTTACGAAGATATTGCTCAAAAATTGAAAGAAACAAGAGCGGCAAGAGAAAATTACATCAATAAAATTTGTGAACCGATTGCCGAAAGATTGAAGGAGCACGGTCTGAAATTCGAAATTAGTGGAAGACCGAAACATTTCTACAGTATTTACCGGAAAATGATCAAACAAAATAAACCGCTCGAAGATATTTACGATTTGCTCGCAATAAGAATAATTATAGAAAGTGATGACGTCAACGAATGTTATTACGTTTTAGGCATAATTAATCAGTTGTTCAAACCGATTCCCGAAAGATTCAAAGATTTTATTTCGATACCTAAAAAGAACGGCTATCAATCGATTCACAATACAGTGATAGGACCGGATGGGAGATTGGTCGAAATTCAGATTCGTACCAGACGGATGCATGAGGTTGCCGAAAAAGGTGTTGCCGCCCACTGGAAATATAAAGAAGATATTGTATCGACCGATAAGGATTTGGAAGAATGGGTTAATTGGGTTAGGGATATTTTCCAAACCGCTTCGGATGATGAAGCATCGAAAGAATTACTGGCAAGTTTCAAATTGAATTTATATCAAGATGAAATTTACGTTTTTACGCCGAAAGGGGATTTGAAAAGGCTGCCGATTAATTCAACACCGGTCGATTTTGCATTCGAAATTCACAGCCGGGTCGGTTATCATTGTATCGGAGCAAAGGTAAACGGGAAGATTGTTCCGCTAAATACGATTCTTCACAGTGGCGACCAAGTGGAAATTATCACATCAAAAAACCAACATCCCAACAAAAGCTGGCTTCAGTTTGTTAAAACTCACAAAGCGAAATCAAACATCCGCAAATACATTAAGAAAGAAGAAGAAAGAATAATCGAAATCGGAAAGCAAACTTGGGAGCGCAAAATCAAAAAGCTCAAATTGAGTTTTTCGAGCGACGATATAAACAAACTTGCCCGCAAATTGAAATTTAACAATTTGGCTGAATTTTATTCGGCAATAGCACAAGACAAAATTAATTTGGATGAAATACTCAATCCTCCCGCACAAGAAGAAAAAACCGAAGCACAACAGCTGCAATTTGACGACTTTGCGGAGCAAGCAAGAAAAACCGCCGGTGGTGTTCTGGTGGAAGGGGAACACAAAGGCATTGTTTACGAATATGCAAAATGCTGCAATCCTATTCCGGGTGATCCGATAATCGGGTTTATTACTGTGGGGCACGGAGTTAAAATCCACAGAAAAAATTGTAAAAACCTCATCTCAATGTCGCAAACAGAACCTAACCGGTTAATTCCGGTGGAATGGCCCAAAACAAACGGCAAATATTTCGTTGCTGGAATTACAATACGCGGGGAAGACAAACCGGGAATTTTGAAGGATATTTCGAACAGTATTACATCGTACAAAAATACCAACATAAAATCCGTTAACATTAATACAACCGATTCAATCTTCGTTGGACAAATTACGGTATATGTTGAAGATTTAAATCATCTAAACCGGTTAATAGAACGACTCAAAAAGGGTCAAGGAATATATTCCGTAGAAAGATTTGAAGCCGATTCAAGAACATTCGTATGATTGCTCCCGGAGAAAAAAATAGAATTTTAGGCATCGATTACGGCACCGTTAGAATTGGTCTTGCCATCACCGATCCGCTTGGCATGTTTGCATATCCGCTGACAACATTAAAAAACGATTCGACACTATGGAGCAAGCTTAGGGATATTAAACGTGAATATTCAGTTAAAGAAGTGGTTTTAGGTTATCCGTTGAAAGAAAACGGTGAAGTTTCTTCGAGCACATTGGCTGTTGAAAAATTTAAAAATATGTTGGAAGACAAACTGAAAGTTACGGTTCATTTGATTGATGAAAGGTATTCATCGGAACTAGCAAAAGATAGAATTTTGCAAACCACCGTATCGAAAAAGAAAAGACGCGATAAAAATCTTGTTGATAAACATGCGGCGGCAATAATTCTAGAAGATTATCTTGCCGGTTTGGAGTGAAAAACAATAAAAATCTTAAATTTATTATTTGACATTTTTACGTTTATAAGCTATTTTCACAAGGAATATAAAATCAAATTTGGGAGCACACACATATGACACTTGATGCACTTGGAATGATTGAAACCAAAGGACTGGTCGGCTCTATTGAAGCAGCCGATGCAATGGTTAAAGCTGCAAAAGTAGAATTAATCGGAAAAGAAGTAATTGGTGGCGGATATGTAACCGTTATGGTTAGGGGCGATGTGGGAGCAGTTAAAGCTGCAACCGATGCCGGTGCTGCTGCCGCACAAAGAGTTGGCGAACTTGTTTCCGTACATGTTATTCCTCGTCCTCATTCTGATGTTGAATTGATTTTACCTAAACGTTCATAACAGGTAAGATAAAATGGAATTAGCACTTGGTCTTATAGAGACCAAAGGTCTTGTTGGCGCAATTGAAGCGGCCGATGCAATGGTTAAAGCCGCAGAGGTAAAGCTCGTTGGAAAAGAAAAGGTAACCGGCGCTTTGATGCTTGTTAAAGTTATCGGTGAAGTTGCTGCAGTTAAATCCGCCGTCGATGCCGGTTCCGTTGCAGCGCAGAGAGTAGGTGAACTTGTTTCCGTGCATGTGATTCCACGCCCCGATGATCAGATCGATCCCTTGATAATAGAACAACTTAAAAAAGAGAAAAAGACCGGAATCCGGACCGAAACCGGAAGCAAACCTACCGAGCCGGTAAAGGAAGAAAAAACGGTTGCTTCCACACCCGAAGAAACCTCCGGAGAACCAGAAGCAGAATCCGCGGAACAACAAACGGTTGAAATAAAAACTGCTCCGGAAAAACCAACCGGAAATATTCCGCCGGAAGAGGAACTGAATAAAATGAATGTTCATCAATTAAGAAAATTGGCGCGCAGTTTTGAAAATTTCCCAATTCACGGAAGACAAATTTCCAAAGCCAACAGACAAAAACTGTTAGATTATTTTAATTCTTTGCGCTAAAATGTTTACATAATCTTAATTTGAAACTCCACAACTCGTGGAGTTTTTTTATATTTAAATGATATGAAAAAGAAATTTACTCCGATAATTTTAATTTTTGTGTTTTCGGTATTGCTTTGGGTTTACGTTTCCTTTTCCGGTGAATATACGATAAATTTGAAGTTGCCCATCGAAATTAAAAACATTCCCGAAGGTTATGCAGTCAGTTCGTACTCTGCCGATTTCGTATCTCTGAGTCTCAAAGGAAGAGGATGGCAGCTTGCGCAACATACTGTTGGAAGAAACCCCAAGTTTTACGTCTATTGCAAAGGAACGAAAAAAAACCAATCGGTATCAATCAGAAACGAAGTGGAACATAATCCGTGGATTTCTTCCACATTACAAATTGTGGAAACATCACCTCAAATATTTAATTTCACAATTGAAGAAATAAAAAGTAAAAAAGTTGAAATAATACCGGTTATATCAATGGTGTTCAAACCTGGCTACGGGCTCGTTTCGGATATTGAAGTTGAGCCGGATTCCGTTGTTATTATCGGTCCGGAAAGCAGGGTTGAACCCGTGGATTTGGTTAAAACGGAATTGAAAATTTTTGAAAATCTCGATAGACCCGTGGAAGAAGTTTTGAAATTGGAAAAAATTGATTTCGTTAAATTCAACATCGACGAATGTAAAGTTAAGTTTGACGTCCAGAAAATTGTTGATAAAACGTTCGACGATGTAGTGGTTGAAACCAAAAATGTACCGCCGACTCAAAAACTGGTATTAACTCCCGCAAAAATAAAAGTCGTTTTGCGCGGAGGAATTAAAATTTTAACACAAATTAAAAATGAAGACATTAAAGCTTTTGTTGAATTTAACCAGGCGCTCAAAGATACTTTGGGTGCCATTCAACCGACGGTAATTGTACCCGAAAAAACGGTTTTAATAGATGTTAAACCGGCCAGATTGGATTACATAATTAAAAAATATTGATATGTTTATAACTTTCGAAGGATTGGATTTTTGCGGTAAATCGACACAAGTAAAACTTCTTGAGAAATATTTTAAGTCCGAAAATAAAACAGTTAAAATTATCCGTGAACCGGGGGGAACGAAAATTTCGGAAAAGGTACGGGAAATTTTACTTGACCGCAACAATTTTGAAATGTCGGACGAAACTGAATTGCTCCTTTTCACCGCCAGCCGTATTCAACTTGTGAAAGAAGTGATTATACCGAACGTACGTAAGAATAATGTTGTTATATCCGACCGCTTTCATCATTCGTCAATTGCATATCAAGGCTTCGGAAGGGGAATTGATTTGGAGTTTGTGGAAAACCTTCAAGCATTTGCAATTAAAGAAGCCCGCCCCGATGTAACTTTTTTCCTCGATATTCCCGTTGAAACGGTTGTGGAAAGAAAAGCGAAGGTTGAAAATTCGGAGTTAGACCGCATAGAAATTTCACAAACGAATTTCTATGAAAAAGTTAGGGATGGATATTATTATTTGTTAAACAAAGATAAATACATTGTGAAAATAGACGGAACTTTACCCGTTGAAGAAATTCATAAAATTATTATTGATAAAATAAAAGAAATTTAAGTTAAAAAGGAATAAATTTGCGATGCGAAGAAAAATATATACAACTCTAATTCTGTTCATTACCGCAGGCTTGCTTTTTGCACAAACCGATATTTATTTCAAAATTTCCAAAGCCATTGATATTTTCGGCAGAATCTATAAAGAGATTACATTGCATTACGTTGATGAAATTGATCCGGAAGAATTCATGCTTGCCGGAATAAGGGGAATGCTTGCTTCATTGGATCCTTACACGGTTTATATAGATGAGAACCAACAGAAAGACATCGAATTGATTACAACCGGCAAATATGGCGGCATAGGAGCCACGGTATCGCTGAAAAACGGTAAAGTGACGATTGTAGATCTTATTGAAGGATATTCAGCTCAAAGACAAGGTATCCGGATTGGTGATGTAATTTTAATGGTCGATTCGGTCGAAGTTAATAAAGATAATTATGACGAATTAAGTTCCTTGCTTAAAAAAACACCCGGCACCGAAATAGAAGTTGTTGTTAAACGGGAAGGCGTTGACGAAAATTTGATTTTTAATCTGGTAAGTGAAGAAATCGAAATTAAAAATGTTCCGTATTTTGCATTTGTCCCGGCAAACAGCAATAACGCTTATATCAAGCTCAGCGGATTTACGAGGGGCGCCGGCGCAGAAGTTAAAAATGCTCTGTTCGAACTGGAAAAACAAAAAGAAATTAAATCGATAGTATTGGATTTAAGGGGAAATCCGGGCGGACTTCTGGATGCTGCCGTTGATATTGCCGAAAAATTCCTTAAAAAAGGGAGTTTGATTGTTTCGGTCGTTGGAAGGGATACAACACGAATTCAAAAATACTACTCGAAGGAAGTGCCGGTTGTTGGTGATGCCAAAGTTGCCGTGTTGATAAACGGTGGTTCGGCTTCAGCTTCCGAAATATTAACCGGTGCAATTCAAGACCACGACCGGGGAATTGTTGTCGGTACTCCGTCGTTCGGTAAAGGTTTGGTGCAGACCGTCGTGCCACTTTCCTTCAACACATCGTTAAAGCTTACTACCGCAAAATATTATACTCCAAGCGGCAGGTGCATTCAGAAAATCGATTACTCAAAAAACAAGGTATTCACCGAACATAATCTTATTAAAAAGCTTGAATATAAAACGGATAATAAACGCTCCGTTTTCAGCAGTGGCGGAATCTTACCCGATACAACCGTACCGGAAAGAGCGGAATCCGAACAAATTGAATTTCTACTTGCACGCGGAATGTTTTTTAAATTTGCTTCATATTACTTTAATACCAACAAAATAAGTAAGCTTGATTTGATTGATAAGAACGATTTGTATAACAGGTTTTTGAATTATTTGGATGCACAACGGATAAACTACACATCGAAAGAAGAGAAATTATTATCGGAATTAACGGCTATGATAAAAGAGAAAAAATATAATTCCGATTTGGAAAGCGGATTAATGAAGATTAATAAAAAACTGCAAAAAATTAAACGGGATGAACTTAAAAAATTTAAAGATGAAATTATATTGGAAATTATGACGGAACTTGCCGCACGCCTGAAAGGAAGAAAAGGCAGAATCGAAGAATCGTTAAAGAACGATAAACAGTTCAAAACCGCTTATGAAATTCTGAATAATTCTAAACTCTACAATCAAATATTGGCTTACGGTGGTTGACGTTCTCATTTTTATTGCTTTGGTTTTCAGCGGAATTGTTACCGGAATTGCATCGAGCATGTTGGGTATTGGCGGCGGATTGATTTTCATTCCCGTCCTCACATTTCTTCTCCCGTATTTAGGTGTTTCACAACCGGAATTGATTCATATTGTTGTAGCTACCTCTTTGTTAGCAGGAAGTTTTTCTTCCGCCGGCGCATTTGTTCAGCATTATAAAATGAATAATGTGGTCTTCGGAAAAGCAATACCTCTTCTTACTGGCAGTTTGATTTCCGCTTTTATTATTCCAAGATTTGTAATTACAATTGATGCGGCGGTGCTGAAAATTACAATCATTACAATTTTATTGCTTGTGGCAATTAAAATTTTATTTGAAAAGAACGGCGAGGCGGTTCTGAAAAAAAAATTAAACGACAAATTCCTTTTCCCGTTCGGTTTGATTGTAGGCGGAATTTCTGCATTAACCGGTTTGGGTGGAGGTATAATTTTTGTCCCCATACTCACGTTCTTTTTCGCACTCGACATTAAAAAAGCAATTGGAACGGCAACGCTTGTTGTGGCAATTACAATGATTAGCTCTACTGTTGCTTACGGGTTGTTGAACTCCGGTGTGGAAAATATAGAAGGACTTATTGGTTTTATTCACGTTTATGCCGGTTTGTCGCTTGGTGCAGGTGCATTGTTAGGAAATTTTACCGGTGCAGGATTTTTTAAAAAACATTCATCCAAAACCATAAAAAAAATCTTTGCCGTATTTATCATTATTATTGTTTTGAAAACATTCATTTAGATTCAATCCGGATTACATAACACTTTTCGATATTAATTTTGCATCAAAAGCAATGAATTTAACAAAAACGAGTTTTTACTTCTTATCATTTAATTTATTTTAAGTATTGCAAATTTTGTATCTTTACATTTACTTTAATATTGATTTTAGCCGTAAAAACAAATAAATTCCAAGTTTCGAAATATTATTAATGATAGCCGAAAGACTAAAAACCGTTGAGAGGAAAATTGCCGAAGCATGCAAGCGGGCAAACCGGAAAAGGTCGGAAATAAGATTAATCGCCGTTTCCAAAACCCAACCGGATGAAGCTGTTTTGGAAGCATATAAGCTCGGTATTAAAGATTTCGGTGAAAATAAGGCGCAGGAATTAAAAAGAAAAGCATCGGATATAAAAGAAAATATCACTTGGCATTTTATCGGACATCTGCAAACAAACAAAGTTAAAGATGTAGTTAAGGTTTCGGAATTTATTCATTCGGTGGATTCAATAAAATTGGCAAATGAAATTAATAAACGTGCCGGAAAAGCGGGTAAAAAGCAAAAGGTTCTTCTTGAAATTAATACCTCGGGTGAAGAAACCAAGTACGGTTTGAGAGACGAAAAAGAAATTATTGCGTTAGCACGGTTTTGTACTGAAGCCGGAAACTTGGAGCTCACCGGTTTAATGACTATGGCGCCTTTTGTACAAGATGAGAAAATACTCCGTAATTGTTTCGGTTCGTTAAGGGAATTAAAAGAAAAGCTGAACCGTCAAGGTTTTAACATCACCGAACTTTCGATGGGAATGACAAACGATTACGAAATTGCAGTGGAAGAAGGAGCCACAATGTTAAGAATCGGTACGGCTATTTTCGGTTCAAGAAAATATTGAGGATAAAATGAAATTCACACCGTTTGGTATTAAAAGTCAGGAATTCACAAAATCCGTTCGCGGTTACGATAAAGACGAAGTGAAAGCCTACTTGGAAAAACTTGCCGATGAATTCGAAAAACTGACGGAAGAAAACGGCAAACTTAGTGAAGAGATTGCCGAACTTAAAGAGCGAATGGAAGATTACAAAAAAATCGAGAAAAATTTTCAAGAATCGTTAATTGCCGCACAAGAAGCATCGAGCAGGGCAATTGAAGATGCAAAAAAACAAATTGCAATAATGATGAAAGAAGCTGAGCTGAAGGGAAAGCAGATTATAGAAAAAGCCGAAGAAGAAGCTCAGTTTATCCGCGAAGGTGTTTTTCATCTGAAAGAAGAAAAAGAACTTTTAGTGGCTAAATTAAAAGCAATTATAAATTCACAATTGGAATTATTGGATATGAAACTATCCGATAAAGAAACGGAAATAAAAGAGGAAGAAATACCGGAAAGTGAAAACCCCGATTCGAAAGATGACGGCGAAATGGATATTGATGATATTGTGGAGAAATTAATATGAGTGAATTAATTAACAAAATAAACGAAACCCTTGAAGTAATAAGACAAACAACCACCGGGAAATATGAAATTGGTATTATTCTCGGAACCGGATTAGGAGGTTTGGTCAACGAAATTGAAATTGAACATGAAATAAATTATTCCGACTTGCCTCATTTCCCTTTGTCCACGGTGGAATCGCATAAAGGTAAATTGATATTCGGTAAAATCGGCAATAAAAATGTTGTGGCAATGCAAGGCAGGTTTCATTACTACGAAGGTTACTCGATGCAGCAAATTACGTATCCCGTAAGGGTAATGAAATTCTTGGGTGTGGAAACATTATTGGTATCGAATGCGTGCGGAGGCATGAATCCCTTGTTCCGCAAAGGTGATGTAATGATTATCGTCGATCATATTAATTTGCTTGGCGATAATCCGCTTATTGGTAAAAATGAAGATGAATTGGGTCCCCGTTTTCCCGATATGAGTGAACCTTACAGTTATGATTTAATCGAGCTTGCCGAATCGGTTGCGCTGGAAAATAAAATTAAAGTGCAAAAAGGAGTTTACGTTGCAGTTCCCGGACCAAATTTGGAAACAAAAGCTGAATACAGATTTTTAAGAACAATCGGTGCGGATGTGGTTGGAATGTCAACAATTCCCGAAAACATTGTTGCGAACCACATGGGAATGAAAGTACTGGGAATCAGCATTATTACGGACGAATGTTTCCCCGAAGCTTTAAAGCCGGTTGATGTAAAAGAAATTATTGCAACCGCAATGGAAGCGGAACCGAAAATGACATTAATAATGAAAGAGGTAATAAAAAAACTGTGAATGAAGTAAAAAAAATCTATTATATAACGCCCGTAATTTTGGCGCTGATAATTTTTTTCTCAAATTTTCTCGGAGCCGATTTAATTTCTGGGGAAATTTATAAGTTTACGGTCTGGTTTGTTCTTTCCCTGTTTGCATTTGCTTGCGGATGGATAATCAACCTTACTTTGGGTTGGGAGTACGGTGGAAAAATTACATTCGCCGTAATTGTTGCCGCAACACTTCTCAGCTTGGTTCTTATCCTTGCTTTTGTAGGTTATTTCGAACAATCGGAAGAAAAAGCCGTGCTGCCTATGGATACTTTGGTTCTTTACAGTCTCCGGAATATTTTCGTGGGTTTGATGGGTGTTTTCGGAATGGCGGTATCGAATGTATTTCAATTGCAGCGCAAAGTTGAAAAAATGTCAGCCGGCTGGCATGGTTCCGAAAAAATTATCCGAAATGCCGAAAAGGAAAGCGAGATAATAGTAAAGGAAGCTAAATTAAATGCCGACAAAATTATCACTGATGCTAAAAAGCAAGCAAATCAAATTATTGAAGTTAGAAATAAAATAGAAAGGCAAATAAAAGAGTTTATTCAGATTGAAAAAGACTTAATAAAAAAATATGAAGAAAACGAATAAAAAATAACCGGCGAGAGACATTACCATGAAATTCAAACAATACGACAAAATAAGCTATCCGAAGATTGAAGAACAAATACTTAAATTTTGGGAAGACAACAAAATATTCGAAAAAAGCATTGAAACACGACCCGAGAATAAACCATTCACTTTTTACGAAGGACCTCCGACGGCAAACGGAAAACCGGGCTTGCATCATGTTATGGCAAGAACACTAAAAGATTTGGTGTGCCGTTACAAATCGCTGCAAGGCTACCGTGTGCACCGGAAAGCAGGCTGGGATACTCACGGTTTACCCGTTGAAATTGAAGTTGAAAAACAACTTGGAATTAAAAACAAAAGCGAAATACCGGAATTCGGTGTAGCCAAATACAACGCTGCATGTAAAAATTCCGTTTTCACATATAAAGATTTGTGGGAAAAAATGACAACCCGCATGGGATATTGGCTTAACCTGGACGATGCTTACATTACTTGCGATAACAACTATATAGAATCGGTCTGGTGGGCACTCAAAAATCTTTTCGACAAAGGGTTGATTTACAAAGATTATAAAATCGTTCCGCAATGTCCCAAATCCGAAACGGTGCTTTCTTCCCACGAGCTTGCTTTGGGTTATAAAGAAACAAAAGATCCTTCCGTTTATGTTTTGATGGAATTGGAAGAATCGGAATTGACCAAAGAAGGTAAAACCTATTTTCTGGTTTGGACAACCACTCCGTGGACACTGATTTCCAATGTGGCTTTAGCTGTCGGACCGGATATCGATTATGTAAAAATAAAAATAGACGACGAATATTTAATACTGGCAAAAGACAGATTGGGAGTTATCAATCAAGATTACGAAGTAGTTGACAAATATAAAGGAAAAGATTTAGCCGGTCAGCATTACAAACAATTGTTCGACTATCTGAAAGTTGATAAAGACGCTTTCTATGTTGTTGAAGCGGATTTTGTAAGTACGGAAGACGGTTCCGGCATTGTGCACATGGCTCCGGCTTTCGGTGCGGACGATTATGAAGTTTCGAAAAAATATAATTTACCTTTTCTCCAACCCGTAACACGCGGCGGTAAATTTACCGATGAGGTTACCGATTTCAAGGGAATGTTCGTAAAAGATGCCGATGAAGGAATCATCAAAAAATTGCGTGAAATGGGCAAACTCTATAAAAAAGAAACCATCGTGCACTCGTATCCATTCAGCTGGAGGTTCGACAATGTGCCCGTTATTTATTATGCACGCGAATCATGGTTCATTAAAACAACTAAAGTAGCCGGCAGAATGGTTGAACTGAATAAAACCATTAACTGGCACCCGCCGGAAGTGGGAAGCGGACGGTTCGGCAATTGGTTGGAAGAAAATAAAGACTGGGCTTTATCGAGAGACAGATTTTGGGCAACACCACTGCCTATTTGGATTAGCTCCGATGGCGATATGTTTGCAATCGGAAGTATTGCCGAATTGAAGGAAGGATTTGTGGAAAGGGACGGCAAAAGAATTAAAGTGGCGGATTTGCCCGAAGAGGAAATAGATTTACACAAACCGTTCGTTGACGAAGTGATGTTCGAAAAAGACGGCAAAATTTATAAACGTACACCCGAATTAATTGACGTTTGGTTCGATTCCGGATCAATGCCCTTTGCACAATTTCATTATCCGTTTGAGAACAAAGAAGTGTTCGAACGAAATTTTCCGGCCGATTTTATTTGTGAAGGCATAGACCAAACACGAGGATGGTTTTACACCCTTCATGCAATCGCCACAATGCTTTTCGATAGCGTGGCTTATAAAAACGTTATTGTTAACGAATTGATTCTCGATAAAAAAGGCATGAAAATGTCGAAATCGAAAGGTAACACGGTCGATCCTTTCGCACTGTTCGATAAATATGGCGCCGATGCCACTCGCTGGTATTTGATTACCGTAAGCCCGCCGTGGAAAACAACTTTGTTTGACGAAGACGGAATTGTGGAAGTTCAAAGAAAATTCTTCGGTACGTTGGTTAACACTTACTCGTTCTTTGCTTTGTACGCAAATATCGACGGGTTCACTTTTGCCGAAGATAAAATTCCTTATGAGAAAAGACCGCAAATCGACCGTTGGATTATTTCAAAACTAAGCAGTTTAATTACTGAATATCAAAATTATATGGATAATTACGATGTGACTAAAGCGGCCAGAGCGGTTGCCTCTTTTACCGTCGATCAATTATCCAATTGGTACGTACGTAGAAATAGAAGAAGATTCTGGAAATCGGAAATAAGCGAATCGAAAATTGCAGCTTACCAAACCTTGTATGAAGCTCTGATTACCATAACTAAACTTACCGCTCCATTCGCTCCATTCATCGCCGAGGAGTTGTACAAAAATCTTAACGATGTAAGCGGACTCGAAAAATACGAATCGGTGCACTTGGTGGATTTTCCGGAGCCCTTCTATAATGAAGAAGAACTGGAATTTAACATGGATGTAGCTCAAAAAGTCGTTTACCTTACACGTTCGATGAGAGCCAAATCCAACTTGAAAGTAAGACAACCCTTGCGTAAAATTATGGTTGCAACCGGCGCCAAAAAAAGAGAAGCAATTGAAAAAATGCAAGATTTAATACTTGATGAAGTGAATATTAAAGATTTGGTTATCTTAAAAGACGACTCGAGTATTGTAACAAAATCGGCAAAACCCAATTTTAAAACACTTGGACCCAAATACGGAAAGTTAATGAAAAAACTTGCCGGAGCAATCAAAGCGTTTTCAAATGAAGAAATTACCGGCTTGGAAAAAAACGGTAAAATCGAAATTGAAATAGACGGGAATAAAATTGAATTGACCACCGGCGATGTTGAAATTGTAAGTCAACAAATAGAAGGATGGCTGGTTGAATCGCAAGGCGGGATTACCGTTGCAATAGATACCGAACTGGATGAAGATTTAATTGCCGAAGGTTATGCAAGGGAATTTGTGAATAGAGTTCAAAATTTGAGAAAAGATGAAGGATTGGACGTCGTCGATAGAATTAATGTTTACGTTAAAGGCGACGACAAGTTAATTGAATATATTAAAAAAGCCGAGAACTATGTGAAGAATGAAGTCTTGGCAAACAATATTTTTTATAATAACAGCTCAAAAGGAGAAGGGCAAGAGTTGAAGCTCGGAGAGTTCAATTGTTTTGTTGCAATTGACAAGGCATAATAGTAACTTTCCGACAAAGTGGAGGAAATTATGGCTAAAAAAGAAGAAAAAAAGAAAGCTGCAAAAACAAAAACCGCCAAAACTCAAAAAAAACGAGATACAAAAAGTGAGCCGGCTAAAAAGACGGTGAAAAAAACAACAGCGAAAAAAGCAACATCAAAAAAAACGGCCACAACGAAAAGTACCAAAAAAACTGCAACTAAAGCAAAAACGAAAAGTACTCCGGAAACTTCCGCTAAAAAAGGAAAAACAACCAAAAAAGTTTCTTCAAGAAAAAGTACGGTGAGGGAAGTTGAAGTAATTTCGCCAACCAAAAAGGTAAGAAAAATAAAAGGCTACGGTAAAAAGGATTTGGCGATGTTCAAGAAAGTAATTCTTGAAAAACGTGCGGAAATTTTAGACCAGTTGCAAAATTTGAGAGAGCAAATGATGGATTCCACTACAGGCCAATATGTAAATGAGAATTCGCCTTATTCTTTGCACATGGCCGAGCAAGGTACAGATGCACAAGAGAGAGAAAAGTTGTATTTGTGGGCTCAGAGAGAAACAAAATTTTTAAGTTATTTGGAAGACGCTTTGGCAAGAATCGAAAACGGTACATACGGAATTTGCGTGGAATGTATTGATGAACCTCAACATCTGTGTCCCACTTGTCCTTTAATCCCGAAAGAACGGTTGTTAGCCGTACCGCATACTCAGCATTGCGTTCAAGTAAAACAGAAGATGCAGAGGAAGTTTTAAGGGTGAGAGTTTTATATATTTCCCTGCTTGTAGTAATCGTCGATCAAGTTACGAAGTTATTGGTTAAAGGGATAACCATACCGTTTTTGAATATTAATCATAAAGGAATGGAATACGGCTCCAATTTCGATGTATTCGGTTCGTTTTTCAAAATCTGGTATGTTGAAAATCCCGGTATTGCATTCGGTTTCAGTGTTGGCGATGGTACGGCAAAGTTGCTGCTTTCATTGTTTACGATTGTGGCAAGTTTGCTTATTTTATACTTTTTGTGGAAAGTACGGAAGGAAAGTCTTGTACTGCGTGTTGCACTTGCTTTGATTTTGGGTGGTGCAGTGGGGAATCTAATCGACCGCACGTTCTACGGTGTAATTTTCGGGTATGCGCCGTTGTTCTACGGAAAGGTAGTGGATTTTTTCAGTGTGGATTTTTTCGATTTTACATTGTTCGGTCATACTTACGAACGTTGGCCTATTTTTAACGTTGCCGATGCCG
>Ga0256833_1000719_pt1 | contig 25353 bp, 23 predicted proteins | sample 356284metaG_FD_190535 | JGI IMG/M metagenome (GOLD analysis project Ga0256833, IMG submission 190535) | Hydrothermal vent microbial communities from Mid Atlantic Ridge, Atlantic Ocean - 356-284 | ecosystem: Environmental > Aquatic > Marine > Hydrothermal vents | place: Atlantic Ocean: Mid... | reverse complement strand
GCAGATATAAAATCTTCTATTAAATTTACAAGAGTCGATACCAAAGCTTCGGTAGAGATAGATTATAATCCAAACTCTATCAAGCCCAATCCAAAACAGCAAGAGTTAATGGGTAAAATCATGCAAGGCAATGCAACCCCACACGATAAAAAAGAGTTTGGGGAGTTGTGGCAAGATAGAGTTTCAAGAATAGCTCAAAATATTGATGAGGTTATCACTCTTAATGTACGTCATATTTAAATAGATTATTATAACAAATAAATGATTTCAACTCTTTTATATAATCTGAACCTCGTTCTGAATATTTCTCTAAGTTGGAAACCAATACCAACCCTTTAATATGTCTACCTTTTGCTCTTTGACTACTGCGTATTTTGCGTAAATTCTCATAGGCAAAATGGGTATTGATATTGTGAATGTAACTCTTTACACTCTCTCTAGGGGAACTAAATGTTTTGACTTCAAACTTTCTATTTCCCCTCTTTTTAGGAACAATACCACATCCTTGTGAGAAACAGCGTTGACCATAATAGTTGTATCCATATCGTGCAAAACGTGATGTTCCCCATTGACTCTCTTTTGCTCCTTGTGCTAAAGCTAGAGATGCTGGGACAATGTCTAAACGTGCTAGAAGTCTATTCCAACTGCTATTATCTTCGATTTTAAAATCTTCTATTTCATATTTCTTGGCTAAATAGAGAACTGTTTTTTTATCCTCTTTTGTTATACTATTTTTATCTCTTTTCCATCTAATAACTTTTTTTCTCATTTTAAGAATCTCTTGATTTCTACTCTCAACAAGATAGAAAAAATATTTAAAGAAAATCTCTTTTCTCTCTTTTCCTGCTGGATATTTCTTGAAATTTGGAAGAGGCATATATTTAAGTTTTGAAGTAGTTTTTTTATGATGTTTAATTCTATTTGTTATTGATTGCTGTTTATTTATTGCTACTATCTGACTTGGTTTTAATGCAATAATAAAGTCTATATCCTCTTTTGCATTATTTATAATCTTTTCTACTCTGATAGAAAGCTCTTCTCCTGCCTCTTGATAAATCTTTTTAATAGCCTCTTCTAACTCTTGTCTCTCTCTAATTTGAGAGATACTCTCTACTACTTGCTCTTTATTATCTATTGGAGTTTTAGAAGTCTCTTTTGTTGTAAAGAAGTAGCTTAATAGTATAAATAAAAGAGCTATAAAGCAATAAAATATCTTTTTTAGCATACTTTAATCCTTCTGATTTAAAAGAACTTCAATTCTCTTTTTAGCTCTACCCATAACCTCTTTTATAGCAATATCAACACTCTCTTTTGCCTCTTGGGAAACCCTTTCAATTGCTAGATTTAATGCTTTTTTTCTATTTTCTCTTGCTTTTCTAGCCTCTTCTTGTGCTTTTAATTCTGCTTTAGTTATCTCTTCTGCTTTTTTTTCTATCTGCTCTTTAGTTTCAATTGCTTTTATGAGTTCTACTTTTGCCTTCTCTTTTCCACTTCCTGTTGTTTTTTTTGCAACCTCATGTGCTATCTCTAACTCTTTTTTAGACTCTTTTAACTCCAATAATGCTTGTTCTTTTGCAACGTTTAATAGTTTGGCATCTTTGCAAACTTTATCTTTTACATTATTTGCTTTTAAAATAACATCATTGGTTCTTTTCTTTGCCTCCTCACTAGCATTTTTTGCTGTTTTTTCTGCTTTTTTTTCAATTTTAGATACTTCATTTACACTTTTTTGTGCTTTTTCTTTTATACTTTGAACTTTTTTTAGTCTCTCTTTTGCTACTTTTTTTGCTATCTCTAACTCTTTAACTCTCTTTATAACCTCTTTTTGTGCCTGATTACTGCTTTGAGTTAATTTTTCTTTGGCTATTTTATGCTCTTTTTCTATCTCTTTAATATTGGCTTTTACAAGTTCTTCAATCTCTACTGCTTTTTTTACAGTTTCTTTTCGTTTTTCTTTGATTTTAGTAGCTTTTTCAGCCTCTTCTTTAGCTATTTTTTCAAGTTTAATTGCTTTTTTAGCTACCTTATCAATATATTTTTTAGTTATATCCATAGCTTTTTTAAGATTATCTTTTGCTACTATTTCAGCTTTTGTTGCATTATCAAACTTTTTATGTGCTTCTTTACTCTTTAATAGAGCTTTTTGGATATCTGTCATTGCTTCTTCTAATACTTGACCTTTACTCTTTTTAGCTACTTCTCTAGCAATCTTTTCTATTTTATAACACTCATCTAACTCTTTTTTTGCCTCTTCTTTACGTTTAACAGCTTTCTTCTCAATCTCTTTTGCTAACTTTTCTTCTTTTATTGCTTTGTTGAGTGCTATTTGAGCTTTTTCTTTCTCTTTTAGTATCTTTTTTTTGAGTGGATTTTCAATAATCTTTTCTGTAATAATAGTACTAGAGAGAGAAGTGTTCTCTTCATCTGCACTAGTTAAGCTAGGAACGAGGTAGTAAGAGACAATAGATAGGGAGAGTATGCTACTAAAGAGTAAATCTTTTCTCAATAATATATTTTTCTTCATGGCTATTCCTTTTATTTTAACAATATACTTATTACAAAACTAAAATTAGTGTTGTAAGAAATATAGTGAATATCTCATGAGTCCAGAACTATTATCAATAATTAATTTGTAAATATAACAGAATATAGTGAAAATGTCAAATTAACATTGAATTTTAATATAAAAGGAGACTCTAAACCCTAACCCCCTCTCATAAAAGATAGTGTATACTTCCACTAAATAAAAAATATAGATAACATAAGGATAAAACATATGAAACAAGTACCTATTCTCGTTTTAGATTTTGGTTCACAATATACACAATTAATAGCAAGAAAATTAAGAGAATCAGGGGTTTACTGTGAAGTAGTTCCTTATAGAGAGAGTTTAGCAAATATTAAAGCACGTAAACCACAAGGGATTATTTTATCAGGTGGTCCTGCTTCTGTTTATTCAGAAGATGCCTATAAACCTAGTGAGGGTATTTGGTCTATGGGTATTCCTATTATGGGAATATGTTATGGTATGCAGTTGATTACACAACGTTATGGTGGAGAGGTTGTATCGGCTGACCATCATGAGTATGGAAAAGCAAAATTGACCATTACAGAGCATAAAATATTTAAGGGAATGAGAAATAATGAAACAGTATGGATGAGTCATGGGGATAGAGCAGAACGGATTCCTGAAAGCTTTGAAGTTATTGGTAGCTCTGAAAACTCTCCATTTGCAGGGATTGCCAATGTAGAACAAAATATCTATGCCTTTCAATTTCACCCAGAGGTACATCATACAGTAGAGGGTACAAAGCTTCTAAAAAACTTTGCCAAATATATTTGTGGTTGTGATAGTACATGGAATATGGGTGGATTTGCCAAAGAGAAGATAAGGGCAATAAAAGAGCAGGTAGGAGATAAGAAGGTTCTATGTGGTGTAAGTGGTGGAGTAGACTCCTCTGTTGTTGCTGCAATGCTAAATGAAGCTCTACCAAAAGAACAGCTTATCTGTGTATTTGTAGACCAAGGATTACTCCGTAAAAATGAGGCAGAAGATGTTCAAAATATGTTTAAACTTCTTGATATTCCTCTAATTACTATTGATGCCAAAGAGGAGTTTATGAGAGTTTTAGAGGGTATCTCTGACCCAGAATTGAAACGTAAAGCTATTGGAGAGAAGTTTATAGAGGTGTTTGATGCAGAGGCTAAAAAACATACCGATGTAGCTTTCTTAGCACAAGGCACACTCTATACAGATGTGATTGAGTCGGTTTCGGTCAAAGGTCCATCTAAGACTATTAAATCACACCATAATGTAGGTGGACTACCTGATTGGATGACCTTTGAGCTGGTTGAACCTCTACGAGAGATATTTAAAGATGAGGTACGAAAACTTGGACTTGAATTGGGATTGCCAAAAGAGATGATAGGTCGTCACCCATTCCCTGGGCCAGGGTTGGCTATACGAACCATGGGTGCAGTAACAGAGCATGGGCTACATCTAATTCGTGAATCTGATGCTATTATGCAAGAGGAGTTAAGAGCAACAGGATATTATGATAAAGTTTGGCAAGCCTTTACCGTGCTTCTAAATGTCCAATCAGTAGGGGTTATGGGCGATAATCGTACTTATGACAACACCGTATGTGTACGAATTGTAGAATCAGTAGATGGAATGACAGCTACTTTTGCTCATGTGCCTCATGATGTTTTAGAGGGTATAAGTAGACGTATCATTAATGAAATTGATGGAATCAATCGTGTAGTTTATGATATATCTTCAAAACCACCTGCAACGATTGAGTGGGAGTAAGAGAAGAATAATATAGTAGTAAATCGAAACTGTTTAATAGTAAATATAAAAAATATGTTTCATTTATCCTTTTTTGAAGGGAAATATTATATAGATAACTAAGAGAGAGTAATTTATTCACAATTCTTATTCTTTTGTTAAGTATAAAGTATAAATTTAATTTAGGAGTTTAAATGGAGCAGTTATTATTGGGTATTATTATTACCATTGCCATCTCTACGGTGGTTAATGTTTTTTTAAAAAAGATTGATATACCTACCGTTATTGGATATATATTTACAGGGTTAATTATTAGTCAGATTTTTCATTTTGGAGATGAGTCTCGAGAGATGTTGTCTGATTTAGCTGAGTTTGGTATTGTTTTTCTTATGTTTACGATAGGGTTGGAGTTTTCTATTAGTCATATGAAAGCGATGAAAAAAGAGGTATTTGTCTATGGTGGCTTACAAGTTACTCTATCTAGTCTACTCTTTACTTTTATAGCATATAGTTTTTTTGGCGTTGAGTTAAAAACATCTATGGTTATAGGTATGGCACTCTCTCTCTCTTCTACTGCTATTGTATTAAAGGTACTTAATGAGAGTGGAGAGATTCATTCAGGTTATGGTCGGGTAACTTTGGGAATTTTACTATTCCAAGATTTAGCTGTTATTCCTATGCTCTTGATGATTTCTATCTTCACCTCTGAAAATGCCTCTATTTCAGAGCTTTTGATACATACTGTTATATCTGCTATTATTGTATTTGTAATACTTTTTATTGTAGGAAAATTCTTTATAGAGCGTTTTTTTGATTGGGTTATAAGCTCTGATTCAGAAGAGATATTTTTAGCTTCAGTCATATTAACAGTTATTGGAGCATCTGTTTTAGCAGAGCATTTTGGTTTCTCTTTCTCTTTGGGTGCGTTTATAGCAGGTATGACCATTGCTGAGACAAAGTATCGTTATCGAATTGAAGCCGACCTTGTACCCTTTAGAGATATTCTATTAGGTATCTTCTTTGTTACGATTGGTATGCAGATAGATATAGGGATAGTAGCTGATTTTGGATTGATTATTTTGGGACTTTTGGTAGCAATTATGCTATTAAAAGCGTTGATTTTATTTGTCTCATTACGTCTCTTTATGCAGAGTCGTTCATCTATAAAATCGGCAATGGCTTTGATGCAAGTAGGAGAGTTTGCATTAGCTATTTTTGCGTTAGCAAGAAGCAATGAGCTTATATCTGCTCAAACTAATCAGATTATGATTATAACCGTTGTCTTATCCATGATATTGACACCATTTATCTTGAAAAATATTAAGTTTTTTGCTGATTTACTCTTTGTTGAACCAACTAAACTACGTGAAAGAGCTTTGGTTTCGACAGGTTATAGAGACCATGTAATTATTTGTGGATATGGGGCAGTTGGAAAACTACTTGTTGAGAGACTCAAAGCAAAAAATATACTTTATGTAATTTTAGAGCATGATGTAAAATTAGTAGATGATGCGATAGCAAAAGGGGAAGAGGCTATATTTTTGGCAAATGCAGCCCAAAAGAGTATCTTGGAACATTTCGATATTAAGAACTCTATGTCCATTATTACAACGATAAATAATGCACATCAACTCCGTTTAGTTGCTGAAAATATCTCCTCATTTGGAGAAGGAGTCAACTCTATTGTTACCGTTAAAAATCGCTCTCAAGAGGAGAGTATCTCAGACTTAAATATAAGCCATATTATTAACAGAAGAGAGACAATCACAGATCTATTAGCGACTCAAATCTGTGCTTTCAAAGTACTCTCTGATAAATAATCTCTTTTTAAGAGATTATATACGCTCCTGAAAACTTTTTGGATTTTAGGAGTTTTTTTGCTTCCCATGGGGTACATTTGACAATGACTCTATAGGCTATTTTATTTTTATCTTTAATGTATTTTTTTACAATCATAGAATTTTTTAGGTTATGTTTTTTTCTAAAGATTTTTGCATAGGCTTTATTATAAAAAAAGGCTACTTGTATCTTTTTTTGACGTTTTATATCTTTAGCAACTTTTATTTTATGTGATTTTTTACTGTATCTTTTTCTATTTTTTGATGATACAACTTCTATTTTTACTTTTCCCACACCTTTTTTTACCATACCTAGTCGTCTTGCTGCACCATATGACAAATCAATATCTCGTGTATTATAAAAAGGACCACGGTCATTAATTCGTACACGTACAGAGCGTCTATTTTTTAAGTTTGTTATTTTTAAAACTGTACCCATAGCATAGGTTCTATGTGCAGCTGTCATTGAGTACATATTATATCTCTCGCCATTAGCCGTAGGTTTACCATGAAAAGGTTTTCCATACCAACTAGCTTTACCATATTTTACGTAACCTTTTTTGACATATTTAGGATAATATTTAATCCCTCTGTCTTTGTATGGTAAGATATTTATATCTTTAGCAGATAGAAAAAGCGTAGATAAGAGCATAATTGAAACAGTAAATAATACTATTCGATTAAAATTCATAACAATCCTTTTTTTGAAAATAGCTGAAATTATATCTTTTTAAACTGTTTATTTAGAATAGATGAGTTTTTTATCAAAACAAAAGATTAATTATAGAAAAAAATTCACTTTAGTCATAAAGACTAAACTTTACTTATAAAAATAACTAAACCCTTGAAAAAAAGAGAAAAATATATTATAATCCCACCATATTTTACAAATTAATTCAAAAGGAATATTAACGATGGCAAAACATCAGTTTCAAACAGAGATAGGTCAACTCTTAAAATTAATGACCCATTCACTCTACTCAAATAAAGAGATTTTTATAAGAGAGTTGATTTCAAACTCTAGTGATGCAATAGATAAATTTAATTATATACAACTTACTGATGAGAGATTCAAAAATGAGAGCTGGGCTGGTCAAATTAATGTAAATATTGATGATAAAGATAACTCATTGACTATTGGCGATAATGGTATCGGTATGAACGAAGAGGATTTGATTTCTCATCTTGGAACAATTGCCAAATCTGGTACAAAATCATTTGTAGAGAGTCTAACAGGCGATGCTAAAAAAGATTCCAATCTTATTGGTCAGTTTGGTGTTGGTTTCTACTCTGTATTTATGGTGGCTGAAAGAGTAGATGTTATCACTAAAAAGGCAGGAGAAGACCAAGCCTATAAGTTTACGACAGATGGTACAGGAGAGTTTGAGATTACACCTGTAACAAAAGAGGCTCATGGAACAGTTATATACATTAAACTCAAAGAGGACGAGAAGGAGTTTTTATCTAAGTGGAAAGTAGAAGAGGTTATTAAAAAGTACTCTAACCACATTGCTTATCCTATTACCATGCACTACTGGGAAGATGAGACTACAGGCGAGGGCGATGATGCCGTCACTAAGAAGGTCAAAAAATCAGAACAAGCTAATGTGGCTACAGCTCTTTGGACGCTTCAAAAATCCAATCTAAAAAAAGAGGATTATATAGAGTTCTATAAAACTTTAGCTCATGGAGATGATGAACCTCTTACATATCTACATAACAAAGTAGAGGGAGCAAATGAGTTTACAACACTCTTCTATATTCCTAAAAAAGCACCAATGGATTTATACCGTGCCGATTATCAAAGTGGTGTAAAACTATATGTAAAGAGAGTATTTATTACCGATGATGATAAAGAGCTTCTACCAACATATTTACGTTTTGTAAAAGGTATTATAGATAGTGAAGATTTACCACTAAATGTAAGTCGTGAACTTCTACAATCCAATAAGATTTTAGCAAATATCAAACAGAGTTCAACCAAAAGAATCTTAAAAGCGATTAAAAAATTAAAAGATGAAGATTTTAAAATATTTACAGAGCAATATAATAAAGTTATTAAAGAGGGAATTTTTCAAGACTATACTAACAAAGAGTTACTCCTTGAGATTGTAAGATATAAAAGCTCTATGGAAGAGGGTATTGTCTCTTTAGATGATTATATTAGTAGAGGAGATTCAGAGAAAAAAGAGATTTACTATATTATAGGAGATAATGAGAAAGTATTGAGAAACTCTCCACTTCTTGAAGCATATAAAAAAGCAAATATAGAAGTACTTATCTTAGATGATAAAGAGATAGATGATATTGTAACTCCAACCATTGGAACATACAAAGAGTGGTCATTAAAAGATATAACTACTATTGATGCACCTGATTCTAAAACTGATGAAGAGAAAGAAGTTATCTCTAAAGAGTTTAAATCTTTAACCGATAAAATCAAAGAGGTTCTAGGAGATGATGTCAAAGAGGTTAAAACAACTACTCGACTAACGCAAAGTCCATCATGTGTGGTCAAAGATGCTAATGACCCAATGGCTGGAATGGCTCATATGTTCGCACAAATGGGACAAGAGATGCCAGAGACTCCACTTATTTTAGAGGTTAATCCTGAACATGCTATGATTCAAAAGCTTGATAAGCTAGAGGATAAAGATACTTTTGCAGATATGGCATGGATTCTTTTAGATTCAGCTAAATTATCTGAAGGATTAGAGCCAAAAGATAAATCAGCATTTGCTTCTCGTGTTGCCAAAGTAGCAACATTGGCACTATAAACAGAAACTTTTATGGTTTATTCACAGTTGTGAATAGACTGTGAATAACTTAAAAGGAATATTATGAACAGACATATAAAAAAGATTTCAAACTATGCCATGATTGGTGGTATGAGCGTTTTGGTTATAGCATCTATTACAGGTTGTGGTGGAGATGATAGTACATCTGAACAACCAAAAGCAGAAAAACCTGCTATCCAAAAAGAGGGTGCAACGGTTACCATAGAGGAAAAACCCGTTGGAACATTTAAGATTATTGATGAAGTACCAAGTGTAAACTCAAGAGTAATTCTTAGAGATGAGAATGGTACAGAGAGAATACTCTCTCAAGCAGAGATAGACAAACTTGTAAAAGAAGAAGAGAAAAAAGTAGATGCAGGAACTTCTAATTTAACAAAAAACCCAGATGAGGTAAAAGAGTCTGGTGGATTAGGTTTAGCAGGAACACTTATGGCATCTATGGCAGCAGGTATGTTGGGGGCTGCATTGATGAATAAGCTATCTAACAATCAAAACTATCAACAAAATAGACGCTCTAGTTATGCTTCTCCATCTACATATAGCCGTTCTAAAAGCTCTTTTGCAAAAGCAAGAGCCAATAATATGGCGATAAAAAATGGACAAAAGAGTAGTGGATTTGGTAAAAGACCTGCTACTAGACCAGCAAGTTCTACACGAACAAGTGGATTTGGAAAGAGTCGAAGTAGTGGATTTGGTGGTTAATTTATGGATTTAAAACCTATTAAGTTGCCCGATAATAAATTTTTAGAGAGTATCGGTTTCTATTGGCATACCGACCCTGATAAGACACCTTATGTAGCTTCAGAGATAGTAGAGGTTACTACAGATGAGGCTGATGCCTATTATGAAGCCTCCAATGAGCTTTATGAGATGTTTGTAGAGGCAGGAGAGTATGTTATAGAGAATGAACTTTTTCATGAGATAGGTATCCCTTTTAATCTGATAGATGCTGTTAAAATGTCATGGGAGAATGATGTTCATTGGCATCTCTATGGTCGTTTTGATTTTGCAGGTGGTATTGATGGAAAACCGATTAAGCTAATAGAGTTTAATGCCGATACCCCAACAGCACTTTTTGAGACCTCTATTTTACAATGGGCGATTCTAAAACTTAACAATATGGAAGATTATCATCAGTTCAATAATCTTTATGAGGCTATAGGCGATAACTTCAAACGTCTTATTATGTTAGAAGATGATATTGAAGAGTTTGATAAACACTATGAGGGTTGGAAAATACTATTCTCATCAGTTAAAGGCGATGCCGAAGAGGAGAGTACAGTTAAACTTCTCCAAACTATTGCTAATGAAGCAGGATTTAAAACAGAGTTTGCATATATGGAAGATGTAGAGTTTTCAGCAACAGATGGTATCTTTTATAATGATGTAAATTATGAGTATTGGTTCAAGCTCTATCCTTGGGAGGATATAGGTATAGAAGAGAGTGAATTAGCAATGTTGCTTACTCAAATTATGGAGAATAAAAAAGCAATTATTCTAAATCCTGCCTATACTCTAATGTTCCAATCCAAAGCCTTTATGAAAATTTTATGGGATTTATATCCAAATCACCCTCTACTCTTGGAGACTGATTTTGAACCTCTAAAAGGTGTTGCACAAGTAGAGAAAAAAATCTTTGGACGTGAGGGTGCAAATACTATTATCGTTGATAAAGATGAAAAAATAATGGCAGAGACAGATGGAGAGTATGGAGAGTTTGCTTCTATCTTCCAAGAGTATGTAGAGCTACCAAAAGACTCTAAAGGAGATAGCTATCAAGCAGGTGTATTCTTTGCTTATGAAGGTTGTGGACTTGGGTTTAGAAAAGGTGGTCTAATCATGGATAACTACTCCAAATTTGTGGCTCATAGGGTAATTCAGAAGTAACAACTTTTTTAAAGAATAACTCCTATATAATAAGATATAGGAGTGAATATGTTAAAAAAAATTATTATACAAGTAGCTTTTTTCCTGAACGCTTCAATTCGTTATAAGCAGGTAAAAGAGGTTGCTTTTAATTTTCTTCAAAATCAGGATTATCACTATAAAAAGTATTTTGATACTTTTATGATTTTGTTGATTATTGTCTCTATTACTATTTTGGTTTATGAGGTTAAGCATGATGTGCCACAATGGATAGATTTTTTTGATATATATGTTGTTACTACTATTTTTACTATTGAGTATCTTGCCCGTTTATGGGTTTATAACAATTGGCATACCTTGGTAGTAAAAGAGTATGGAGAGTCAAAATTTTTAAATAGAAAATTCTCTCTTTGGAAACCTACTAGAGTCATACTCAAAGAGAAACTTGAATTTATCTTGTCTCCGACCTCTATAATTGATTTATTAGCAATTTTACCAGCCTATCGACCTCTACGGGTATTGCGTATATTTGTACTCTTTAGAGTCTTTAAACTCTTGCGTTATACCAAAAGTATCAACCAATTTTTGGGTGTTTTGTCAAGTAAAAAGTTTGAACTCTTTACACTTCTATTTCTTCTGATGTTTATCACTATTACAGCAGGAATTGCTATATATGTATTTGAAGAGAAAGGAAATGATAATATAAATTCTCTTTTTGATGCACTCTATTGGGCATTGATTACTATCTCTACGGTTGGTTATGGAGATATTTCTCCTGTTACACCAGAGGGTAGGGTGGTATCTATGGTTATTATTGTTACAGGTATTGCTATGATTTCATTTGTAACGTCAGTTATTGTCTCCTCTTTTTCTGAAAAATTGACTGAACTTAAAGAGAATCGATTGATTGAAGAGATAAACAAGAGTGAAGAGTTTATGATTATATGTGGGTATGGACAGATGACACGTATGTTTTTAAAGAGCTATGCAGATGAATACAATAGGCGTTATATAATCATAGACAAGAACAAAGAGATAGTAGAAGAGGCAATCAAAGAGGGATATAGAGCGATACATGAAGATGCTAGTAGACATGATGTTATTTCTAAATTCAATACTGATTATGCACAAATTACACTATTGGCACTTACAGGAAGTGATATTGCCAATATCTATATTACGCTCAATGCCAAAGCTATATCTACAAAGATTAGAGTCATTACAAGAGCAAGTAGTGATAATATTGCCAAAAAATGTAGACTTGCAGGTGCAGATAGTGTTGTTATGCCTACTCTTATTGCTAATAGAATGCTATTTTCTGCTATTACTCAGCCTATAATGTATCGTGCTATATATGCTATTCTTACAGGGCAACACTTAGCACAGCTAGATGAGGTTAATCTCATATATCATAGAAAATTAGTAGGTAAAAAACTAGATGATTTAAAATTTAAAGAGCATAAAATTTTATGTATTGGTCTTCAAGTGGGTGCATCAGGAGAGTTTATATTTAATCCTCCTCTGCGTCTCTATTTGCAAGAGGAGGATGTTTTATTGATAATGGGTCGAAAGGTAAGTATTGAACACTTCAAAACTCTCTACAAGGAGATTCGATATGTTGTTTAGACAAAAGGCATTTATGTTTGGGTATAGTACACAACGGCTATTTTTGGCAAAAGAGTTGGGTTATAAATTGATGGGATTCTCTATTGTTGTTAATGATGAGCAATCCTATAATCGAGCTATATCAGATGGATACACCAATGTCAAATTGTTAGATATAACAGATGATAGAGCGTTAGAGGAGTTACCTATCAACGATAATGATTATCTTATTTGTGTTATGGACGACCACTATTTAAATGTATTTTTGACGCTATCTCTTCACTCTCTCTTCCCCAAAGCGATAGTAGTAGCTCTATCGGATTCGCCTCATACCACCCAAAAGTTAAAAATGGCAGGGGCAAGTAAGATTATTGACCTCTATCAAGTTAGTGCCAATAGGATTCATAATATTCTACATAAACCTGTTGCCACTAAACTTGTGGAACGACTCTTATCAAGTGATGAAGATTTTTCATTTAAAGAGATGGAAATCCCAAAAGGCTCATCTCTTGATGGTATTATGGTAGATGATTTTGATTTTACTAAGCATGGAGTTATTTTGCTAGGTATGATTGATAAACGGTTGAGTAATCAGTTTATATTTATAACAAGTGGTTTAGAAAATCGTTTTGATGTAGGTGATACTCTCGTATGTATAGGGTATAATAGCGATTTAGAAAACTTTGAAGAGTTTATTCAACTATAGGAGATTTTATGAAACTAGCAATTATAGGTGCAGGTAAATGGGGACAAGCCCTATATCATGCTTTTAGTCAAAATAATGATGTGGTCATTAACTCTAGGAGACCTAAAGATATAGAGAACTTTGTCTCATTACAAGAAGCACTTTCGTATGATTACTTAGTTTTAGCCATTCCTGCACAATCAGTGCGTAGTTGGTTAGAGGAAAAGTTTGAAGATAGAGGACAAAATATTTTAGTAGCATCTAAAGGGATAGAGACCTCAACAGGAGCTTTTTTAAATGAAGTTTATGGTTCATTTATCTCTTTGGATAGAGTAGCGTTTATCTCTGGTCCTTCATTTGCCACAGAGGTACAGCAATCACTCCCTACAGCTCTAAAAATATCATCTACCAATCAATCTTTAGCTCAACTCTATGCTGATGCTTTTCCTAATTTTATCAAGGGATATGTAGATGATGATATAATCGGTGCAGAGGTTGCAGGTGCTTATAAAAATGTTATTGCTATTGCAGGTGGTGTGTGTGATGGTTTAGAGCTTGGTAATAATGCTAGAGCATCTCTAATCTCTCGTGGTTTAGTAGAGATGACACGTTTTGGAGACTATTTTGGAGCAAGAACAGAGACCTTTTTATCTTTAGGTGGAGCAGGGGATCTCTTTTTGACAGCTAGTTCTAAACTTTCACGAAACTATCGTGTAGGGTTAGGACTCTCTAAGGGCAAAAGTTTAGATGAGATTTTAGAAGAGTTAGGAGAGGTAGCAGAGGGAATACCAACAACCAAAGCACTCTTTACTATTGCCAAGAAAAGAGATATATATCTACCTATTGCTAATGAGGTTTATAATATGTTAGAGGGCAAGAACCCATTAGAATCTGTTCATGATTTATTGAATTCTTAATTTGTTAAAAGGTTGATATTTGAGTAAACAAGCATTATTACTATTGAATATGGGTGGAGCAAATAGTGTAGATGAGGTTGAGCTATTTTTACGCAATATGTTTTCAGATAAAAATATATTGACAATGAATAGATATACAAGAGCATTAGTTCGAGAGATTATTATATTTAACCGTATAGATGAGGTTAAAAAGAACTTTTTGGAGAATTTGGAGGGGAAATCCCCTCTACCTGATTTGACCAATCGGCTTATTAAAAAACTAAAACTAAAACTTGATATGCCTATAGCCCCTGCTATGCGTTATGTACCTCCCTTTGCTACAGATGCACTCAAAAAGTTTCAAGCAGAGGGTATAGAAGAGCTTATTCTATTTCCTATGTATCCACAATACTCAACTACCACAACTCTCTCTTCCATAGAAGATATAGAAGAACGTTGTAAAGAGTTGGATTATAATCCCAAAATAAGAGTTATAGACCCCTATTATGATAATTATGATTATATAAAAATGATTGTAGATAAGATTATAGAGGCTTTAGGAGAGAGAGACTCAAAAGAGTATGATTTGTTACTCTCTGCTCATGGATTACCAATGAGTATTATCAGATCAGGAGACCCCTATCAAAATCAAGTAGAGGCAAATGCTTCAGCTATAAAAATCTATCTACATGAACGTGGTATAGAGTTTCATGCAATTAAATTGGTATATCAATCAAAAGTAGGAAACTCTGCATGGCTAGAGCCAAATTTAGTTGATGTTTTGCGTAATCCTTATCATAGAAAAGTTTTGATTTATCCATTAGCCTTTACTATTGATAACTCTGAAACTGTTTATGAACTTGATATTGAACATAGAGAGATAGCTAACAAGATAAAGTATGAGGATTATATAGTGGCTAAATGCTTTAATGATAGTGATGCATTTGTGGAGTTTATCACAAAAGAAGTTTTACTCTAACTCCTCTAATTTTGGTGCGTATCTCTCTTCTATCTCATCTAACGCTTCACTTGCTACCTCTAGCCGTTCAAAAAGTCCATCAATATCATTTTGAATTTTACCTATCTTTTGAGAGAGTTCGATAATCATGGGATTATCTCCACTCTCTGAAGCCTTTATAAGCTTTTCATTTTCTAGCTCTAACTCCTCTTCTCTCTCCATAATCTTCTCTTCACAAAACTCAAACTCTTTTTTATAAGGGGCATTCTCTCTACTTCTCTTTTGAATAATCTCTTTTCTCAAACGTTTTTTGTCTCTGTTATCAATTTTAGGTTTAGTTATTTTGGGCTTTTGTTCTACTATGCCTTCCTCTTCCCACCCTATCTTTTCTAGGAACTCATCATAACTCCCCTCAAAATATTCTGCTCCTCCTTTATGGAAGATAATCAACGCATCAGCTAAACGGCGTAAAAGCATTTCGCTATGAGTAACCATAATAGTTGAGCCTTTAAACTCTTCTATGGCACTACAAAGTGAGTCGATAGAGTACATATCTAAATGGTTTGTAGGCTCATCTAGTAGTAGCAGATTTGACTGGGTAGCTATAATTTTACCAAGCATGACACGGCTTCTCTCTCCTCCTGAAAGTACTGATATTTTTTTTTCGGCTAACTCTCCTGAAAACATCATTGTTCCACAGATACTTCTAACCTCTGCAATGCCTATCTTGAGACTAACAGATGAAATCTCATCAATAATGGTTGATGAGGTGTTGAGACGCTCAATATTGGTCTGTCCAAAGTGAGCCATAGATGTAGAGGGGTGGAGTTTTATCTCTCCTTGTTGTTTTGGTAGTTCTCCTGCTATATAGTTTAGAAGTGTTGATTTACCTTTTCCATTTTTTCCTATTATGGCTAGAGTCTTTCCATTTTCCAATACAAAGGATAGATTATCAAATAGCTTTTCACTCTCTTTATAGCCAAAACCCAAATTTTCAGCTCTTAGATTTATCTTGGCAGGAGTCTCTTTGTAGTTGAAGTTAAATGCTAAATTGCTTTCACTCTCTAGGCTCTCCATCTCGTCCATCTTGTCTAAAATCTTCTGTTTTGATTGTGCCAATGATGCAGTAGAGGCACGAGCTTTGTTTTTGGCTACAAACTCTTCAAGCTCTTTTCGTTTTTTCTCTTGGTTTTGACGTGTCTTCTCATAGGTCTCATCTATCAAGAGTAGATTTGCTTCATATTTTTTGGTATCTCCTTGTAAAATATAGAGTGTTTTCCTCTGAATCCCCATAGTATGAGTAGTGACAGCGTCCATAAAATCACGGTCATGGGTAATCAAAATAACCTCTCCCTCAAAAGTACGGATAAACTGCTTTAACCAACGCAAAGAGAGTAGGTCAAGGTAGTTGGTAGGTTCATCAAGTAGTAGCATATTGGGTTCAGTTGCCAAAAGTTTAGCTAGATTGATACGGATTTGATACCCTCCCGAAAAACTCATGGGGTTTTTTTCTAAATCTTCATTTGTAAAACCAAGTCCAAAAAGAATCTTCTCTATCTTATAAAAGTTATACTGCTCCTCTTCACTCAACACCAGAGAACACTCTTCTCTAACTGTTGGTTTACTAAAGCTTAGATGTTGTCTAAGTGTACCTATCTTATAATTTTTGGGTATAGATACATCTCCTGTGTCATAACTCTCTTCCCCTAATATTATTTTAAATAGAGTCGATTTACCTGAACCATTACGCCCAATGAGTCCAATTTTTTGATTTGAACTCATTTTTAGGTTTAGGTCTCTAAAAAGTGTCTGCCCACCGAAGCTTTTACTTAGATTTGTTAGTTGTATCATACTGTTCCGTTATAAAGAAGTCTATTATTGGTGGAATTATAGCAAATTAAGATACTCTATCCCTAAAATCCTTATATACAAACTCTCTAACAACTTCAACTGTTCCATCTAAGCGTCTTATTGCGATAGAGGGTAGAGGTACACCATTAAAGGTAGTGGCTTTTACCATAGTGTAGTGCATTTGGTCTTCAAATATAATCTTATCTCCTATCTTTAGAGGTTTATCAAAAGAGTAATCACCCATAATATCTCCTGCTAAACAGCTATTTCCTGCTAAACGATAGGTAAACTCTTTATCTCCTACTTCACTTGCTCCTCTGACCTCTGCACGATAGGGCATAATAATCGTATCGGGCATATGAGCCTCTGCTGATGTATCTAATATAGCAATATCCATACCATTATGAACAATATCTAAAATAGAGGTTACAAGAGTACCTGTCTCCCAGCCTACAGCTTCACCAGGCTCTAAGTATATTTGTAGATGTGGGTATCTGCTTTTAAAATTATTGATGAGGTTTATAAGTCTATCTATATCATATCCTTTTCGTGTGATATGGTGTCCCCCACCAAAATTTACCCATTTTATATCGTTTAAATATGCTCCAAACTTCTCTTCAAAGGCATCTACTACTCCCTCTAATGCCAAGCTATCTTGTTCGCAAAGAGCATGAAAGTGGAGTCCATCTATTTTATCTATAAGTTTTTTATCAAAGTTATTTATGGTAGTACCCAAACGTGAATAGACTCCACATGGATTATAGAGTTCTACAGGAGATTGTGAATATTCAGGATTTACCCTTAGACCCAAAGAGATATTTTGATTATAGGATTTAGCTAAATCTCCAAAAAGTCTAAGTTGTGATGTAGAGTTAAAGATAAGATGATTTGATATTGTTGCTACTCTATCTATATCCTCCTCTTTAAATGCAGGACTATATGTGTGTGTCTCTTTTCCAAATTTTTCATAAGAGAGTAGAGCCTCATGAACTCCAGAGGCACAACAGCCATCAAGATATTTAGATACCAAAGAGAAGCTTTTCCAAAGTGCATAACCTTTTAATGCTAGTAATATTTTTATATCTGTCTTCTCTTTGATGTGTGATAGTAGTTTTAGATTTGATTCTAGGCGAGACTCTTCTAGTAGCCAATAGGGAGTTTTTATCATCTCTTCTCTCTATTACTTTTTAGATATGTATAGATAGCCAATATCTCCTCTTTTGTCATATAGTATACAGGCATAATTTTATGTCTTTTTCTTCTGCCATTTTCTCTGTAATGGTTACTTAGACTATCTGTTAACTCTTTTAGAGAGTAACCTCTAATATCACTACTTCTTAAAAGCTTGATATTTTGATGTTTATCGTAGTATTTAGCGATTTTTTTACCACCTTCTCCTTTTAATCCATGGCATTTACTACATGCTATTCCTCTTGGATTTTTATAAAGCATTCTGCCATATTCCAAAAGTGATAAAAAACTATCATCGGTTGAGTTGTTTTCTTTTGATATATTATCCTCATTTTGGGCAATTAATATATTAGAAAGTATAGATATTAATAGTATAGAGTATAAGAGTTTCAAACTGTCGGTTACCTCTCTGATAAAGATTTTTCGATATAATACCGAAAAATTATATAAAAGTGAAAAAATGCAACTTATAGATGGAAAATCATTATCAAAAAAAGTTCAGGATTATGTAAAACTTGAAGTTGAAAAATTAAAAAGAGATAAGGGAACAGTTCCTGGTTTGGCTGTGGTTATTGTAGGTGATGACCCTGCTAGTCATGCGTATGTATCAATGAAAGAGAAAGCATGTAAGCGTGTTGGATTCTACTCTATCGCACATAAAATGCCAAATACTATTACCCAAGATGAGATTATTCAGATTATTCAGATGATGAACAGTAATCCTCATATTCATGGTATCTTAGTACAACTTCCTCTACCAAAACATATTGATACAGATAAGATTTTGGAGGTTATAGACCCACAAAAAGATGTAGATGGTTTTCATGCATATAATGTTGGACGTATGGTTACCAATTTGGATAGTTTTGTTGCTTGTACACCATTGGGTGTTATGAGAATGTTTGAAGAGTACAATATAGATTTAGAGGGCAAAGATGTCGTGGTTGTAGGTGCAAGTAATATTGTAGGTAAACCGATGGCTTCTCTACTCTTGAATGCCAATGCAACAGTAACTGTAACACATATCTATACAAAGGATTTAGCATCTCATACAAAAAAAGCAGATATTGTTATTGTGGGTGTAGGTGTACCCAATCTTATCAAAGAGGATATGATAAAAGAGGGAGCTATTGTTATTGATATTGGTATAAACCGTTTAGAGAGTGGTAAACTTGTAGGAGATGTAGATTTTGATGCTGTTGCTCCAAAATGTTCTTATATTACACCTGTACCAGGTGGAGTAGGTCCTATGACCATTGCGATGCTTCTTGAAAATACATTAAAATCAGCAAAACTATTATATAAAGGTAATTAATGAGTAAGTTTTTTTCAAAACTATATAGATTCTCTAGTTCTTGGACTGGTACAATTATTATTGTTCTTTTTCTTATATTTTTTGTAGTTCAATCCTTTGTCATTCCTTCTGGTTCAATGAAAAGAACGTTACAGATAGGAGATTTCCTATTTGCTAAAAAGTTCTCTTATGGAATTCCTATTCCTATGTTACCTTGGATTCAGACCAAGTTAGTTCCTGATTTTAACCACAATGGTCACTTGATAGAGGGAGATAAGCCACAGCGTGAAGATATTGTAATCTTTCTATTTCCAAAAGATAAAAAGACACACTTTGTTAAACGTTGTGTAGCTACTGGTGGAGATGAGATTATCTATGTAGATAAACATCTCTATATTCACTTTGTAGAGGGAGATGAGTATATCAAAAAGAGTTATCCTAGTAATAAAATCAAGAAGATGCGTGGAAAACTTTGGGTTGATAATCCATATATAGATAAATATCGTGGAATCCAATATGCACCAGAGCATGGAACAGCTTTTGAAAATCTAGTAGAACGTGTTCTATATGGTGTTGAGATTGATGTTCATCCTACTTTTGTAAAAGAGTTAGGAGATGCTGGATATGCAACAAAAAGAGGTGAGTTTTTTAATGCCTTTTATAAAAAGGTGGAAAAAGACCACTACTATATGATGGGAGATAATCGTGACAACTCAAATGATAGCCGTTTTTGGGGTTCTGTACCTTATAGTCTAGTGATTGGAAAGCCTTGGTTTATCTACTTCTCATGGGATAATGAGAAAAAGAGTGTGCGTTGGGATAGAGTAGGAACATTTATAGATGATTTGCAACTGGAAAAACCAAGAGATTAGGAGAGAGAGATGAAGTTTTATATCGCAACTGACCATGCAGGTTATGCACTAAAAGAGTTTACAAAAGAGTATGTCAAAGAGAAAGGTCATGAGATTATTGACCTTGGACCTGACTCTGCTGATAGAGTTGATTATCCCGATTTTGCCAAAAAGTGTGCCAATGCTGTAGTAGCAGACAAAGGAAGCTTTGGAATTCTTATCTGTGGTACAGGGATTGGTATCTCTATCTCTGCAAATAAAGTAGCAGGAGTTAGAGCAGGACTTTGTCATGATGCCTATACAGCGTGGGCTACAAGAGCACATAATGATGCCAATATATTATGTTTTGGAGAGAGAGTAGTAGGAAAGGGTGTAGTAGAGAGTATGCTTGATGCTTTTATAGATACAGAGTTTGAAGGAGGACGACACGCAGGACGTGTCAATAAAATAGAGGGTTGCTCTTTGGGTCGTGATTTGGAATGATATTAACAAAAAATTAAAAAAATAGGAAAATATGGCTTTTAATCTACACTTTTAAGTAGAATTAGGATAAAATCTCGTTTCAAATTAATGCATAGATATTTAATACTGTGTAAAATACTAATAAGGATGGTTATCAGTTATGAAAAGAACGTTTCAACCACATAACACACCAAGAAAAAGAACTCACGGATTTAGAACAAGAATGAAAACTAAAAACGGACGTAAAGTGATTTCTGCTAGAAGAGCAAAAGGTAGAAAAAGATTAGCAGTATAAGACATTTCTCTAGTATTAAAACTACTAAAGATTTTAACAGAGTTTATAAAAACTCAAAAACAGTACACACTTCAAAGTTTGTACTCTTCTATCAATCTGATGTAGAAGTTTATAAACTTGGGATTGTTGCCAGTAAAAAAGTTGGCAATGCAGTCCATAGAAATAGAGCTAAGCGTCTGCTTAGAGCTCATTTTCTCAATCATATCCCAAATCTAAAAACAGGTCATTATATATTGGTTGCCAAACCAAATCTACTTAATAGTGAGTATAATAAAACCACTAATGAGTTTTTTAAGGTATTCAAACGTCTAAAAGCCTTGAAACAATGATACTCTTAAAAACTTTTTGATATAATTTGCCATTAATTTTAAATATAATTCTTAAAGTATTAATATGATTTAACATATACAGTATAAATTAAATATATAGGAATTTATAAAAAGGCAATCTCTCGTGGAACAAAACGACAATCTTCAACAACGGCTTCTTCTTGCATTGGTACTATCTTTTGTAGTATTTGTACTATTTGATATGTTTATGCCCAAAACAGCAAAGAACATTGATAAAAATGAGACAGTTATAACAAAGCAAGAACAACAAACCCCAAATGTGATGAATTCAGCTTCATCATCAACATCTGTACCTGCTAAGGCTTCTCAATCACTAGCACCTGTTTCAACCATAAAAGCGTTAGCAACAGTACATTCAGATAAATTTATATATACTATTGATGAGCTTGGACGTATTGGACAAGTGAAGATGTTAGAGAAAAAGTATGAGTTTGAGGGGAAAAAGTTAGAACTTATAAATCCTCTATGGGTTAAACCTTTGGAGATTAGATTTGCAGATGTCAATCTCAATAAAGAGGCTCTAAAAGTACCTTATACAGCTTCTATTAGCTCTATTGACCTAAATAGTAATAAATCTCATAAGATTACTTTAACACAAAAATTAACCTCTCTAACTGTAATTAAAGAGTTGACTTTCTATAAAGATGGTCATTATGATATAGATATAAAACTATCTAACCCAGCAGATTACTTTGTGACTACTGGGCAGAGACCAAATGCAGACCATACTCGATATATGGTTGTTCAAGGTTCTCTTATCAAAAAAGGTAATGGAGTTGTAGAAATTTTAGAAGATGGAGATGTTGATGAGACTCTAAATATCCCAGATGCAAAATTTGCTTCTGCTTTTGATAGATACTTTACCTCTACTCTTTATAATTTTGAAAAACCTCTAAAGGTATCCAATATTATTATTGGAGAGGATAGAGATAACGCACTACTCTTTATCCAAGGAGAGCAGAACTTTGCACTACATGGTTATCTAGGTCCAAAAGAGTCAGCAGTACTAGAAGCTATCAATCCTGAATTGACAGATGTTATAGAGTATGGGTTCTTTACTTTTATCTCTAAACCACTGTTTAAAGTATTAAATTGGATTCATAGTATTGTAGGTAACTGGGGTTGGTCAATTGTGTTTGTTACATTACTTATAAAATTACTTCTTTTCCCTCTCTCTTATAAGGGTATGATGTCTATGCAGAAGCTAAAAGAGTTAGCTCCACAGATGAAAGAGTTAAAAGAGAAGTATGGCAAAGACCCACAAAAAATGAATGCTAAAATGATGGAGATGTATAAGCGACATGGAGCAAATCCAATGGGTGGGTGTCTACCTATGATAATGCAAATTCCAATCTTTTTTGCTATCTATAGAGTTTTATTAAATGCTGTTGAGTTGCAAGGAGCAGAGTGGATATTATGGATAAAAGACCTCTCTGTAATGGACCCCTATTTTGTATTGCCTCTATTGATGGGGGCTTCAATGTGGTATCAACAGAGAATTACACCAAATACAATGACCGACCCAATGCAACAGAAGATATTCCAATGGTTACCTGCTGTTATGACTGTATTCTTTATTAGTTTCCCAGCAGGATTAGTTCTCTATTGGTTAGTTAACAACCTATTTACAATTGGACAGCAGTATGTAATAAACAACGCATTTGAAAAACAAAAATCTGCTAAATTAGCAGTAAAAAAATAAATTATAAGGGGAGATGTGAACATGGAGATGAAAAGAATTGAAGCTGATACATTAGAAGATGCCTACAGCAAGGCAGCACAAGCGTTAGCATGTTCAGTAACAGAGATTAATTATGAGATAGTCCAGTATCCTACCTCTGGAGTTATGGGTCTATTTAAAAAAACAGCAATTATTATTGCTGTCAAGAAAATATCAGAAGTTAAAACAGAACCTATTGAACCTATTGAAAATAGAGTAGCTGATATTGTAGTAGAGGATACAAAGATTGAATCTACACCAATAGTAGATTCTATACCTAAAGTGGAAGAGAATAGAGATATTGAGACGTTAATCCCCCAAAAGGATAGTATCGTTGATAACTTTTTTCATGATGAGGGAAAAGATAAAGTAGAACTAAAGAGAACAGAACCTATTGGAGAAGAGTTAATCTTTGATGATGATAGAGATACTCCTGAAAATAAAAAACGTTCTATTGATATAGAGAATAAAATCTCAAAATTGATGAGTGTAGCTTGTTTTAATATTGATACAGTAGAGGTTGATGTATTTAACGGTATTGCTCATATCTTTATTGATGGAGAAGATGCAGCGTTGCTTATAGGCAAAGAGGGGTATCGTTATAATGCACTCTCCTATATGCTTTTTAATTGGATTAACTCTGAATATAATCTTTATATCAAACTAGAAATATCTGAATTTATTCAAGCTCAAGAGGAGATGATAGATAACTATCTCAAACCTATTGCAGAGCATATTATAGAGAATGGTAGAGGAAAAACAAAACCATTAGATGGTATTTTGGTACAGATTGCACTAGAGAAGCTTCGTGCTATGTTTCCTAATAAATATATTGCTATTAAAACAGGTAAAGATGGAAAGAAATTTATTATTATCAATGATTTTAATAGTAAAAAAAGAAAATAGTTAAATATTATGTCTACTACTATAGTGGCTATTGCCACAGCTACTGGTATATCTTCTATCTCTATTATTAGAGTAAGTGGTTCTAGCTCACTTGCTCTAGCGAAAAGAGTATCTAAAAAAGAGGATATAACACCTCGTTATGCTCATTTAACCTCACTCTATAATCGAGATAATCATCTTATTGACCATGCTATAATGATTTATTTTAAAAATCCACACTCTTTTACAGGAGAAGATATTGTAGAGTTTCAATGTCATGGTGGAATGATTGTTGCCCAAGAGATTTTGGAGACACTTTTGGCTCATGGAGCAGTTTTGGCAGAACCTGGGGAGTTCTCTAAAAGAGCATTTTTAAATGGTAAAATAGATTTAACCAAGGCAGAAGCGATTTCTAAATTGATTGAGACAAAATCGGTTGATGGTGCAAAGATTTTAGCTAAACAGCTCAAAGGAGATTTAAAAGAGTTTATTGATGAGAGTAGGGAGGCGATGCTAAGAGCTACTGCCTACTCTGAAGTGATGATTGATTATGCCCAAGAGGATATTCCTGAGGATATAGTAGCCAATATCTTAAAGCAGTTAGATGCACTTATCGTAAAAATAGATAATATTGTAGATGCTTCTTATCGCCGTAAAGGTTTGATAGAGGGGTTTAGAGTAGCAATTGTAGGTAAGCCAAATGTGGGTAAGAGTTCACTACTCAATGGATTGCTTAGTTATGATAGAGCTATTGTAAGTGATATTGCAGGAACAACACGTGATACAATAGAGGAGCAGGTAAGAATTGGTTCACATATCATTCGGCTAATTGATACAGCAGGAATACGTGATGCACGTGATAGTATTGAAGAGATAGGAGTAGAACGTTCACTAAAGTCTATATCTGATGCAGATGTTGTTATTGCTCTATTTGATGGAAGTAGACCTTTTGATGAAGAGGATAGACGGATTGTTGAAATTTTAGAGAGCATGGAGACAAAAGATATTATTGTAGCGATTAACAAATCGGATTTAGAGCATATATTAGATGATACCTTTTTAAAAAAATATAATCCAATTTCTATTAACTATAAAGATAATTTTAAAAATCTCACTATTAGACTTCAGAAACTTTTTGATACTATTGGACAAGATGAAGAGCTTATGTTGATTTCTACACGTCAAATTGAGGCTGTAGAGAAGACAAAAAAGGCTATTTTAGAGGCAAAAGAGCCATTAATATTAGGAGAGTTAGAGTTTTTCTCCTATCATCTTCAAGATGCTATAATAGCATTGAGTTCTATCTCTAAACCTTATGATTCTGAAGAAGTTTTAGATAAAATGTTTGGAGAATTTTGTTTAGGTAAATAATAAAGGCTTTTGACAGTCAAGTAATACGATAGTATAATATATAAAATTATATAAAGGATTACTATGTATTCAAGGAGTATCAACACATATCCTTAGATTAAGGAATATATTGTATACTATTGTTAGTGGCTACATGTTCAAGATAC
>Ga0256833_1000718_pt1 | contig 25359 bp, 29 predicted proteins | sample 356284metaG_FD_190535 | JGI IMG/M metagenome (GOLD analysis project Ga0256833, IMG submission 190535) | Hydrothermal vent microbial communities from Mid Atlantic Ridge, Atlantic Ocean - 356-284 | ecosystem: Environmental > Aquatic > Marine > Hydrothermal vents | place: Atlantic Ocean: Mid... | reverse complement strand
CATAAAATCTGGATTTTACCCCCAAAAATCCCGTTTGCACTACGATATTACTTTTGGGAAATATCGGAGGTATATTTTTGCTCGGAAATCGTTTAGTGGTGCGAGAGGGGGGAATCGAACCCCCACGGCCTTGCGGCCAAGGGATTTTAAGTCCCTCGCGTCTGCCAATTCCGCCACTCTCGCTTTAGGGAATATATATTATATGCAAAAAATTTTACCTTTACAATGGATTGTGAAGTCTTTTTAAAAAATCTACAAAGCAGGATAAAGAGAGCCATCAACACAGCTATGTTATAGATTAGAAACCTTATCAAGGCAAACACACATTTTCTAATATCTGCATCTATCCTTCTTCCCCTCATATATAGTATTTTATCTATTCCTGCGATTTTCTAAACACATTGATGGATAGGTTGAAAACAGATATGTTTCTATTAACTTAATAATATTGTTATTAACTAATAACATTAATATGGTACATAAAATTGAACATAGTAAACTTTCAATTTGAACAGTTTGAACCATTTTCTGATAAGCTAAAGGAAGTCCAGAGTAACCTTGAGCCTGACTTGATTTTATTTTTTGCACCTTACACATTCTTTGAAAGTAAAGAGTTTCATGTTTTGCACTCTGCTGTCAGAAAGACAAAATGTGTTGCTGTTTCTTCTGTAGGAACAATTAAAGGTTCCAGTCTGGTTTATAACAGCTACGGGGGAATAGCTGTAAAATTTACAAAAAATGGGAATGTACTTATCAATACAAAAGAAAATATATCAAAAACTATAAAAGAGTCGGCCATATTCCTGACAAATAAAGTGCTGAAGGAAAAAGAAGGTACGAATCTTATATTCTCTACATCATCAAATCTTGCAGTCCACAGAATTTTAAGTATCTCTTTTAAGAACATTAAGAATAATTTAAGAATTTATGGGGGAGTTGCCTCTTCTAATGCACCTGACTTTAGAACCTACATATCTGTAGACGGGAAAATCATAGAAGATGGATTTGTTATTATTAAACTCCAGAATGTTGAATCTTTTAATACAGTTTCACTGGGTTTTATACCTGTTGGAACAACATACACAGTAACAAAAAGTAAAGATGATACAATCTATTTTCTTGACGAATTTCCTGTTTATTACTTCTTGAGTAATATACTAAGAAATACAGGAATTTCACCAGAGGATTTAGACCCTGTAAAAACGTCAGAAGTTCTGTGGGAGTTTCCTTTTCTTTTTATTGACGAAGATGGATATATAAGTCATCTTTTAGTTCCTAGGGAGTTTGATAATGAAAATCAGGGACTTGCCTTTTATGGAGAAGTTCCTCAGGGAAGCAGATTAAAGCTGTCCACTGGTGATAGTGAAGATATACTAAGAGATGTAAGGATAAAAGCAGGAGAATTTAAGGAGATAATAAAACATTCAAATAAAAAACCCGAACTTATACTTAATATAACCTGTACCGCCAGAAATTACCTTTTAGCAGCAGACGGTTTACATGATATGGAACAGAAGTAGTATTACGAAATGCTAAAAGAGTTCCCTCACTCAGGTTTTCTGACATTTGGAGAAATTGGACCAGATAAGATGGGAAAGCCAGGAAAATTCTTTAACGAAACCTCCATTCTTGTAGGGCTGGTTGAAAGATGAACTACAAAATAAAAGAGAGAATCTTAAAAAATCTGCTTATTGAGATTACAAAAAAGTACGACTATCTGCTCAATGAGTTCAAGGCAGAAGATATAAGCAAGAAAAACAAACTTATGTATGATTACATAACAGGTCTGTTAAACAGAGACGGTTTTAAAGAGAAACTGAAAGTTATGTCTGATTTAGCCATAAAGGAAAATAAAACTATCGCAGTAATAACCCTTGACCTTGATAACTTCAAAATTATAAACACATCTTATGGCCACGAGATAGGAGACATATTAAAAAAATAAAAAAAAAAAAAAATAGCAGAAAAACTCAGGAAAATAAGCAAATCCAACTGGACAGTTTCAAGGATTGGGGGAGACGAATTTGGTATAGCCATATACGGAACCTCTTATCAGACAGTTCTGCAAGATGTTCAAACCATTAAAAACAGTATAGAAAATCTAAAAATGAAAGCTGGAGATTCATACATAACAACTACTGTATCAATAGGAGTTTCTTTCTTTTCAAAAGATTCAGAGGACATACTCTCTGTTTTTAACAAAGCAGAGGTAGGAATTTATCAGTCTAAGAATAGAGGGAAAAGCGCAATCACATTCCCTTCAGAAAAGGAACAAACCAGATTTATAAAACTTGAAAAAATCAAAAAATTAAATTAATTATTGAAGCAGTAAACAATCCTAAAAATATTCCTGTGTTCATCCAGCCTATAATTTCCCTTAAAGATAAGCAGATAATAGGTGGAGAGATACTCCTGAGAATAGCATCCAATAACAGGGTTGTACCTGCATCTGAATTTATAGATGCTGCTATAACATTTGGATTGTTAGATAAACTTGAAGAAATACAGCTGGAAAATTTTCTAACTCACAGAAATATCCAGATATTAGAAGGAATGTTTGTTTTTATAAACAGACATATAAAGTCCAGCAATCTGAAGAAAACAGAAGAACTGATAAATAAACTTTCTGAATTTCACAGAAAAACAGGAATAAACTTTGTTGTTGAGATAACAGAAAACTCATTTGTTGAAAATTTTAGCATGCTGGGAAAAGTTATATCTTATGCAAAGAGTAAAAATATATTGCTTGCCTTAGATGATTTTGGTGCAGGTTTTGCATCCTTTGGATATGTTTCCAAGGTTCCTGTTGATATCATTAAGATAGATGGCTCAATAATAAAAGAATGCATAAATAACAAAAACCATCAGGCAATAATAAAAGCTATATCTGTTTTGTCATCAGAACTGAACATAAAAACCATTGCAGAATTTATAGATAATCAGGAAAAAGCTTACAGATGTTTAAAGTACGGTATAGATTTTGGGCAGGGTTATTATCTTGGAAAACCTGTAGAACTGTCTGAGTTTTTCAAACTACTGCAAAAATAGTAAAATGTAGTTTATGGACAAAAAAGAAAAAATAATTGTAAAAAATTTAACAAAAAAGTTTGGAGACAGAACTGTACTGAAAAACATATCCTTTGATGTGAAGGAGGGGGAGATATTTGTTCTGATGGGGGGCAGTGGAAGTGGTAAAAGCACCACAATAAAACATATCATAGGGCTACTAAAGCCTACAGAAGGTCAGATAATAATTGACGGAACAGACATTACACAGCTGACAGACAAAGAGCTGATAGATTTTAGAAAAAAAATGGGATATCTGTTTCAAGAAGGGGCTTTATTTGACAGTCTTAAAGTGTGGGAAAATGTAGGATTTTACTTTTTAGAAAATACAGATATGCCTAAAAAAGAGATATACAGGCTTGCCCAGGAAAAGCTGGCACTGGTTGGACTGAAAGGCATAGAAGAGCTTTACCCTTCAGAGCTCTCAGGTGGTATGAGAAAGAGAGTATCTCTGGCACGGGCTATATCAACAAATCCAGAAATCGTGTTATACGATGAGCCGACTTCAGGACTTGACCCTGTAACAAGTGCAATGATAGACAACCTTATTGTAAATCTGAGGGATACTATCGGAGTAACATCTATTGTAGTTACACACGACCTTGACAGTGCATTTAGTATCGGGGACAGAATTGCTATGATACACAGGGGAATAATATATGCTATCGGCACTCCCGAAGAGATAAAAAGTAATCCTGACCCTATAGTCCAGCAGTTTATCAACAGAAAAGCAGAAGGACCAATAACAGAGGAGCTGTTCAAAGAGCTACAATCTGAAAAAGCATGAAAATGATATAATAAACATTTAGCAATTTCAGGAGGAATAATTCTTGGGTTTGTGCAGGTGGGAAGGAATAATAAAAGCTTACAGAGAGTTTTTACCGGTTTCTGAAAAAACTCCTATAGTCTCTCTATGTGAAGGAAACACGCCCCTGATAGATGCTCCCAATCTGTCTAAAAAGATAGCTCCTGACAAAAATCTAAAAATATATCTGAAATACGAAGGACTTAACCCAACAGGCTCCTTTAAAGACCGTGGAATGACAATGGCCATATCAAAGGCAAAAGAAGCTGGAAAAACTGCTGTCATATGTGCATCAACAGGTAATACTTCTGCATCAGCAGCTGCATACGCAGCAAGGGCAGGGATGGATGCATACGTTATTCTCCCTAAAGGAGCTGTTGCTTTAGGAAAATTATCACAGGCTATGGTTTACGGAGCAAAAATTATTGCACTTATGGGAAATTTTGACGATGCCCTCAGTATAGTGAGGGAAATTGGAGAGAAGTTTCCTGTTGAAGTTGTAAATTCAGTTAATCCTTACAGGATAGAAGGTCAGAAAACAGCAGCATTTGAGATTGTTGATGCCCTTGGAGATGCCCCTGACTTTCATTTTATACCTGTAGGAAATGCAGGAAACATCACAGCATACTGGAAAGGATACAAAGAGTATTATCAGGCAGGAAAATCAAAAAAACTGCCCCGTATGATAGGATGGCAGGCAGAAGGTGCAGCACCAATAGTGAAAGGTTTCCCTATAAAAAACCCCCAGACTATTGCAACAGCTATAAAAATAGGAAATCCATACAGCTGGCAGCCTGCACTGCAGGCAGCAAAAGAGAGCAACGGCTTTATTGATGCAGTGTCTGACGAAGAAATATTAGAAGCTTACAGACTTGTAGCTTCTTCTGAAGGGGTGTTCTGCGAACCAGCATCAGCTGCCTCAATAGCAGGAGTTATAAAGGCATACAGAAGAGGCCTTTTTAAAGGGAATGAAACTATCGTATGCACATTAACAGGAAATGGACTGAAAGACCCTGACACAGTTATAAAAGCCAGTGAGAAACCTGTTGAGATGCCTCCAGACCTGAATGAAATAGCCAGATATTTAGGATTATGAAAGTAGCTGTTGTTGGGCTGGGTGCATTAGGAATTGCTTTTGCAACATTTTTAAAAAATGCAGGGAACACAGTTTATGGTATAACAAAACCTGAGTATTTAAAAGATTTTCAAAGCAAAAGTGTAAAAGTTTCTGGCATATGGGGAACGCACAAAGTCAGACTTGATGGAATTTTTTCTGACATTTCCCAGATTAAAAACAAATTAGAGCTAATAATAATAACTGTAAAATCCTATGACACAGAAAAGGTATTAAAACAGATAAAACCTGCTGTATCAGAAAACACATTAATACTGATTGCCCAGAATGGATACGGAAATTATGAAAAGGCTACCAGGTATTACGGCAAAAGTAAAATTCTCCTTGCAAGAGTCATATTTGGCTCTAAGCTGATTGATAGAACCCATGCCCATATCACAGTAAATGCTGATGATGTTCGTATAGGAGACCCATCCAAAACTATAGAAATGGACAGAATAATAGAAGTAGTAAAAACAATAAACAGTGCAGGTATACCAGCCTCCTATGCCCCGGACGTTTACCAGATTCTGTGGGATAAAATTCTGTACAACTGTGCTTTAAACCCACTGGGCGCAATACTTGAGTGCAGCTATGGGCAGCTTGCAGACAATCCTGAAACAGTAAAGATAATGAACAGAATAATAGAGGAGATTTTTAAAACGGCTCAGGCTAACAATATTAGACTTAAATGGGACTCGCCACAGGAATATATTCAACACTTTTATAACAATCTGATACCTCCCACAAAAGAGCATTTTCCATCAATGTACTACGATTTGAAATCAGGCAAAAAAACTGAGATAGATGCTCTTAATGGAGCCATTGTTAAACTCGCCCACAGCAAAGGACTATCTGCACCTGTCAACGAAACAATAACATCACTTGTAAAGTTTAAGGAAGAATCTTTGTAAGTCATAAATTTGTGATAAAATTTTGTGTTTGTAAAAATATTTGTGGAGGATTATGTTGCGTCCAGACGGTAGAAGTCCAACTCAGCTCAGACCAGTAAAGATTACCAGAGACTTTAACATATATGCAGAAGGCTCTGTTTTGATAGAGATGGGAAACACAAAAGTAATCATAACTGCATCTGTTGAGGAAAAAGTCCCTCCTTTTTTAAGGGGAAGTGGTCAGGGATGGATTACTGCAGAATATGCAATGCTTCCCCGTTCAACAGAAAGCAGAAATATTAGAGAGGTTGTAAGAGGTGCTCCATCAGGAAGAACACAAGAAATACAGAGACTGATAGGAAGGTCTCTCAGAGGTGTTGTTGACCTTAGAAAGTTAGGAGAGCGAACACTGTGGGTTGACTGTGATGTTATACAGGCAGATGGAGGAACAAGGGTTGCTTCTATCACAGGAGCTTTCATAGCTGTAGCTGATGCAATGATAAAAATTACAGAAAAGGGAGTTGTGAAGCAAAACCCTTTAAAAGATTACGTTGCTGCCGTTTCTACAGGAATTGTTGGAAATGAGATTGTTTTAGACCTTAACTTTAAAGAGGATTCTTCTGCAAAGGTAGATATGAATTTAGTAATGACCGGAAGTGGAAACTTTGTTGAGGTGCAGGCTACTGGAGAAGAGTATTCATTTACACAGGAAGAGTTTAATAAAATGCTTGAGTATGGAAAGTTAGGGATAAATAAACTGATACACATTCAGAAACAGTTTATAGAAGGAATGCCCTCAATAGGGCACTGGAAAAGAAAAGAGATAAAAGAGTTTGTTTACACAGATACAGGAGGAAATTAATGGGGAAAAGCCTTGTTATTCTTGGTTCCCAGTGGGGAGATGAAGGAAAGGGTAAGATAGTTGACCTTTTATCCCCAGATTACGACTACGTTGTAAGATATCAGGGTGGAAGTAATGCAGGACACACAGTAATAGTAGGAGATAAAAAGTATGCCCTTCACCTTATTCCCTCCGGCATTTTGAGAGAAGGAAAGAAAAACCTGATAACAAATGGTGTTGTTATTGCTTTAGAAGAGCTTATAGCTGAGATGGAAATGGTTTCCGATGTTGCTGGAGATTTTGAAGGAAGACTGTTTATCAGTGATAGGGCACATATTGTTTTCCCATACCATAAAATACTTGACGGACTGTCTGAAAAATCAAAAGGTAAAGACAAAGTAGGAACAACCCTCAAAGGTATTGGACCTGCATACATGGCAAAATATGCAAGGACAGGTATAAGGGTAGCAGACCTTTTTGACCCTCCTTACTTCAGGTCAAGATTAGAAAGTGCCATAGGAGAAGCGAAGGATATAGCAGAAAAGATATATGGAGAGAGTTTTGACCTGTCTGTTGATAAGGTTTACGACGAAACACTCAGGCTGTTTGAGAAGGTTCAAAATTTAGTAGCAGATACATCTTTGATGCTACATAAAGCATTAAGCAGAGGAGAAAGGGTCCTATTTGAAGGGGCACAGGGAACAATGCTTGATATTGATATGGGAACATACCCGTATGTAACATCTTCTAATGCATCTGCCCTTGGTCTGTGTAACGGAACAGGTGTTTCCCCAAAGCTTATAGGACAGGCTGAAGTTTACGGTGTCAGCAAGGCTTATGTTACAAGGGTTGGAGCAGGCCCATTCCCAACAGAGCTTAACGACGGCATTGGACAGAAGCTGAGAGATGAAGGGCATGAATATGGAACAACAACAGGAAGACCCCGCAGATGCGGATGGCTTGACCTTGTTGCCCTTAGATTTGCAGCAAGAATCAACGGAATGGACGGTCTAATAATAACAAAGTTAGATGTTTTAGACCATTTTGATGAGATAAAGGTTGCAGTTGCCTACGAATATGAAGGAGAAATCATAAAGGATTTCCCAGCTTCTCTAAAGGTCTTAGAAAACTGCAGACCAGTTTATAAAACGCTGAAAGGCTGGGATAAAAGCACATCTGGTCTGAAAGATAAAAGTCAGCTTCCAGACGAAGTATGGGAATTTATAAAAACAGTAGAAGAAGAAACCGGTGTTCCGGTTGTGATGCTCTCCACAGGGCCAGAAAGGTCAGAATATATCTGGCTAAAATAGGAGATGTGCCATGGATAAAGCAGGCTCTTTAAGACTTCATCAGGGAACACCTGAGTCTATTTTAGCCCAAGTGGGGGATTTACATGCCTCAGACATTATTCTGCTCCTTTTTCTCATAACAGGACTGGGGATTATCACTTATCTGTTTCTGGTATGGAAAAACAACAAAAAACCACCTGAAGAGAGAAGGTCAAATTTTGCACTTTTTCTTATAGCCCTCAACGCAGGTTTTTTTGCCACAGTTATGTTCTTTGTTTACAGAGTTGTTGTAATAGGGCTGAAATATCTAATGTCCCATTAGATAAAAAACGGAAAAACAGATGTGGGAGAAAAGATGTCAGAAATTGTGGATAAGACTATCCATTTCATAAAAGAAGAAAGCAAAAAATATCAGTCTTCCCAGCAGTTACTGTCTGACAGCGATACTTTTTTTGAAGAGAGAAAAAAGATAACGAGATTTGTAAACCAGCACTTTAAAAAGCTGAAAAAAGATGAGATAAGAGCCCTTGCAGACGAGATATTCAACCGTTTAAACCTGAAGTTTGAAGAGGAAAGTTCTGAAAAAATACTGTTTATGCTCTTTACAGACAGTCTTTCAGAGCTGATTCCAACACCGGCACCCCTTATTTTTTTCTATAATGGAGAACCTCTAATAAAAAAACACAGCATCATTGTAGAGTTCAATCTCCTTCCTCAGCTTATCAGCAAAATAGAAGATTTAGACCCTTATAAAAAGCACCAGATAGCTCTTCAGCTATTTCCTGAAGACGAGCTTATTATAGAAGGCGTGTCTTTAAAACTGGCACAGCTTAACTTCCTTATACTGAATCTGTTAGACAAGGTTCTGCACGAGGAGATTTTTCCGTTAGACAGAATTTTAATTCAAAAAGAGGGAAAACTGTCTGTAGACAGCAGTATGCTTATGTTTGCACTGGTATCTGTTTTTGCAGGAATGTACGAGGCAGTTACAGGAGAAAAACAGCAGTTTCAGGGAAAATATTATACTCAGGAGCTTTCTAAATACTTTGTAAAAATTAAAAATTATGCAAAAAATCAGCTCAAAGACAGAGAAGAGATAGAATATCTTATATATGCGTCAAAGTTAGAAGAGAAGAGTATCGAAAACAGAGTAATAACAGTTAGAGATTACCAGACACAGAAAAATGTGTTTGAGGAAAGTATTAGAAGAAACGATGTAGACCTGCAGGAAAAGATAGAGTCTGTTTTTTACCTGCTGGGAATTCAGAACATAAATCCTGTCCTTCTTGTCCGGTATTACAGCGGAGACGATATTATATACTATCTGTTTGAGACATTTAGAAGAGCGCAGGACGAAGGTTTCCAGACGGAGCGGTTTATCAATGAGATGAAAACATTTTTGAAAAAACTGTTTCGTTATCCCTACATCTCAAAGGGAATGCTCAACCAGAAGACATTAGACAGACCTGTCAAACTTTTTTACTCAGAAGATGCAGTTTTCAGCGCCGAGTACTTTTATTTTACACATCAGTATGAGAGATTTTTAGACATGTCAGAGATTATAAAAGAAAAAGACGAGGAAATGACACTAAAAATTCTACTGGCAAAATACTTTACAGGGAAAATCAGTAAAGAAGAACTTGCAGGCTGGCTTTCCCTGAGCAAATCTAAGGAAGGACAGTTTATATACCACCTGCTGACAGATAATCTGCAAAACATCCCTCATGACAATCCATACAGATATGTGGCAGACCTATACACTGTGAAGGCTTCCCATCAGGACATATTCAGCACAGTAGGGGAAGAAGGAACATACACACTTATTCTGAGAATAATGGGATTTTATCCCTTTGACCAGACTTTAAAAAATCTTGCTGATTTGAGGTTTGAAAGATGAATGAGCTGATAGATAAAGCTCAGGAAGAGTTAGACAGAGTAGAAGAGCTGTTAGAAGCAGAGTTTTGTGACGATGGGCTTGTTTTTTATCATCTTACAAATGCTGTCCTTTTTCTTCTAAAAGCTCTATCTTCAGAGTTCAACCTAAGCATAGACAGTGATAGCATATCTGAAATAGTAGAAACAATTGAAAAAAGAACAACTGTAAAATTTCCCCACTGGATAGATGAGATTTTAGAGTTAGAGGAAATCTCTGTATCAGACGGTTGCGGAGCATCTATATGCTATGATATGGATATGTATGGAGATGTTTTAGATGCTGTTTATCAATTAAAAGAGTTTGTTTTATCTCAGGTAGAAAGATGAAACTGCTCAAATCAAAGGAGATGGCTTTTGCAGACGAAAACACCATAAAGCTGACAGGCATTCCTTCACTTGTTCTTATGGAAAATGCTGGGAGAACAGCATCACAGATTATTTTAGAAAAATTTAATTTTGATAGGGCTGTCGTCGTTGCAGGAGCAGGAAACAACGGAGGAGACGGACTGGTTATAGCCCGTTATCTTCTCCTTGCAGGAAAAGAAGTCAAGGTTTTTATTCTGTCTGATACGAGGAAAAAACTCTCTCCAGACAACCTGAAAAATCTTGAGATTTTTGAAAGCTTTGGAGGTGAAGTATCACTCACAGGGGAAAACAGACTGAGAAAGTTAGCAAATGCCGTAAAAGAAGCTGACCTTGTAATTGATGCAATATTTGGAACGGGGTTTAAGCCACCAGTTAAAGGATACAGGGAAAGAGCAATACAGATAATAAATAGATACGCCAAAGGTGTTGTTGCTGTTGACATTCCTTCTGGTCTTTCAACAGATACTGGACAGATAACAGGCCTGCATACAAAAGCAGACATCACTATAACATTTGCCTATCCAAAAATTGCTCATGTTATGTATCCGGCCTGTGAGTATTGCGGAGAGGTTTATATAGTTGATATATCAATAGACAGAAACTATCTAAAAGAGATAAAAAGATTTGTTCTTGAACCTTCACAGCTTGTCCTTCCCAAGCGCAAAAAAAACAGCCATAAATACAGTTACGGACATCTATTAGTGATAGGTGGCTCAGCAGGAAAAACAGGTGCACCAATTATGTCTGCCCTCTCTGCATCTGCTTCAGGCTCTGGACTTGTATCTGTCGCTGTTCCGCAGGAGCTGAGCAGCATATTTGAAACATCTCTGATAGAGGAGATGAGCATTCCTGTTGACAGTCATAACGGAACATTTGGGAGAAAAGCCTGCAGACAGATAAAAGAGATAATAAAAAATGGGAAGTTTACCAGCATTTCAGTTGGGATGGGTATGTCTGTTAATGAAAACACTCTGAAAGTTATGGAACAGGTAATAAAAATAAAAATGCCTGTTGTTATAGATGCAGATGGTATAAATAATCTTGCCCTGATAGACAGCTTTAAACTTCTGCTACAGAAGAGAAAACCCCCCACAGTTCTTACACCACACATAGGAGAGATGTCACGGCTGACAGGTCTGAGCAGTAAAGAGATAGTAGAAAACATGGAAGATGTAGCAAAAGATTTTAGCAGAGAAACAGGTTGCTATGTTGTCTTAAAAGGCTCAAGAACTGTGATATCAACACCTGAAGGCAGTGTATATTACTCTATCCGTGGAAATGAAGGTATGGCAACAGCAGGAACAGGAGATGTCCTGTCTGGTATTTTAGGAACGCTGATTTACAGACTTGGAGTTGAGGAAGGTCTGAAGACAGGCGTGTATCTACACGGTCTTGCAGGGGATTTAGCAGCAAGAGATATAAATAAAGAAAGTATGAAAGCTACAGACCTTATCAGATACATCCCACAGGCTTTAGACCTGCTTGGCAGTTATAGGTCTGACTACAGATTTTACTATTCAATAGATCCGTTAAAACCTTATCTTGAATGACCTTAGGAGAGAGAAAATAATAACAGTTTCTACTCCAACCAATAAAAAGTGAAGATAATACACCTTTTCCTGATTTGTTGTTATACCAAGAAAATTTTCTAAAGCTCTATAAAAAACAAAAGACAGAATAAGACCTGTCAGATACCCTCCCTGCTTGAACATATCAAGAAGAGACAGAATCTTCTTTTTTCTTAGAAAAAGGGTTTCTGTTCTGACCAGATATGAACCAAAGACAAATGTAAGCTGGTATCCAGAATAGACAAACAGTGCAGTTGAATAGCCGTAAGGAAAGAACAGAAAGTAAACAACCACAGCTAATATAACAATCTCAACAAACAGTGATACAAAGAAAAAAATTCTCAGATTCATCAGTTTTTCGTAAAATTTTGCAACAATAAGCATTCCAACAGCCAAAAGAACGCCCCCAACAGAGTATATAGAGGGTTTCAAGGGGGCATAAATGGTAAATATTGAACCTATAGAAAGTCCTGTAAAAAGTGAGTTAAAAAATCTGTAATAAAAATATCTCCTTGGATATATTTTCCTAATCCTTACCAACGAACGTCAGCTCCCGCATATATGCTTCTGGCCTGTGTTGCATAACCATCAACAGTCTGGTAGTATTTGTCTGTTATGTTGTTAATCTTAACATAGGCTGTCAGGTTTTTTGTTATGTTCAAATTTATATAGGAGTTTATCACTGTGTAGTAACCTGTCTGAGCTCCTGTAGTATCCTTCCTTTTTCCAACATAAACCCCAGAAATACCTATACTTGCCCTTTCTGAAGGATACCACACAACATCAAAGCCTATCTGATTCATAGGTCTTCTTGGAAGTTTTTTACCGTCAGACTTTCTGGTATCAAGGTATGTGTAGCCCAGTTTTATAAATACAGGCCTTATAAAACGGCTGTAAGAGGCATCTATTCCCTTTATTTTCGTTTTTCCAGATATGTTTTCATAGCGGTAAGTAAAAAAATTATAATCAATCAGATTTTTTATGCTGTAATGAAAGTAAGTCAGGTTAAAACCTTTAAATCCAACTCCCACGTCCCACTGGCTTGAACTTTCTGGTTTCAGATTAGAATTCCCCCACCAGGGGTTATAAAGCTGGTCGTTTGTTGGAACGTTGTATCCTGTTCCCCAGTTTGCAGAGAAAAAAGTATCTTTTTCCAGATAGTATTTGCCACCTAACTTCCATGTGGTTTTGTCCTTAAAGGCTGAATAGCTGTCGTGCCTCAAAGACTGGGACAGAACAAACTTTTGAACCTTTAAAACATTTGTTAAAAAATAACCGTTGCTGTGATACCTTTTGTCTAAAGCTGTTCCACCGCTTGTGTAATGTATAAAGTCCTGACGGGAAAATCCAAATCTGACAAAACCTTTTCCATAGGTGTATTTATCACTTACAGTAAATTCCCGATACTCTCCCTTATAACCTCCATACTGGGTTCTGGTAAAAGTAGACTTTGTAGTTAAGACTCTGATGTTGTGACTGCCTGACTTCCTGTCATACTGGAGTTTATAAAGCTGAGCAGAGTAATGATTAAAGTATTCAGACATTCCATATCCAAAAGGATTATCGTAATCCCTTGCATCAACTCCTGCTGCAGCATCATAATGGATAACAGCATCAATATTTTTTACCACTGTTTCAAATCTGTCGTTTTCAGTTATTATCCATCCCATCTTAAAACTGACAGTCTCATTCCTGTAAGGGTCCCTTTCCCAGCCAATCTCATCCCATCTTTTTCCGTAATCAGGGCTTGATTTTACAGGCTCTGCAGCAGAAAAACCTGAAGTTTTAAAATGATGGTATCCAAGGAGCATATAAATCTTTTCGTTTGCAAAGGAAACTGTTATGCCAGTTTTTTTTGTATTGTAGTATCCTGCCATACCAGAGAGTGTTATATGAAACCCTTCCTCAGGAACTTTAGTAATCATATTTATTACTCCACCAACAGCATCTGCTCCCCATACCCCTGACTGAACGCCTTTTATAATTTCAACCTGCTGGATGTTTTCCATCATAATAAGCTCGTATGGAGCAGATATGTTAGGATTTGTAAAGTCGTTGAACCTTATACCGTCAACATAAAACACCGTTCTTTTAGGGGCTGTTCCCCACAGATAAACAGATGTTGTCTGACCAAAACCGCCATTTGAAGTGTAGGAAAAACCATCTCTGTTGAAAATAATCTCCTTAAAATCTAAAGGCCTTCTTTCTTCTATCTCTTTTTCTGTTATCACTTCTGATGGCGAAGTAATCAGCTTCTGTGAAGTCTTTGTTCCATAACCAGACTCAACAGTAATGCTGTCAAGCTGATAGGCAAAAACAGGGGCAGTGAGAACTACAGACAGTAAAATATTTTTCATTAACCTCCTCCTAAATGCTAATGCAAATATTTTGCAAAAAGTGAAACAGTTTTATTTTAACAAAATTTATGGTAAATTTTTTTAGAAAAGATTATTAATTAATTAATAAAAAAAAACGGGGAGGAAGGGGAATGGATAACGTTATTAACACTATTGTTAGTTTTTCCATTGATTATGGCGTCCGTTTTGCTGGAGCTGTTCTTGTATTTTTTATTGGATGGATAGTATCTAAAAAGATTGTATCTTTTGCCAGAAAGACAATGGAAAAGGCTGGGTTTGACATCACTCTGGCGAAATTTTTAGGAGATTTTGCTTACGTAATTCTCATCATTTTAGTAATTATTGCTTCCCTTGGAACATTAGGAGTAAATACCACATCTTTTGTTGCTATTTTGGGAGCTCTGACCTTTGCAGTAGGTTTTGCATTAAAAGACCAGCTCTCAAATTTTGGAGCAGGTGTTTTGCTTCTTATCTTCAGGCCATTTAAGGTGGGAGATTTTGTAGAAGCTGGAGGTGCTACAGGAGTAGTGGAAGAAATTGGTATAATTAATACCAAAATGAGAACAGGAGACAACAGGCTAATCTATGTTTCAAATTCTAATATTGTTGGAGGAAACATAACAAATTATTCTGCAAAGGATACCAGAAGAATAGACCTGACAATTGGCGTAGGATATGAAGATGATTTGAAAAAAGTGAAAGAGGTTATATGGGACATTTTAAACAGTGATGATAGAATTTTGAAAGAGCCAGCACCTACAGTAGCTGTGTCTGAACTTGCAGATAGTAGCGTAAATTTTGTGGTTAGACCGTGGGTAAAATCATCAGATTACTGGCCAGTATACTTTGATTTGTTGGAAACTATCAAAACAAGGTTTGATAGAGAAGGAATAAACATTCCTTATCCTCAGATGGATATTCACATAAAGAAAGAAAGTTAAAGGAGAGAAATATGAAAAAAAGGTTTATCTTAGCAACTGCAGTATTAACAGGTATATCTGCTATTTCCTATGCTCAGGAAGAAAAGCCTTTAAAACTGCATGGAGAACTTTCCTATGTGAAAACATCTGGAAACTCTAAAACTGAAACATTCGCAACAAAGTTAGAAGCACTAAAGGTTTATATAAAAAACCGGCTCACCGGGAAAGGGGAATTTTTATATGGAAAAACAAACAATACAGAAAACACGAACAAACTTTACCTGCTTGGAAGATGGGAAAGGTTATTTAATGAGAAACTTTTCGGATTTTTGCAGGGAGACTATCTAAAAGACAAATTTTCTGGATATGATTACAGAACTGTATGGTCAGCTGGAATAGGTTATGACATCATAAAAACAGAAAAACATTATCTGAAAGGACTAATATCAATAGGTTATACCTTTGAAGACTTTAAAACAGGAGGAAGCAACGACTACACTACAGGAACTGCTGAACTTGACTACACATGGCAGATTTTAGAAAATCTGAAATTCAAAGAGGAGTTTAGATACAGAACAAATTTAGAAGATACTAATGTCTACTTTGTAAACTCTGACAGCTCTGTTCAGGTTAAGATAAATGCCCACTTTTCCCTTGGGGTAGGCTATAAGATTGCATACCAGAACAGACCACCTTCTCCCGGAATCAAAAAAACAGACACGACATTTTTAACATCACTTATTGTAGATTTTTAAAAGGGGCAGATGCCCCTGTTATCTATGTATAAGAAGTTTCTTTGCTCTTCTGACAATATTCTCAGCAGTAAATCCAAACCTTTCCATCAGCTCATTACCAGGAGCTGAAGCTCCAAAACTGTTCATTCCAATAACATCTCCCTTCTCTCCAACAATCTCTCTCCATCCCAAAGAAGAACCAGCTTCAACGGCAATCTTTGGGATATCTTCAGGAAGAACAGACTTTCTGTAATCTTCATCCTGCTGGAAAAACAGCTCCCACGAAGGCATTGAAACAACTCTTGTCTTTATTCCTTCTTTTTCTAAAATTTCAGCAGCTTCAAGGCATACATGAACTTCAGAACCTGTTCCTATAAGGATGATATCTAAATGTTCACTGTCTTTTAGTATGTAAGCACCTTTTTTAACACCTTCCCTGACAGGATATTTATTAGGGTCAAGGACAGGAACGTTCTGTCTTGTCAGTACAAGAACAACAGGCTTTTTCTCCTTTATAGCAATCTTCCACGCCTCAACAGTTTCATTTGCATCTGCTGGCCTGATTACTGTGAGGTCTGGCATTATTCTAAAGCTCATAAGATGTTCAACAGGCTGATGGGTTGGACCATCTTCTCCTACGCCAATACTGTCGTGGGTGTAAACAAAAATAGAATGAATCCCCATCAGTGCAGCAAGTCTGACTGACGCCCTCATGTAGTCAGAAAATACAAAAAACGTTGCTCCAAAAGGTATCAATCCTCCATGGAGAGCCATTCCATTAACAGCAGCTCCCATGGCATGTTCCCTGATACCAAAATGTATGTTTCTACCTGATGGGCTGTCGCAGTAAAAATCCCCTTTTCCTTTCAAAACCACCTTATTAGAAGATGCAAGGTCTGCTGAACCACCTATCAGGTTTGGAATTTTTTCTGCAAGTATGTTCAGTGTTTCTCCAGAAGCAGACCTTGTTGCAATTTTCTTTGAAGTATCTGTATAAACAGGCAGACCCTCTTCCCAGTTTTCTGGTATTTCTCCGCTGATAAATCTCTCAAACTCCTCTGCAAGCTCTGGATATTTTTTGCGGTACTCTTTAAACATCTCATTCCATTCCTGTTCTAACTTTTTCCCTTTTTCTACAGCCTTTCTGAAGTGATTTAACGCTTCCTGTGGAATATAGAACATTCTGTCTTCTGGAAATCCTAAAGCCTTTTTTGTTTTCTTTGCTTCTTCTTCAGAAAGAGGAGCTCCGTGAACAGCTGGGTTGTCCTGTTTTGGAGAATGCCAGCCTATATGGGTTTTTACCCTGATAAGTGAAGGTCTTTCCTTTTCATCCTGTGCTGCCTTTATTGCTCCGTATATTGCGTCTAAATCTTCACCATCTGGAACTGTTATAACATGCCAGCCGTGGGCTTTGAACCTTAGCTCTATGTCCTCTGTCCATGTGATATCTGTTGGGCCGTCAATGGTTATATGGTTGTCGTCGTAAAGGTATATCAGTTTACCAAGCTTCAGTCTTCCTGCCAGTGCTGCAGCTTCAGATGATATTCCTTCCATCAGGTCTCCATCAGAGACAATGGCATAGGTGTAATGGTCAACAATGTTAAATTCTTCTCTGTTAAAGTAGTTAGACAGGAAACATTCAGCTATTGCCATTCCAACACCCATTCCAAAACCCTGACCTAAAGGCCCTGTTGTTGCCTCAACTCCAGGAGTATGTCCATACTCTGGATGACCGGGGGTTTTACTTCCCCACTGCCTGAATCTTTTCAGCTCTTCAAGGGAAAGGTCATAGCCATACAGATAAAGCAGTGAGTAAAGCATGGCAGATGCATGACCTGCAGAAAGGATAAACCTGTCTCTGTTGAACCATTGGGGGTTTTCAGGATTGTGTCTGAGGAATTTATCCCACAGGACATAAGCCATAGGAGAAGCTCCAAGGGGCATTCCAGGATGTCCTGACTTTGCTGTCTGTATCTGGTCAAGGGAAAGAACCCTTATAGTGTTAATACACAGCCAGTCAATATTTTCCATTTACCGCTCTCCTAAAAAATTTTTCCAGACAAATTATTATAAAACTTTATACCTTCCTTTATCCTGATTTTTGTTAGATCTTCCTTTATCCTGATTTTTGTTAGATGTTGAAGTTAAATTATTTTTATAATAAACTATTGTTTTGCAAATTCAGTTATGGAGGAAGAGATGCATCAGCTGATACAAGAAATAGAAAAACAGTACATGCCAGCAGATTTTCCAGAGTTCAGGGTTGGTGATACTGTAAAAGTTCATGTAAAGGTGAAAGAGAGAAACAAAGAGAGAATACAGGTTTTTGAAGGTGTTGTTATCAGAATCAAAGGTAGTGGAACAGGGAAGTCTTTTACTGTAAGGAAAGAGTCTTACGGTGTAGGAATTGAAAGAACATTTCCATTTGCATGCCCATCAATAGACAAAATAGAGCTGTCCAAGAGAGGTAAAGTCAGAAGGGCTAAACTTTACTACCTCAGAGAAAGAAGAGGAAAAGCTGCTAAAATCAGAGAAATCAAAGAGTGGGAGCTCAGAAAAAGGGCTCAAGAATCTGCAGCAGCAAAAGAAAACCAGTAAATGTATGCTTGAGATTGAAAAATCTCTCTACAGCAAAGGATACAGCAAGATTGTTGGTATTGATGAAGCAGGAAGGGGGCCCCTTGCGGGTCCTGTAGTTGCTGCTGCTGTCATATTTCCTATAGACATAAAGCCATTCATATTTAGAGACTCAAAAAAGCTTTCTCCAAAAGAAAGAGAGAGACTGTTCCACCAGATTAAAGAGAATGCCGTATCTGTTGGTATCGGTATCGTTGACAGCACAGTTATTGACAGGATAAACATTTACAATGCAACAAAATTGGCAATGGAAAGAGCCCTTGAAGACCTGAAAACAGACTACGACTATATTATTACTGATTACGTCAGATTTGACCCTTATCCCCACATATCAGTAAAAAAAGCTGACGAAAAAAGTCTGTCTGTTGCTGCTGCATCAATCATAGCAAAAGTGATAAGAGACAGGATAATGGAAGAGTTTTCCAAGGTATATCCCCACTCCTTTGACAGACACAAAGGATATCCAACAAAGCTCCACAGAGAAGAGATTATGAAATACGGCCTTACACCTATCCACAGAAAAAGTTTTAATACAGGTATCCAGCACAGGCTTGAGTTATGAAACTGTTCAGTGTAAAAGGCAGAAGCTCCCTAAATGGAAAACATCTATCGGGAGCTGAAAGGATAGCCTCTGAAAAAGAGTTAGACAAAGTTTTAACCCAGATAAATAAAAAAATAACAAGAAAACCTTTTGATTATCTTTCCATAAAAGTCAGTATTATCAAAAAACAGCCTCCCGTTATAAAAACCCTTAAGATTGTTGAAATAATTGCAGATAGTGTGGAAGAAGCAACACAAAAAGCCGTAGAGCTTTTACATTCAGCAACAGGACTGTCAGAGAAAAGGATTAAAGAGCTGATTAAAACAGTTCACACAGGAGCTTCTCCTGACGGAAATAACATGAGGGGAGCAATGATAGTAAACCAGAAAGGTGAAAGGATAGAGTTAGACCCATTCAGAGGAGTCAGAACAACAGAAGTGGATTTTATAAACAGAGATAAAGTATTACAGAAACTAAAAACAAAGGGTTATACAGAAAGAACGTTAGATGCCCTTGCTATATCTTCAAAAAATATGAGCCATCCAGACATGTTAGCTGAGTTCTGCATCTCTGACGAACCAGATTATCTGACTGGATACATCGCCACAAAAGGCTGTTACTACAGATTAACCCCTCTAAAAGAGAAAGGAAACCCTAAAGGAGGAAGAATATATTTTGTGAAAGATGGTGTAAACATAGAAAACCTTTACAACTACTTAGAAAAAGAGGCAGTGCTGATTGAATACACAGACACTGATTGAAAAGTTGCTTATAAAAAAGGCAAAAGAGAAAAAAACTATCACATACTCACAGCTTGCACAGGAAATCGGTAAACTGTCAGAAGGAAAGTTTCCACAGAAAGGAAAGGTGATGTCACTACTTCTGACAAGGTATCTCCACGGCATCTGCAGCAGCTGTGTGTCAAAAAATCTTCCAATGTTAGGAAGCATAGTTGTAAGCAAAAAAACAGGGAAGCCGTCAGATGGTTTCTTTAAGTTTGCTTCAAAGCTCTACGGCATAAAGCTTATAACAGATGAACAGAGAGAAAAATTCTGGCAAAATGAAATAAGAAAAGTTTTTGAGGTGTTTAAAGATTAAAAAAATATTTATTCATGGATGGAGTTTTTCTTCCCAGATATGGAAAAATCTGTATAATGCTGAAAACAGCATATTTTTAGACCTTCCATTTCACGGCAGTAATAGAGACTACACAGACAGTCAGATTTTGGAAAAGTTCAGCAGTGACGTTTTACAGACAATAGAGCAGTCACAAGAGGAAGTGTCTTTAATTGGCTGGTCTTTGGGAGCTACTGTCTGCGTTCTTACTGCACTGAAAAAACCCAAAAAACTGAAAAAACTAATCCTTGTGGGATTTTCCCCAAAATTTATGGACAGGAAGTTAGGGCACAACCCTGTTTTTGTGAAAGCTTTTTTCCTTGCTCTAAAAACAGACTTTAAAGATACAGTTTTAAACTTCAGGAAGTTAGCTACAGGGAAAGATTTTTCAGATATTCCTCTTCCACAAAAAGAAGGTAGCATAAAACTCCTCAGAGAATTTGTAAACCTTGATCTGACAGACAGTCTATCTCAGATAGACATTCCTGTTTACCTTATACACGGGAAAAAGGACAGAGTAATAAACTATCAGGCAAGTGTTTTTGCATCACAGCAGTTTAAAAATGCCCGATTAATACTGACAGAAGACAACCACGCACCTTTTTTAAAAAACAGTGAGCTAATCGCCAGACTGGTATAATACTGTTTCACAAAAACCTCAGGGAGGAAAATTGAAAACCCTTATAAAGTTCTCATTTTCAAGATTTGCAGAAAGTTATGACCGGGAAGCGGTTTTACAGAAAAAGGCTGCACAGATACTTTTAGATTTTGCAGGAAAGCTTGAAGGGAAAGGTCTGGACATAGGCTGTGGAACAGGATTTTTATACAGACTGTCCGATTACCAGAATATGACAGGCATTGACATATCTCCTGAGATGGTCAGATTTTACAGCAAGTTTAACAGAAAAACAGTTATTGCAGATATGGAAAACCTGCCATTTAAAAAAAGCTCTTTTGATTTTGTTATATCCAACTTCTCCATACACTGGGCAGATTTAGAAAAAACATCTGAAGAGGTAAAGAGAGTACTGAAAAAAGACGGACTGTTTATATTTAACATTCCTGTTCAGGGAAGTATGGAGTTTGTTGAACAGCTTTTAGGAAGCAGAAAGTTTGATTTTTTGTGTGCTCCTGATGTTTTAAAAATTCTCAGAGAAAAAGGCTTTGCTATTGAAGACTTTTTTGTTGAAAACATGCAGATAGAATTTTCCGATGGATACTCCCTTTTAGTACACCTCCACAGGACAGGTGTAGCAATAAACACAGAAAATCAGTCTATAGGAGAAAAAAGAAAAATTGTCCAGAGGTTTAAAAACCACACAGAAAAAGCCCTTTTAAACTTTAAGCTTCTGTTTGTTTACTGCCAGAAAAAATCTTCGTCCTGAATACCCTCATCTTCTGTCCATCTACCACCTCAAACTCAGGAGGCAGAATATCTTCAATAGTGTGGAGTTCATTTATCCCATACTGACTGCACAGAACATTTATAGACTTTATTATCTCTTCCTTTTCCATCACAGAGGTTTCCCAGTATGTGGCAAACACAAGATTTCCCTGTGCATCGTGAATTGCAAGCCTTATCTCATCTACAATTTCTTCCTCAGGGTCTCCATACATGGTAAGTGTTCCGTAAAGCTCCTTTTCCATAGCTAACTCCATTTTTTATACAGCATTCTAACACTTTTGATTAAAAATTCCCAAACTGATAAAATATTGAAACTATCAAAATCAGAGGTAATCAATGCCTTACAGACTGTATCAGGAAGAAAAGCAGAAAGCTGTTAACATTTTGAATGATATAAAAGTAAAGCTTTACAGCAGAGGATGGTTTCCTGCAACAAGCGGAAATCTGTCCTACAAATTACACGACGACCCTCTATACTTTGCTATCACCAGCAGCGGCAGAGATAAAGGAACAGTAACCCATGAGGATGTAATATTTGTAGATAAAGAAGCAAAACCTATTGAAAAAACAAAACTCAAACCTTCAGCAGAAACAAAAATCCACTCACAGATTTACCAGAAAACAGATGCAGGATGCATCATCCACATTCACACGGTAAATAACAACTTTGTTTCTTCTGTTTTTTTTGATGAAGGATCTGTTCCCCTGAAAGATATGGAGATGATAAAAGCCCTTGACATATGGGAAGAAAATGCATACATAAAAGTGCCCATAATAGAAAACTTCTTTGATTTAGATAAACTTGCTGAAGAAGCAGGAAAGGCAATAAACCCTTCTGTTCCGGGACTGCTGATAAAAAACCACGGAATATACGCATGGGGGAAAGATGAGTTTGAGGCAAAAAGACATATTGAAGCCTTTGAGTTTATGTTTGAGTACATGAAAAACATGATTATATTCAGAGGAACAAAGAATATATTTCAGGAGGAGTAAGATGCCAAAGATTGTTTTTAGAGATACAGGTGAAACAATAGAAGGTGTTGAAGCTGTAAAGGAGTTCCTCAGCAGATACGGCATAACCTATGACAACTGGGGTGTTGACAGACTGCCAGAGAAGCTGAGAAAGGAGTACAACCTGACAGAAGAAGAGCAACAGGAGATAATAAATGCTTACAGGGAAGAGTTAGAAAAACTTAAAAAAGAGAAAGGATACATAACAGAAGACATTGTTGTTCTTTCAGAGAACACACCAAATCTTGAACAGCTGATGGCAAAGTTTAAAAGGGAACATCACCACACAGACGATGAGGTAAGGTTTGTTGTTGACGGCAGTGGAATATTCCCCGTGAAGATTGAGGGAAAAATTGTTGAGATACACGTTGGGCCAGGAGATTTGATTGTTGTTCCAGCTGGAGCAAGACACTGGTTTGAGTTAGATGAAAACAGAAAAATCAAATGTATAAGGGTGTTCAAAACACCTGCAGGATGGGAAGCTATATACAACGAAAACGAAAAGGCAACAATGAACGATTAGGGAGGGATAAATGGGACTGTTAGAGGGAAAAAAGGCATTAATCCTTGGAGTGGCAAACAACAAAAGTATTGCTTACGGGATAGCAAAGGCTTTCCACAGGGAAGGAGCAGTTTTAGGTTTTAACTATCTGAATGAAAAAATAGAAAAAAGGGTAAGACCAATAGCAGAGGAACTGGAAGCAGAAATTCTGATTAAATGCGATGTGTCTTCAGATGAGGAGATAAAGAATCTTGCAGAAACCGTAAAGGAAAAGTGGGGGAGTGTGGACATTATCGTTCACTCTATAGCTTATGCAAATAAAGAGTATCTGAAAGATTACTACTATAAGGTGGACAGAAAATCATTTTTAGAGGCAATGGACATCAGTGTTTACTCCTTCACAGCAATAGCAAGGGAGTTTATGGATATATTCAATGAAGGAGGAAACCTGCTGACTCTGTCTTACTACGGAGCAGAAAAGGTTATTTACAACTATAATGTGATGGGAGTGGCAAAGGCTGCTTTAGAGGCATCTGTTAAATACCTTGCAAGGGATTTAGGTAAGCTAAAAAATATAAGAGTCAATGCCATATCTGCAGGACCTATAAAAACACTTGCAGCTTCAGGAATATCCCAGTTTAGCGAGATACAGAAAATAGCCGCAGAGAGGGCTCCTCTTAAAAGAACAGTTACCATTGATGAGGTAGGAAATGCTGCTGTTTTCCTGTGCAGTCCCCTTGCATCTGGAATAACAGGGGAGATTTTATATGTAGATGGAGGATACAACATTATTGGAATGTGAGGAGGTCATGAAGATAGTCCTGAACGGTGAAGAAAAAGAAGTAAAAGAAAATATAACAATTCAGGAGCTTATTAAAGAGTTAGGTATAAAAGCTCCAAACTACGCAGTTGCTGTAGGTATGGAAGTTATTCCCAAAAGTGAATACCAGACCTACAGACTGAAAGAGGGAGATAGAGTAGAGATAGTAACATTTGTTGGTGGTGGATAAAATGGAGATAAAAAAGGCTGCTAAGATTGCAGCCTTACTGTCTGTATCTGTTTTTTTATTTTTTATTCCTCCTTTCAGTTTCCCATTTTTAGACGACAAAGGCTCCTCGTATGTTGAAAACACACTGAAAAAGCTGACCATCACATATACAGCAGTGAGGGGACTTAATGCTGGAATATCAGTTATTAAAGAAAGCGAGATTGATTTGTCCCCTGGAGGTGTAGGAGCTACCATTGCTGCAGGTGAAGTATTAGACCCTTTAGACGATCTTGTGGAGAGGTTTTCATCTGTCTTACTTTTCAGTATTATCTCTGTAGGTGTTCAGAAACTATTAATGCTTGTGAGCATAAATCTATTCTTCAAACTCCTTTCTATCTCCTTACTGCTTTTTGCTGTTTATACTGCAGTTAAAAAGGATTTTTTTCTCCATACAGGGATAAAAATAGCTATTATAGCCTTTGTTCTGAGGATTTTTGTCCCATTTACAGGTGTTGTAAACGATTACGTTTATGGAGAATTTTTTAAAGAAAATGTAGAAAAGGCAAAAAAACAGATAACCTATATAACAGAGCTGATTAAAACATCAGAAAATTCTTTTAGCGTCTCTGAAATCAGACAGAAGATTCAGAAATTAAAGGATTACTCCTCTAAAACTATAGACAGCATTTTAATTTTGGTTACTGCCTTTATTATTCAGACTGTCATAATACCGCTGATTACTGGATATGCAGTGCTGAAGATTGTTAAACGGAGTATAGGTTATTTCTGACCTTCTGAAGAGACAGTTATTATCGTCTTTACATTACCCCTTGGATTCCAGTCTCCAATAACCTCAAGAAACCTTGGTTTCAGAAGGTTGTAAAGGTCATCATAAATTTTATTTGTTGCTTCTTCGTGGGATATATACTGATTTCTGTATTTATTCAGATACAGCTTCAAGGACTTTAGCTCCACTATATACTGGTCTGGAATGTAAGTTATCTTTATAGTGGCAAAGTCTGGATATCCTGAGCGTGGACACAGGCAGGTAAATTCAGGGAACGTTATATTTATCGTGTAATCCTTCTCTGGATTGGGATTAGGCCATTTTTCTAACTGGGCTTCTTTTATCTCCTTTTCTCCGTATTTTAGCTCCATTTACACCTCTCTCTTTATAATATAGTAGGCTATCCCCTGAAGAATTTCAGGATTTTTTAATATTTTAATCTCTTCAGTGGCTTTTTCAACATACTCCTGTGCCATTTTTACA
>Ga0256833_1000717_pt1 | contig 25396 bp, 13 predicted proteins | sample 356284metaG_FD_190535 | JGI IMG/M metagenome (GOLD analysis project Ga0256833, IMG submission 190535) | Hydrothermal vent microbial communities from Mid Atlantic Ridge, Atlantic Ocean - 356-284 | ecosystem: Environmental > Aquatic > Marine > Hydrothermal vents | place: Atlantic Ocean: Mid... | reverse complement strand
TCTAAGTTTGAGATATTTATTTTTTTATTTTTTTTCAAATTGATGTGTTTAAGTATATTTCCGTTAATGTCTATAATAGATAAAGTAAAAAGATTATTTCCGGTATATTTAAAATCTATATTGATGAAATCTATTGCGGGATTTGGATATATAATTGCCTCGATTTTTGATTCGGGATTAAATGTACTGTTTACATATAAATATGGTTGTTGAAATCCTTGTGTAAGCATCATATCATCTGTAGTGAATGTCTTAATGCTTAATTCACCAAGTGTCCAACTTAAATTTGCATTTTGACCTGAATGTAAACCTCCGGATGAGGATAATATTTCAGGCATTATTTTTTGTCCTGTTAATGAATATGACAAAAAAATCAGTATAAAAGAAATTAATTTGATCTGCATTATTATTATTTTTTATTATTAAAAAATGAGTTATTGGAATTTAGCCATTTTTATTGAATACGAACTTTTTGTATTCAAAATCATTCAGGCTGAATAATTGTTATGGTTTTTTATTGTTTTTTTGTAACTTTTTTAAGATACTTTCCAGAACTGTCTTTTGTTTTGCAAGTTTCTTTTTCAGTTTTTCTATCTCTTCCTGAGTTTTTTCATTTTTAATATTTATTTGTTTTTTCTTTCTCATTTTATATAAATATCTAATACAAATGTATCTGCAATTATTACATTAAGCAAAAAAACAAGGTTTCATGAAGTTGTTACGGGTGTTTCAAAAAGTTGCAGGCCGAAAATATAGTGAGAAATTCCTCAATTCAAAAAGGGAGTGATTAACTTTTTTAGTAATTGTTAAAGCAGGATTATTTTATATGGGTTTCTTTACAATTTTATTAAAAAGCCAACGAGTTTTTTATCGTTATCCAATCCAAGTTTTTTACGAAGTCTAAATCTTGTGGATTTTATACTGCTTTCGGATTTGAATGTAATATCTGCTATTTCTTTTGTGTTTAGATTCATTTTCAATAATGAAGCCATTTTTATTTCGGCCGGAGTTAATTGAGGGTTTATTTTTAATAATTTTTCATAAAATTCAGAATATACACCTTTAAAAGCTTTATCAAAATCCTGCCACAGTGTATCTCCGCTATGGTTTTCAATTTCGCGAATAATAGATGAAATATCTTTTTGTGTTACTTTGTTTGAGTATATTTTTTTATTTAATGAGCTTAATTTTTGAAGGATATTATCTAGCATTTGGTTTGTTTTAAGCATAACTAAAACTTTAGCTGTCAATTCTCTGCTTTTTGATTCCAATTCATGTTTTAATAGTTTTGTTTCATGTTCTTTTATCTCCAGGTCTTGTTTATGGATAATTTTTTCCTTTTTAAGAAGTTTGCTTTTTATTTGAAGTTTTTGAGCTTTAGATCTATAAAAAAAGAATAATAAAACCGTAATGAAAAGTAAAATAACTACAGACAATATTAGAATGATACTATTCTTTCTTTGAATTTCATTCTTTTTTTTGAGAAGTTTGATTTCATTATCTTTGTTTTCGGATTGATATTTCATTTCCAAGTCATTAAAAATCCTCTTGTTATTAACAAAAATAAGGCTATCTTTTATTGAAACATATTTTTTAAAATATTTGTAGGCTTTTTTATAATTTTTGTTATTTGAATAAAAATCAGCATATTGTTTAAAAGAATTTTTAAGTAGCTCTTGATTCTGAATATTTTTTGAAATATATATTGCTTTTTCAATTGCTTTTTTGTTTTTTTTATTAAAATTTAGTGTGTTATATGTCTTGCTCAATTCTAATAAACAAAGTACTTGTCCGGTCTTTTCATTCAATCCGGTAAAAATCTTTAAAGCTTTTATTAATTCATTCTCTGCTTTTAATAAATCTTTTTTTAAAATATGGATTTTAGCAAGTCCAAGCAAAGAACTTCCGATTCTTCTCTTATCGTTTAATTTCTGTCTAAGGTCCAGCCCCTTTTGAAAATATTCTTCTGCTTTATCAAGGCTATCCATGTTTTGATAAATTTCTCCAAGGTTTGTCAGAGTATTGGAAATTTCTTTTTTGTTTCCTAATTTCTTTTTTAAAATAAGAGCTTTTTTAGCATACTCTAAAGCGATTTTGAAATTTTTCATTTTTAAATTCACAGAAGCTAATGAATTTAATATTCTTGATTTTCCTTTGAAGTTATGATTTTGTTCTTCATATTGCATAGCTTTTTGAAAAGCTTTGATGGCTTTTATGTCGTTTCCATAAAGTGTTTCAATACTTCCTAATCCAAAGAAATACTTTGCTAAACCTCTTGATGAACCTATCTTATCATAAATAGATTTTGCTTTATTAAGGTATTTGATAGCAATATTATAGTTATCTTTGTAGTAATAAACCCTGCTTCTGACATAATATATATCTCCTATTGCTTCATCGTAATTTGCTTTTTGCGCTAAATCCAAAGCTTCATCCAGTAAATAAAGTGATTTGGAATAATCTGTAGCACAAAGTGATAAAGCGGAATCAATATTTTTTCTAATATCCAAAGTATCAATTGCTGTAGATTGATAAGGTTGGTTATTTACCTTGAAATCATAATAAGCGAAAATATTACAGTAAAGCAATAAAAACAGAGATAATATTAAATACTGTTTTATCATAGTAAACAGATTTGCATAAAAATATAAAAATTTATTTTAATAAAAAAATAAAATAAAAATTTTATATTTATAACTACTCAGATAGGGGGTTTATGATATGAAAACCAGAGTTTTTTAGTCAAAATAATGCTATCTGAATAATTACTAATATTTTTATAAGCTTATTTGTTGTGAAATTGTATTTTCAGAGTAATGGTAAATTTTCATTCTCAATTCCGGAATATTTTATCCTGGTTGAAATAATCCGGACTTTCAGTTAGCTGGTTTTGATATATACTTTGCACTTTACTCAACATAAGTCAGAAAAAAAAAGCCCCCGTATTAATTAAAATACGGGGACCTTCCCAAAAACTGATTTATTCATTACCTTTCAAGCTGATTATTTCAATATAATCATTTTTCTGGTAGCTGTAAAATCTCCTGATTCAAGTCTGTAATAAAGGACGCCTGTAGAATTGAGATCCTTCTTACCAACTTTTACTGTATTATATCCTTTTGTTCCTTCAGCTTTACGTATCATCAATTCTTTTCCTGTTACATCAAAAACTTTTAAAGTATAATTTGATGTTTCGGGTAATTCAAATCCGATTATTGTCTCTTGTGAGAATGGATTTGGTTCATTTTGATACAACGCATAGTTGTTGGTACTTGCATTTCTGTAATCCAATGAAATGGAATTTATTTCCAAATCATCATTAACATAAGCTTCGGATCTTGCAATATTGTCATTGATATTCAAAATATTGCTTAATCTTGTATTTGTATTTGCTACAATTGTCAAAGTGAATAAAATATCACCATCATTTGCGGATACTCCTTGAGCATCATTCCAACTCAATACTAAATTGTTATTTTTAATATTGATGTTGTTCTGGTTTATGTCTAAAGCGCCTGATGCGATATTTGTAACTTTAAGTCCTGTAATATTTAGGGTAAACTGTAAACCCTGTACGTTTTTGAATTCACTGGCATAAAATGGTATTTCTGTTTCTACGCCACTAATAATTTCACTGTCGTCTAATTCCAAATGTAGTGTTTCGGCATTTCTGTTTTCCAAGCCGTTCAGCGCACTACCATTCATATCTCCTATTTTTACGGCTACGAAGTTTAGATCAGATATGCTTTGATTGTCTACTTTTATTTTCTTAACTTTAGCCTTTTTGGCTTCAGCAAGAGCATTTGCAGGATTTTCAAATACATAATCTTTGTTTATTGCAATCCATGAATCATTTGGGAAATTATTTTGTGACCCGAGAATGAGCTTTCTAATTTCCAACATATCAGATGCGGCAATACTTCCATTATTATTAACATCAGCAGCTATTAGTTTGTAAGGATCAGTAATTTCTTTCATTCCCAATAAGTGCTTTTGCATAATCACAAGATCCAATGTTGTAATTCCTTGAGGATAATTATTATCGCTTTTACCTGTAAGATCATAATTGTTATTACTTAAATTGAAAGCGTAATATCCTTGAGCATTGGTTTTGTTTGAGATTTTGTTTTCACCGTTATCAGCAATGATTTTAATGTCTCCGGCAGGAATATTACCGCCATAGTATGTTACAGTTCCCGATACTAATGGATACGGATCGGATCCACAGTGATTGAAGTTAATTTCGACATTTGCAAAATCATAATTTCCATCATCGCAAGTTTCATTTAACGCAAATTGATCCCATACGTAAACCTTGATTATTTTGGTATAATTACTATCTGCAACAAAATCACAGAGATAAACTCTTTGTGCGGTTCTTAGATTTGGTAACCATGCATCTGCATTACCTGCCAGGTATTCAGCCTCAGTACTTATTGCTCCTGTTTCCGGATCAAAGAAATATCTGCCATAATGGTTTAATTGATTGTTCCATTTATGGGGTTGATCCCATAGATTAGGCAATACAGGTGTGAATGAGAAGTATAGATTTTCAGAATCACTACAATTGTCATAAGAAGAAATACAACCGTTATCACATCCTCCCTTATCAAAAGATCTTGCAGTCAATTCTACCATACCGTTATTCATTACAGCTGTTGCCAAATCAACAAATACCGGTGTCGGCGGTTTTTTATCGGCTACAGAGAAATATTGTGTTTTTGATGTTGCATTTCCACAACCATCACCTACAGTCCATATTACTCTATAGTTTCCTATTGGTAAAGGATCTAAAATTGTCAGTGATGCATCAGCGGTATTGTCGAGGTTATCTCTACTACGGCTTCCTTTTCTACCTTGAGAAGGATGTGGTGTATAGTTATATGAGTATTGTATGGTTTCCCATGTATCCATACTTGTAACAATATATTTCCAATTAAATTTCTGCAAGGTATTGCAACTATCTGTTGCATGTGCTGTCAGTTCTGCATTATAAGCATAACAATCCAAAGTAGCTATACATTGATCTTCTGCTGTTATTGAAGGTGGTTCGGAGTCGGTTATCATTAATATTTGTATATATCTGTAATATCCGTCTTCTACCAAATAATTGCAATCTAATTTTCTACCGTTGATTAAATCAACATTATCTTCAGCTCCGGTATTGGCTTCATAAACACACCAGTCTATTACTGCCCATTCTCTGATTATCTTATAGCATGCTCCGTCAACAAAAGTAAATGTATCCTCTTTTACGATTTCAGCCGTTACAATATTACAAGGATTTTCATCCCATGTTGGTTCGGCGTCACTACCGTTGCCCAAATCATAGGCACAATCGACACTCACATCACGAGGGAATACTATTGTACAGGGATCAAATGGCCTTGAAGCTTCTACTTTTATGTGTTGCCTGCATACGGCCGAACTGCTGCCTGAAGTGGCTGTCCATGTTCTGGTGATATTAGATCCACAAACTCCGAGGTCACTATTGTCCGTATAATCCAAATCATATCCGCACACACTTATCACGTTTGGCCAGAGTTTTGGATTCTCTTCAGGATCCAGACTTTCTTCGCAGTCAATGGTTATTGGAGGACAATCCAAAATTGGTGGTATTTTATTTTCCAAATGCACAACACTCCAACAATCATTATAATGTCCATACAAGTCACCTCCCGGTAAATGTCTGCTTGGATTTACCGGCCCAGGTCCGGGATCAACATCATATACTCTTAATGATACCATTATGTCATTGTTTACATCATCACAGCAGAAAAATACATCATCATCATACCATACATCATTATTTCCGGTATTCGGATTATCATCACCGTTTAAGTCAGGGCAGCCGCCATCATATACTAATTGGTCATTTACTCTTAATACTTTGAAGTAAACAGGATTACAGTTATCAAATGAACCGCTGTCAAAATCCCAAGCCCATACTTTGGCACTTCCCATTGCTGTCAAGCTTACTTGTTTGTGTTGTTCGCAAACCGGAATCGGAGGTACTCCGTCAAATACGGAAAGAGTAACACATTCGATTTTTTCATTTCCACAATTATCTACTGCATGATAACAAACTTCAAAGTCACCAAGAGGTACATTTACTATAAACCATGTTTCGTTTGCATCGATAAAACCGTTGAAATTAAGATCTCCGGTTATTGTTCCGGCAGTTGTCGTAATCCACCATTGAGGATTATTATCGCAATTGTCACTTAAATGATGTATTGCAGGTACTTCAACATCTGCATTACAAACATAAGCTTTTGTCTTGGCGGATATATCTTCAGGTGTATCAAATTCAGGTGCTTTAGTATCGGTAATTCTTATTATTTGAGTATATTCATATATTGAACCTGTACAATCATCAACCAATGTCCAATATCTTAGGATTTTGGTTCCGCATTCCAGATTATATACCTGGTCATTGTAAAATACTTCTATAGTTCCGCAAGCATCATTGAATCCGTCCGGAACTCCGGTATAACCCGGATCAGGATTTCCTAATCCATCAACATCATATCCTTCATCGCATTCCAGCATTGGATGGTTGTTTGGTAATCCATCCCAGTTTAACGGCCAGTGTAGATTGGTGACATCAATTCCTTTGAAGAAGTATTCTGAAACACAATCCGCAGTAAGTCCTGCACCGTCAGTTGCGGTATAATGTCTTTTTACTATATATGTACCGCAATCTTCTCCATCTTCGACAGTTTGTGTCCAGGTGAGTTCAGCACTGCAATTGTCATTAAAAGTAGGTAATACGAAATTGTAATTAACTCCATCTTCATAACATCCTATATATTCACAATCATCTCCGTAAACGGTTTTTTCAAAAGTGACTTCAGCTCCATTCGGAGTTGTAATTGAAAGCGTATAACCACCAAAATAGTCGGCATCAAAATCACTTACTATTACAGTATATGTTTGTCCTACTTCCAAATAAACGGAGTTGTCCAATAAACCTCCTGTGGTTGGTTCTTCATAAACCAATCCGGGTGCTAAATGATATCCACCCATTCCATCTATTAAGTTGTCACAAGTAGATACCGCATTAAATGCATTATCAAAAACGCCGATGAGCATTTTGTTTCCGTCACTTCCGTCAAATAGATAATTTCCTGTTATAGAAACCTGGAATAAATATTTATCAAAATAATGATTTCCGTATTCTGGAGTTTGATCGGCTGTACCAAAATCCCAGCAGTTTTTATGTATATCTGCAGTCAGATCATTTGCCGAGAATGTTCCTGCTATTGTAGAAGGAATAACTGATCCTGCAGGATATTCACCTCCTTCAGGGCAGTTGCACTCAATCGTAGGAGCCATTTTATCTAAAACGTCTATCGCTCCCCAACAATTATTACCACTGGAGATTTCAAATACTCCAACTATGTAATGTCCAAGGCCAACCGGATTGTTGACTGTCCCCGGAGAATTAATAGGATTAGGCATCTCATTATAGATCCTGACTTCAAAATTTGCGTAATCTTCATCTCCTTCCAATATCATGTCAGGAGTTATTTCAGCGAGGCAGTCATCACCAACTGAAACTTGTACTAAATCGTTGCAACCAAAAGAAGTTGCTTGCCCCATCATTGCAAAATTGAGGGACATAGTAGTCATTAATAAAAATAATAATTTTTTCATAAAATCATGTTTTGGGTTAAAAAATTTAAATTTTATATTCTATATTCTAATAATTAATTCATGCTTAATTTCCGGTTTGAATATTTTAAACCGGACAATACAATGTCACTGTAGCTATAATAATCATTTATAGCTATTATTTTTCATTCTTATAAACTATATGTTGATGTCAGTCGTGAATACCATTTTAATAATGGTAAGATTTCGTTCTTTCTTGTAATTGTATTATGAGTATGCTATTTGTTTTACCTGCATATCTCATTTGGGATAGTTTATTGTTTTGCTCAATAGAGAAAAAACAATCCGGATAAATCTGTTATTTAGGTACTATAAACTTACTATCCGGTAAAATGAACTTTTGGTGTTTTCATATTGTCGAGTTTTTGGTTAATAAATTAAAAGATAGAAAATAATTATTTATCGTTTTTTTTCAATAAAGATAATTATTTGTTTTTCTATTTCACAAATCTAAATTATTAATATTGAAAATTCAAAAATTGTAGAATGGTATTTTTCACTTTTAAAATAAGATAAATGTGTAATTTTATTCTAATTCTTAAAAATACATTCGGAAATTTTTATTATAGATAAAAAAAAATTGCATTTTTAGGACTTTGCGGTTAAAAAAGCTGGTGAATTAATGTTGTTTTATTTCAAAAAAGAATTTTTTAAATCAAATATTTTCATTACATACCAATGTGCTATTAAAATAATTAAATAGCATTTGAATATAAAATTATGACAGATTAATGCTGAGGGTATTTATTTGGCTTTATGGTTAATCATCTTTCCAAGTTTATACCTTTTGTCTATCATATTTTGAATTTTTATTCATAGGATAAGTTGTTCTGAAACTTTATGAGGAAAAAGCTTGTAAAAAGTGGTGGAATTTTAGGGTTGGGACAAAATAAAAAGGCAAGAACATTTCTTGCCTTTTAAAATTGGTTTTTAAGTCCAGTTCAATAATTCTTGATTAATCCAATGATTGGTTTTCCGCTTTGGCTTTTTCGACAAATTCCTGATATTCTTCGGGAGTCATGCCGTCAAAAACAAAATCTATAGGGTTTATGGCTTTTCCTTTGTAATGTACTTCATAGTGACAGTGAGGAGCAGTTGAAGAGCCGGTACTACCGACTAAGCCGATTGTTTGGCCTCTTACCACTTTCTCTCCTTTTTTAACCAATATCTTCGACATGTGGCCGTATAATGTTTCATATCCATATCCATGATCAATGATAATATGTTTTCCATATCCGCGTTTTTTAATGATAATAGCTTTGACTACTCCATTTCCTGTTGCCTGAATAGGAGTACCTTTAGGGGAAGTAAAATCAATACCTTTATGAAATTTTTTAATATGGTAAATAGGATGATTACGCCAGCCAAATCCTGAAAGGTATGAGATTTTTCTTTTTAATTTATCTTCTCTTATCGGTTTTATGGATGGAACACAAGCCAATCTATCCGCTTTAGCTAAGGCAAGTTTTTCCAAAGTATCCAAAGACTCGTTTTGAAGTTCTACTTTTCTTTTAAGTGCAGTTATTTTTTCAAGATCTTCTTTTACCAGTTCGGTTGTATTGTTATATTCAAGTATATTTTTATATTTTTTTGATCCTCCTGTTCCTGAATTCCAAATTGACTGGTCCAACGGGTCAATACCCAATATTACCCTGTGTACATTAGCGTCTCTTTCCTGAATTTTATCTATTTGCTTTGTAAGATTTGTCAATTCGGTTGAAATTGCTTCAAGACTATAGTTTACTTTTTCAAGTTTTTCCGTTAGCATCTTTTCTTTTGGAGTTGTAATAAAACCCGAGCTTAAAAATAATAATATTATAGCTGTAAACGTGACTGCAATCGCAAATCCGGAAATTTTCAAGGCTCTCCCTTTCCATGAAATCTTTACCTCTTCATAAGATAAAGTTCTCGGGTTAAATACATATTTCTTATTTTCCATATTCCTTTTTCTTTGTAAAACAAGCTAATTGTAATACATTTGCAGAAATTTTTTAGATATGATATAGTTTAGGACTTTTTTCCTTTGGCAAAGATAAAAATGAGATTGAAATAAACAAAATAAAAGTAAAAAAAAATAAAAAAAATATATATAATAAAATTATATTTGTATTTTATTTAATATTTGGATGTTTTGTTACATATATTTGTTGAACGTATAATGTATTAAATACTGGTTTAGAATATGAAATCAAAAGAAATAAGGAATACTTTTTTAGAGTTTTTTAAGGGGAAAGGGCATAAGATTGTACCTTCTGCTCCTCTGGTGAATAAAGATGATCCGACATTGATGTTTGTCAATGCAGGGATGAATCAGTTTAAGGATTATTTTTTGGGAAATGCAGTTCCCGAATACAGAAGAGTTGCAGATACGCAAAAATGTCTAAGAGTATCAGGAAAACACAATGACCTGGAAGAAGTAGGTATTGATTCTTATCACCATACAATGTTCGAGATGCTTGGTAATTGGTCTTATGGTGATTATTTTAAAAAAGAAGCTATAAATTGGGCATGGGAATTACTTACGGATGTATATGGTATAGATAAGGATAGATTGTATGTGACTGTATTTGGTGGAGATAAATCAGAGAATTTACACAGGGACGATGAGGCTGCTTCAATATGGGCTTCCAATATAGAATCTGACAGGATTCTTGATTTTGGCAAAAAAGATAATTTTTGGGAAATGGGAGATACAGGTCCATGTGGTCCCAGTTCTGAAATTCATGTGGATTTACGTAGTGAAGAAGAAATAAAGAAAGTACCTGGCAAAGAATTGGTAAATAAAGATCATCCCTTAGTGATAGAAATTTGGAATCTGGTTTTTATTCAATATAATAGAAAAGCAGATGGTAGTCTTGAAAATTTGCCGGAGAAACATATTGATACGGGAATGGGATTTGAAAGACTTTGTATGATTTTGCAGGATAAAAAATCAAATTATGAAACGGATGTATTTACGCCTATGATTGAATTTGTCGAGAAAGAAACAAGTGTTAAATACACAAATAATTATAATCCGGATGCTAAAACCGATATAGCTTTTAGGGTTTTGGTGGATCATATAAGAGCAGTAGCTTTTACTATTGCTGATGGTGAAATGCCTGGAAATACAGGTGCAGGTTATGTCATTAGAAGAATATTAAGAAGAGCTGTTAGGTATTATTATTCATTTTTAAATAGAAAAGAACCCCTTTTGTATAAGATGGTGGATATTCTGGCAGATTATTTTTCCGGTATATTTCCCGAGCTTGGTCTTCAAAAGGAATTTATATCCGAGGTTATTAAAGAAGAAGAAAAATCTTTTTTAACAACATTGGAATCCGGTTTGAAAAGAATGGATAACATAAATCCAGAAAACGGAATTATTTCAGGTAAAGATGTTTTTGAATTATATGACACCTATGGGTTTCCAATTGATTTGACAAGATTGGTAGCTTTGGAAAAAGGATTGGAAATTGATGAAGAGGGATTTGAAGCAGCTCTGCAAGAGCAAAAAACAAGATCGAGAGAGGATGCTAAAATAAAAAGGGGAGATTGGATACATCTCAAACCTGAGTCTGATATTGAATTTGTTGGTTATGATATGCATAAGGTTGAAAAAACTTTTGTGGTAAAATATAGAGAGGTAAATCAAAAAGGTAAAAATGTATTTCAAATAGTACTGCAAAAAACCCCTTTTTACCCGGAAGGAGGTGGCCAGGTTGGAGATACGGGAATAATACTGTTCGGAGATGAAAATATCCGGGTAGAAAATACTATTAAAGAAAATGATTTGATTATTCATATTGTTAGTAAATTACCTGAAAATATAGAAGGATATGTTACCGCGATTATTGATTCCAAAAGAAGAGAATTGATTGAAAATAATCATACTGCTACTCATCTTTTGCAAGCTGCATTGAAAAAAGTATTGGGAGACCACGTTCAACAAAGAGGCTCTCTCGTCAATGAAAAGTATCTTAGATTTGATTTTAGTCATTTTAAAAAGCTCAGTGATGAAGAAATAGCAAAAGTGGAAGAAATCGTCAATGCTAAAATCAGGGAAAATATTTCAAAAAAAGAAAACAGATCTATTGAAATAGAAAAGGCAAAAGAATCAGGAGCGATGATGTTGTTTGGGGAAAAATACGGTGAGAAAGTTAGAATGATTACATTTGATGATAATTATTCTGTAGAATTATGTGGTGGTTGTCATGTTGCTGCTACAGGAAAAATAGGATTTTTTAAGATAATTAGTGAAACAGGGGTTGCTGCTGGAGTGAGGAGAATTGAGGCGGTAACTTCGATAGAAGCGGAGAATTACATTAAAAAACAACTTGAAGAATTGAATGAGATAAGAGCTATGTTCAAAAACCCTCAAAATATTTCAAAAAGCATTTACTCACTCTTATTGGAGAATAAGGAATTGAAAAAAGACTTGGATAAATTGAAAATTGAACAGGCTTCCGGTTTAAAAGATAAATTGAAAAATAATATTGAAAAAATTAACGATGTGAGGGTTATCAGGGCTATTGTTCCTCTGGATGATAGCAAAGCCGTAAAAACACTTGCTTATAATCTTGAAGAAGAATTGGGTAATATAGTGATTGCTTTTGCTTTTATTTCGAAGGATAGACCACAGCTTATGATAGCTATAAGCAAATCGCTAACGGAAAATGGTTTGAATGCCGGGACAATAATAAGGGAAATAGCGAAAGAAATAAAGGGAGGCGGAGGAGGACAACCTTTTTTTGCAACTGCAGGCGGTAAAGATACTTCAGGATTGCAAAGAGCTTTGGATAAATTAAATGATGTAATTTAGTGCCTGTATATAAAATGATTAAATAAAAAAAACATTTATTATGAAAAAATTATTTACGATAATATCTCTTGGAATTATTATTTTTATTACTACTGATGTATTTGCACAAGACCAGAGTTTCGGTAAAGCTTTTTTTAGAGATAAGGAAGATTTTAGTTCTAGGGGAATAATGCTTTCCAGTCCAAATACAGGGAATTATGATTTGAAGTATTACAGATTTGACTTGAATGTAGATCCTGCCGTAAATTTTATTTCCGGTAGTGTGACTCCGAGATTTTTGGTGACAAAAGATAATACGAAAAATATTTATTTTGATTTTAATTACAGAATGACTGTAGATTCAGTCAAATATCATAACCAAATAGTGAATTCTGTCTTTTCAGGTGATTTTGAGTTGAAAATCGATTTGCCGGGTAATTTGGTGAAAGGGCAAATGGATTCCATTACTATATGGTATAGCGGGAATCCCACCACATCCGGTTTTGGATCATTTGAAACCGCAAAACAATATTGTGATGATACCAGTCCTGTTTTGTGGACCTTATCAGAACCTTACGGTGCAAGGGATTGGTGGCCTACTAAACAATCATTGAATGATAAAATTGACAGTATCGATATGTTTATTACTACTCCTAAAGGTTATAAAGCGGGAAGCAACGGATTGCTGGTTTCAAGAGTAGATAAAGGTGACAAAACAATACATCACTGGAAACATAATTATCCTGAGCCCGCATATCTTATTGCAATTGCAGTTTCTAATTATGCTGAATATATTGATTGGGTACCTTTGAAAAACGGTGATTCACTGATGGTACTTGAATATGTTTATCCGTGTAATCTGGAATATGCTAAAACAAAAACAAAAGATATTATTCCTACGATGCAGTTTTATATAGATCTTTTTGGTGATTATTCTTTTACTTTTGAAAAATATGGACATGCACAGTTTGGCTGGGGTGGGGGTATGGAGCATTCTACGATGACATTTGTTAGTAGTTTTGGTCATTCATTATTGGCTCATGAGCTCGCTCATCAATGGTTTGGTGATAAAATCACATGCGGGAGTTGGCAGGATATTTGGCTGAATGAAGGATTTGCTACATATCTTGAAGGGTTAACCTATGATTTTGGTAGGGATCCCAATACATGGGAAAATTGGAAAAAAGGCAAAATTGGAAGTGCAACATCATCTCCGCACGGATCTGTATATGTAGATGACACTACATCTGTTAGCCGTATTTTTAATGGTTCTCTTTCATACTCGAAAGGAGCGTGTTTGCTTCACATGTTAAGATGGAAACTTGGTGATGATAATTTTTTCCAGGCTTTGCGAAATTATATTTCCGATCCCAAACTGATATACAACTATGCCAAATCACCTGATCTACAAAAGCATCTTGAAGAGCAGAGTGGACAGGATTTGAATGAATTTTTTAATGATTGGCTTTATGGTAAAGGATTTCCAACTTATTCACTCGATTGGGGATATGATGACAATAATAAGGTATTTATAAAAATTTTTCAAAGTCAATCGGATTTATCCGTGGATTATTTTGAAATGCCGGTTCCCGTTCAATTAATCGGAGAAGGAAGAGATACTATTGTCGTTTTGGATAATAACTATAATGAACAAAGGTTTACCTTGGATATTGACTTTAAAGTTGACAGTATAGTTTTTGATCCGGATATGTGGTTATGTGCGAAGGTTCAGGATATTAATTATTTGGAAACAAATAAAGTAGATAATGATATTCTTAATATTTTAGTCTATCCAAATCCTGTTGCAGGTGATATTAATATTGCCTTTGGAGAAAAGATATTTGTTGATAATGTTTACCTTTTTGATTTAAATGGCAGAATGGTTAAAAACTATTTCATTAATGGAAATGAACATAATGTTAAAATAAATATGTCAGGAGAAACTATATTTCAAGGTCTATTTTTGATGAAAATAGTTACGGAAAAAGGAGTTTTTGTAAAGAAACTTAATTTCTTAAAATAAGAGCCTGGCAACTTATATTGATTTATCTATAATGCAAATACTAAGTGTGAGCAATATCACATTTTCATATAATCTATATCACATATAAAATCTTGATTTCCAATTTATTTTAATATATATTGCTTGAAAATAGGATTGGCTTTTTAGAATAAATTTTGAATATGTTTATAAAGTCAATTCAGGATTATTAGTGAATATTAAAATCAATACTCATGAGGATTCAAGAATTTTTAATCAGGATTTTATTTTTTGTTCCATTGTATTTTTGGCTTGTTTTTTTATTTATGATGGTTCTTGGTATTATTGCTTATTCATTAGGAGCAAATGATTTGTTCTATTGTACTTTTTATTGCAAAATTGCTGCAGCCTTAGTTTTTGGTGGCATTATAGCAATAATTGTATGTCAGCTAAATGCTTGTTGGAGAAAATAGTGGTTATTAATTAAATTGGTAAGGTGCAGTATTAAATTATACTTTTATTTGGAAAAAGAACAGCAATTTTAACCTGTTTCGGCTATTCTTTCAAGACTGGCTTTATTTAAAATTTTTATATTTCTATTATTTAATTCTATAATCTTATTTTTGCAAAAATCATTTAAAACCCTTGATACGGATTCCCTTGAACTACATGTCATATCTCCTAATTCCCGTCTTGTTAAAGGCAGTTCAAAACAAGTATCCATATAAATAACATCAGAAAAATAAAGCAAAGCATCTGCTATCTTACCCGGAATTTGCTTTTGCATCTGATTTAATGCTTTGTTGAAATAGTAAAGTTCATTTTTACATAATTCGATAATAATTTCATAAGCAAAATTACCATTATTTATTACAAAATCCTTAAAAACATCCGGTTGAATAAAACAAACTATAGTTTTGGAAATTGCAGTTATGGAAAATTCATTGATTTTAGAGCTTAAAGTTGCCGGGATACCTAAATAACAAGGTGATTTTACAATCTTGAGAATTTGTTCTCTTTTTATTCCTTTAGCGTGAACTTTAACAAGCCCTTCTTTAATATAAGTAATATTGTGGGAAAAATCATTTTGAATCAATATCCTTTCACCGTGGTTAAATATTATTTGATTGCAATAATGTCCTAATTTTTGAAGTTCTTTCTGTTCTAATTTACCCGTTGCTTTGGATTTCTTTTGGCAATAATAACAAATATCATTCATGGATTTTTTATATAAAGATATAACAATTTTTTAAAAGAATCAAGTTGCCATTTAATTCGGTTAATACCAAACCGTTATCAAGATGTTGAAATAGAAAAAGAATTAGTTTTTGTTTTCAAGTTTAAAAAGAAATGAATATTCCAACGCCACTTCTTTTAACCTTTTGAATCTTCCGGAAGAACCGCCATGTCCCGCTTTCATATCGCAGTGCATAATCAAAAGATTATTGTCGGTTTTATATTCTCTTAGTTTTGCTATCCATTTAGCAGGTTCCCAATATTGAACTTGCGAATCCCAATATCCTGTAGTAATTAGAATATTAGGATAATTTTTCTTTTCTACATTGTCATAAGGCGAATATGATTTTATATAGAAATAGTAATCTTTTTGATTAGGATTGCCCCATTCGTCATATTCTCCCGTTGTTAAAGGAATTGTGTCATCAAGCATTGTTGTTAATACATCTACAAATGGTACGGCAGCTATCACACCGTTCCACAATTCGGGACTCATATTCAACACTGCTCCCATTAATAAACCTCCGGCACTTCCGCCCATTGCATACAAATGAGCCGGAGATGAATAATGCTTATCTATTAAGAATTTTGCAACATCTATAAAATCATTAAATGTATTTTTCTTTTTTAACAATTTTCCATCCAGATACCATTTTCTTCCCATTTCCTGTCCTCCTCTTATATGGGCAATGGCAAAAATAAATCCCCTGTCCAGCAAACTTAATCTTATGGAGCTGAAATATGGATCTATGCTATAACCGTATGAGCCATAGCCATATAATAACAAAGGGGTATTTTTATTTATTTTCAAGCCTTTTTTATAAACAAGGCTGACCGGGACTTTTACTCCATCTCTAACTGTAGCAAATAATCTATCACTTATATAATTCTCTTTGTTAAAATCTCCAAGTACTTCGGTTTCTTTTAATAATTTCCTTTTCTTGGTCTCCATATCAAAATCAAAAGTGGATAAAGGAGTTGTCAATGATGTATATTTAAATCGCAATATTTTAGTGTCGAATTGATAATTGTCAGAGCAATAGACGTGGTATGCTTTTTCAGGAAATTCTACAGTATATTTTTCTTTTTCGGATATTACATATAGCGTAGTATTTCCTTTTACTCTTTCTGAAACAACAATATAATTTTTGAAAATATCAAGATCCGAAATCAAAATATCTTCACTATGTTCAATGAAATCTTTCCAATGTTCTTTTGAAGTTGATTTTTCATCGGTTATCATTATTTTAAAGTTGAAAGCTTCATCTTTATTCGTTCTGATATACCATTTATCGTCAAAATGATATATGTCATATTCCAAATTTCTTTCTCTTTTCTGAAAAAGAACAAATTCGGAATCTGCGTTATTTGCATCAATATATCTGTATTCATCCGAAACTGTGGATTTTGATCCTATTACGATATATCTATCATCTTTTGTTTTATATACGTAAGCAGAGAAAGTTTCATCTTTTTCGTGATAAACCTCTTTGTCGTTTTCCTGGGATGTACCGAGAACATGTCTGAATATTTTGTAAGATCTTAGTGCTTTATCTCTTTTGGAATAAAATATGGTTTTATTATCATTTGCCCATATAGCATATCCTGTAGTGCCTTCTATCTCATCCGGTAAAAAATCTCCTGTTTTTAAATTTTTAAATCGCAAGGTATAAATCCTACGACTCAGTGTATCTTCTCCAAATGCCAGCAATTTGTTATCAGGACTAACATAGATAGAGTGGATATTGTAATAGCTGTAATCTTTGGCCAATTCATTGACATTTAGCAATACTTCTTCTTCACCTGATTGTGCCTGTTCTTTACGGGTATAAATAGGGTATTCAGCACCTTTGCTATATTTTATTTCATAATAATATCCGTTTTTCAGATACGGGACAGAGCTATCATCTTCTTTAATTCTTGATTTCATTTCATTAAAAAGATGTTCTTGAAACTTTTTAGTATCTTTCATTTTTTTCTCCAAAAATCCATTTTCCTCATTTAGATAATCCAGTACGTCTTTAGTCTGATTATCCGGATTAACTGCTTTTTTTTGATTGTCAGTTAATTTCATCCAATAATAATTATCGATTCTCAAGTCACCGTGTTTTTCTAATCTAACAGGTAATTTTTTTGCTTTTGGAGGATTATTCATCTATATTTTTTTAAAAATTCATACAAAATTAACAAATATAAACTAACTTGCAATTTAAACTTGCGTATTAATACATCGATGTTAAATTTATTAGAAAATAAAATGGCATTATCTACAACATATAAAAGTATCCTTAGTATTGCTTTCCCTATTATGTTGGGAAGTGCTGCTCAACAGATTATAGGTTTGAGCGACAGTGTATTTTTATTTCATTATAGCGAATTGGATTTTGCCGCAATAGCATTGGTTAGTGTTTTTTACCTTATTATAGCTTCTATAGGTTATGGTTTTTCCAAAGGTGGTCAAATAATAATAGCCCGTAAGCTTGGTGAGGGTGACACCAAGGGAATTTCCAAAAGTTTTTATACGCTTTTGATATTTGAAATGGCATTGGCTTTTGTTATGTTTTTGTTTTTGAGATATGGCACGGATTGGTTTTTAAAAATATTCATAAAATCCCCACGTATTTATGAACATAGCCTTTTTTATATTAAAATTAGGGCTTTTGGGGTATTTTTAAGCTATGCCGGAATTTCTATAATAGCATTATATACCGGTATATCACGCACAAAATTTATAATATATGATTCATTGATTTTGGTTATTTCAAATGTATTATTGAATTATATTTTTATTTTCGGCAGGTTTGGAATTCCTGAAATGGGTATAAAAGGAGCAGCATTAGCTAGTGTTATAGCTGAGGGAATTGGTTTTGGAGTGTTTTTGATTTATATGATATGGGGCGGAAGTGCAAAAAAATGGGGTTTGTACACTATTCCCAAGCCTGATTTCAAATCTTTATTGAGTATATTGAGATTGTCTTCACCGATAGTGGTACAGGCTGTAATAAGCTTGGGAAGCTGGTTTATCTTCTTTTCAATGATTGAGATTTTTCTGGGAGAGAAAGCTCTTGCTATATCTAATCTTATCAGGAATGTATCGTTGATTTTAACTATTCCTTCATGGGGTTTTTCTTCTGCTATCAATTCTTTGGTAAGTCAACTTATCGGTATGAGAAAACGAATGGGGGTAATGCCTATTATTTATAGGACGGCATATCTCAATTTAATAATTACTATGATATTGGCATTACCTGTCGTATTTTTCCCGTCATTTACATTATATCCCATTTTTGGAGGTGAAAATATGACTTTGATTCATGATGCGCGATATGTATTTTATGTTTTGCTCGTAATTTTGATTTTGGCTTCTGTTGGAATGGTCATTTTTAACGGATTATCAGGAACAGGGGCATCTGCTTATGGGATGAAAATACAGGCAATGGTTTCGGTAGTTTATCTTTTATATATTTTTATTATATTAAAATATTTTAGAGTTCCGGTTGAAGTCGCCTGGACAGCTGAAATTGTTTATTGGGTACTGGTTATGACTTTAAGTCTCAGATATATGTTTACCAAGAGGTGGCATGGGAAAAGGTTATAGATACTATTTAGATGAAGTTCAAAGTTCAAAGTATAAAGTTCAAAGGACAAAGTTCAAAGTTCAAAGTATAAAGTTCAAAGTTCAAAGTTCAAAGTATGAAGTTCAAAGTATAAAGTTCAAAGTTCAAAGTATAAAGTTCAAAGTATAAAGTATAAAAAGATTGTATAACCTTGATGCTAAAAGAGATTTTTTCAGTGAAAATGATTATATACGGATAATTATAAAATCTTTAACAAATGATAAGAAAAATATATATAATTACGGGTTTAGCTTTAATGTTCTTTGCTACAATATCTTGTTCCCCAAAATTGATTAAGGAAAATCCATATGGATTAGATATAGTGTCTACTATTTCTGATTATAGACAACAAATAATGAAAAATAAGGATTATGCATTGGTTGATTTAAAAAAATATATTCCGGGCTTAATACTTGACATTAGATATGCTACAAATAATAATTTCACAAAACGGAAATTATATAATATTGCCAAAGCTTATGCTAGAAAACCTGTGGCGGATTCACTTAAAAAGATACAAAATGAATTAAGTAAAGAGGGACTTGGATTAAAAATTTATGATGCATACAGGCCTTACGAGGTGACATTGAAGTTTTATCGTATCTACCGTGATACAAATTTTGTTGCCGCACCTTGGAAAGGGTCTTCTCATAATACCGGATGTGCTGTCGATTTGACTTTGATTGATTTGAAAACAGGCAAAGAAGTGGAAATGCCCACGGGATTTGATGACTTTTCCGAAAAGGCCTCCCATCAATATATGGATTTGCCTGATAATGTGATATACAACAGGAATTTATTAAAAAATATAATGATTAAATACGGATTTGTACCCTATAGTATGGAATGGTGGCATTATAGATATGGGAAATCGGGAGATTTTTCGTTACTTGATCTTTCTTTTGAAGAACTTGACAAATCGGGGATTGCGAATAAAAAAATTGACTGATGAAAATATGTTTTTATTCATTTAGTTTAAATTTGTGATTTTGTAAAATATTAATATGAGATACTCCGGTGAAAATATTGTATTGGAAATAAAAAACCTCAAATTGAAGTTGGGGCACAAAAAAGTGAAAGAAATTTTAAAAAGCGTTAATTTCAATATAAAGAAGAGTCAAATCATTGCAATGACAGGCAGTTCGGGTTCCGGTAAATCACTGACTGCTTATGCTATACTGGGGTTATTGGATAAGGGGAAATTTTCATGTGATGGGAATATTTGGTTTAATGATAATGGTAGAAAAATTGACTTGTTATCATTAAAAGAAAATGAATATGAACAAATAAGAGGAGTAAAGATTTCAATGGTTTTCCAAGATCCGTATTCTTCATTTGATCCACGAATAAAATGCGGCAATCAATTAGTGGAAATATTAAAAAAAAAATCTGATAGTTCGCATAATGATATCATTATTGAAGCCAAAAAACAGTTCTATAGATTTGGGTTGAACGATAGAATTTTCAATTCATATCCTCATCAGATATCCGGCGGCGAACTTCAACGCGTATCTTTTGCTATTGCATTGGCTCCATCTCCGGATTTATTGATAACTGATGAACCGGTTACAAATCTGGATGCTATAAGCAAGAAAGAAATTTTAGATCTCATTAGAGAAATCAATATTCGGGATGGTCTGGCCGTTTTATACATCAGTCATGATATTGATTCTATAAAATATTTGTCAGCACGGGATATAATAATGATTAAAGACGGAAAAACAAAAATAGTAAATGATAGTTATTTTACTGTAAAAAAATTAAAACTCAATCAAAATCAGGACGAGATCGATTATGTTATTGAAGATAATCCGCTTTTAGAACTGAAAAATATTTGGAAGAAATACAAAAAATATAGTATTTTGGATGTTTTCTCTTCATCCAAAGAGCTTGTTGCATTGAAAAATATAAATTTAACATTAAATAGAGGAGAAATTCTGGGAATTGTAGGAGAATCGGGTAGCGGTAAAACCACTTTGGCAAGAATATTAATGGGATTGGAAAAGATTGACGAAGGCGAATATATATTCGATGGGAAAAGTTATAGTCTTCCTAATAAAAAAGATATTAAGAATTTAAGAAGGCATATTCAAATGGTGTATCAAAATCCTGTTAGTTCATTGAATCCGTCAATTAGTAATAAAGTATTAATCCATGAGCCGTTTGAAATAACCAATGACCGTTTAAGTAAAAAAGAGGAGTTAGAAAAAATTGAAGAAGTTTTTAATAAATTGAATTTGAGTTTTGATATTTTGGAAAGATATCCGGGACAATTATCAGGAGGGGAAGCTCAGAGATTTGCAATAGCAAGAGTTTTATTGCTCAATCCCGAAGTGATAATTTTTGATGAAGCTGTTTCGTCTTTGGATTTACAAAATCAATATAACATTTTGGAAAATCTTATGATGTTGCAGAAAGAGAATCAACTTTCATACATTTATATATCACATGATTTGAAATTGACAAGACAATTTTGTGATAAATTGATTATAATGAAAGACGGGAAAATAATAGAATCCGGCAATAACAAAGAAATATTTAATAATCCAAAAGAAGAATATACAAAAAAGTTACTGAATGCAGGTTTTTAGGAAATGGACAAATAAAAAAAGAGCATTTTTTATGCTTTTTTTGATTATGGTGATATGCTATTATTTTTCTTTGCCCGGGCAATTATTTTCCGATCCTTATTCCACTGCTGTTTTTAGTGCCGATTCTACCTTAATTGGCGCGAGGATAGCATCTGACGGTCAGTGGCGTTTTGAAAATCATTTTAAAGTACCGGAAAAATACAAAAAGTCATTAATCCTTTTTGAAGATAGAAGATTTTATTATCATCCCGGTTTTGATGTAATCAGCTTTTTAAGAGCAATAAAACAGAATCTTTTTTCAGGTAAAATAATTAGCGGAGCTAGTACGATATCTATGCAAGTGATAAGACTATCAAAAAAGAATCCTCCGCGTACAATATTCAATAAGCTAATTGAGATAATCCTTGCTACCAGATTGGAATTGCGATATTCAAAAGAAGAAATATTGAATTTATATGCAGCACATGCACCTTTTGGTGGCAATGTAGTAGGATTGGATGCGGCATCATGGAGATACTACGGATTGTCGCCAAGTCAATTGACATGGGCTCAAAGTGCGACTTTAGCGGTTTTACCAAATAGTCCCGGTTTGATTCATCCCGGTGCAAATAGGGATTTACTGCGAAAGAAAAGAGATAGATTGTTATTAAAATTAAAAACAAAACACATTATTGATTCCACTACTTACAGGTTGTCATTAATGGAGGATTTACCTGATAAACCATTAGCTTTACCGACTTTGGCCTCCCATCTCACTGACAGACTCACCAGCGAATATGGAAATGGTCGGTTTTATACTTATATTGATAAAAATCTTCAAGAGCAAATAATCAATACGGTTGAATATCATCAAAGGATACTAAAAGGTAATGAAATATATAATATGGCTGTGATAATCATTAGAAACAGGGATGGTGCTGTGATTTCTTATATAGGCAATACAAAAGAGAAAGGCAATATGCATAATAATTATGTAGATATGGTGAATGCCGGAAGGTCGGGAGGCTCTATTTTAAAGCCATTGTTATATGCGTCTGCCTTTGAACAAGGCACGATCACACCTTATCAATTACTTCCCGATATTCCTGTCAATATCAATGGGTATAATCCTGAAAATTATAACAGGAAATACTCCGGTGCGGTAAGTGTAGAAGAAGCATTGAGCAGATCATTAAATATACCTGCCGTTATTTTGTTGAAAAGATATGGAATAACAAATTTAATAAACAGATTTCATGATTTCGGATTGACTACCGTAACAGAATCAGAGGAATATTATGGTTTGCCATTGATTTTAGGTGCTCCGGATGTCAAATTATGGGAACTTGGAGGTGTTTATTCATCAATGGCCAGGACTTTGAATGATTATGTGGGAAATAACAGTTTGTATAAAAAGGATGATTTTCATGCACCCGTATTGATAAAACAAGCAAAGGAAAATAAAAAAAATATATTTTTACCTGACGCACCGGTTTTAAGCGCATCTGCAATTTGGTGTACTTTTAATATAATGACAAAAGTAGTCAGACCGGATGAAGAGGGAAATTGGGAAGAATTTTATTCTCATCGTAAAATTGCCTGGAAAACCGGAACTTCCTTTGGACTGAGGGATGCTTGGTCGATAGGTGTATCGAGGGATTTTACAGTTGGAGTATGGGTTGGTAATAGTAATGGGAAAGAACGTCCGGGACTTGTAGGTGTGAAAGCTGCTGCTCCTGTTCTTTTTGATGTGTTTGATAAGTTGCCCAATACATCATGGTTTGAAATTCCTCATGATGATTTGAAGGAGGTTGGCGTATGTCATAAATCCGGTTTTATCGCTTCTGAAAATTGTGAGGATATCGATACGGTTTTGCTGCCTCAAACGGCAAGATATACAAATATATGTCCCTATCACAAAGTTTTTATTGTTGATACTACGGGAAAATATTTAGTGCCGGAATACTGCAGACAGATTATACCTTCAAAATTGATAAAGAGATTTGTGTTACCTCCTCTTCAGGAGTATTATTATAAAACCCGTCATCCTGAATACAAAGGAATTCCTGCAAAAGAGATAGATTGTAAAAATAAAGAAAAGAAATTTGTGTCTCGGATGGAGTTTATTTACCCGAATGATAGAACAAAAGTTATTATACCGCGTGATTTTGACGGGGAAAAAGGCAGAGTAGTTTTTAAAATAGCTCATAGGTATCCGGAGACAAAAGTGTTTTGGCATATTGATAATAAATTTATAGCTAAGACTGTTGAATTTCATAATTTGGAGGTTTTAATAGCTCCCGGGAAACATATTTTGACTGTAGTTGATGAGACGGGAGCCAGGATAAGCAGAACTTTTGAAGTAGTAAAATAGAGAGTATGAAAAAAAATGTTTTTTATCTTATATTTATTTTGTTTGTTGTATCTTGTAAAATAAACAAAAAAGTTAGCAATATTCCATATATGAAAATGAATGAAAAAAGTTTGATTGACATTCCATTTAAAATCTCCAGGCCGGAGTTTATTGATTTTATTTCGTATTATATACCTGATACATTATTTGAACAGCGGGAAAACGATGATTTTCCTGTTGATATGAGAATAGAAAAAGGAGAAATACTTGATTTGCAATTAAGTGATTCAACGGTATACATATCTATGTCGATAGATATCAATGTTTCAAAAACATTTTTTGGGTATACAACCGCTGCAAACGGTTCCATGCTAATAGACATTAGTTCTGATATTGCCATTGATGAAAATTGGCATTTGAAAACAAAGACTACGGTAGAATCAATAAATTGGATAAAAAGACCTGAAATAAAAGCCAAATTAATAAAATTTCCCGTTCCGTCTATTGTTTTGGATTATTTGGAATCAAAAAAGGAAAATTGGCTTAAAAAGTTGGATAGCTCGTTGTATGACAATATTATTTTAGAAAAATCAATTTCAGGATTGGATTCTATTTTACAAAATACAATACCTGTAGATTCTGCGAAATCAATAGGAGCAAAGTTGAATTTGGAAAAGATCTCATTATCTCCGTTTAAAACACTGGATGATACTATATCGGGATGTTTGAGTCTTGAATTTGATACGGATATAGTTCCGGTTGTGGATAAAATTGGAGAAATTGATAAGACAAAAAGTATTGCGTTTTCATGGAATGAAGACAGGCAAGAACAAAAGATAGTATTTGCTATTTCATTTACAGAAGGAAAATTGCAAAATGTTATTGATGCATACATGCAATCAATGCCGGCGGAGAATAAGATTTTTGATTTGGAAGGACTTAAAATCAAATTGGATAAAATAAACGTGATATTTAAAAATGGCTTGGTAGGGGGTAACGCTTATTTTTCAGGCGATAAAAACGGAGATATTTTTATTTTGTGCAGGCCATTTTGGTATAAATATGAAAAAAAGCTATTGTTGCTTGATCGTGATGTGAAAATCGGAATGGATGATTTCAAATCAAGAACATTATTGATGTTTTTTGGAAAAAAAGCTAAAAAGAAAATGGCTGATATTTTAG
>Ga0256833_1000716_pt1 | contig 25397 bp, 19 predicted proteins | sample 356284metaG_FD_190535 | JGI IMG/M metagenome (GOLD analysis project Ga0256833, IMG submission 190535) | Hydrothermal vent microbial communities from Mid Atlantic Ridge, Atlantic Ocean - 356-284 | ecosystem: Environmental > Aquatic > Marine > Hydrothermal vents | place: Atlantic Ocean: Mid... | reverse complement strand
AGGGCAGCAGAGCCCTTGAACGATTATCTACAGAATTTATCGGCCAGGAAAAACAATACAGAATACTAATAAAAAGCTTATCCGATAACCATAAGGCCCTATCGACCACCCTCTCTGAACTTGAAGAAAAAATACGTACAAAGCGCAATAATCTGAAAGATCGTATTACCCTCCTCAAAGAAGGATCTTTTCTTTCTGTTTTCTTTTTAACCTTTATTATATCACTAATAAGTCGTGAAATTATTAATTCTATAAACGAAGTTATCGAGGAAACCAAGAAAATACACAATAATATATCCTATAGAATCCAGGATAATCCAAATGTCGCCCCAGAGTTTCAGGTCGTGTTCCATACCCTGAATTCCATGACGGAAAATATTGAGCTAAAGACGAGAAAACTACATGAAGAAATTGCAGTGAGAATCAAAGCAGAACAAGAACTAAATACTCAAAAGGAACGTCTTTCGGTGACATTACATGCCATTGACGACGGAGTCATCTCTACAGATTTACATGGCAACATAATCCTGACCAACAAAGTGGCGGAAAACCTGACAGGCTGGTCCCATGCGGAAACCTCAGGGTTTCCCTTGGCTGAACTCTTCAGAATCATCGACAAAAAAACCGAAGAACCTTGTGAAAGTCCAGTCAGCAAAGTTATTAAATTAGGAAAAAGTACAGGCCCGATCAACCATACCATCCTGCTTGCCAAGGATGGAGCCCGACGAGAAATTGCTTACACTGCCTCGCCGATCCATGATCTCGAAAACAATATCATTGGCATTGTTGTTATATTTCGAGATGTGACCACAGAAAGCAAAATGAAGGAAGAGGCTCTCAAATTAAAAAAGTTACAGTCAGTAGGTGTTCTTGCTGCTGGCATCGCCCATGACTTTAACAATATCCTCGCAGCGATCCTAGGAAACATTAATCTGGCCGGCCTTTTTCTCAGCCCAACCGACAAAGCCTACCCTCTTCTTCAGGAAGCGGAAAAAGCTTCTCTCCGGGCAAAAAAACTGACCCAGCAACTCTTAACATTTTCCAAGGGGGGCGAACCGGTGAGGACAACAACTTCTATTGCGACACTCATAAGAGATTCCGCTGAGATTATCCTTCGAAAAAGCTCTGTCACCTGTCAATACCAGATATCGAAAGAGCTGTGGCTCACCTCTATCGATCCAGATCAAATAAGTCAAGTTATACAAAACCTGGTTCTGAATGCATGCCAGGCCACACCATCAGGTGGAACAATATATATAACCTGCGTGAACATTGCTGCCAACAGCGAAGAAACATCATTCAACATCAAAAATGGCAAATACATCAAGGTAACGATAGAAGACAATGGCATTGGCATTCCAGAAGACGTAATCGACAATGTTTTTGACCCATTCTTCACAACAAAAGAGAAAGGCAGCGGACTTGGGCTAGCTGTTGCTTATTCTATTATCAAGAAACACGATGGGTATATATCAATAAAATCAACACATGAAAAAGGTACGATTTCAACATTTTATATACCTGCGACAGGTTCAGGAAGTCAAAACAGTGAAAACAAATCACATGGTGGCCATAAGATGCATGACAAAAGAAAAATACTGGTTATGGATGATGAAAAAATGATGCTTCAGGTCATCACACGTATGCTCACACACCTTGGCTATGACGTCGTATCAGCCAGTGACGGAGCTGAAGTTGTCAGCCAATACAAAAGATTACTAGACACCAACAATAAAATCTCGGCAATAATCATGGATCTTACGGTTCCGGGAGGAATGGGAGGATTAGAAGCAGCACAAGCGATATTGACCATCAATCCTAAGACTAAAGTTATCGCTGCCAGTGGCTATTCCAGCGACCCTGTCATGGCGCATTATCAAGAATATGGGTTCAGCGCCGCGATCACCAAACCTTTCAATCTATCCGATCTAAACAATACTCTCCATTCTGTCCTAAAAAAATAACTTCAACAAGAGATTTATCCTATGTAACCGTTACGTATGCCGGATGCTTTTTCAAGGCCAAGCCCATCCCAAGGAGTGCTTATCTTCGACAGCCGAAAAACCAAAAAGAGGATATCATGCAACATCACAATATAAAAGAGCGAAAGGATGAACTCCATGGCGGCGAAGGATGGTGGGAAAAAACCTTCAACTCTTTTACTGACATTGTTACACTGCAGGATGCCTCTTTGCGAATCCTCAAGGTTAACAAATATGGATGTGAAATTCTTAATACATCCAGCTCTGATCTCATAGGTCGATACTGCTATGAACTATTCCACGGCAGCAATTCCCCTTGCTTTGGCTGTCCACTTCTGGATGCAAAAAGCAACTCTCAATCATATACAAGAGAAATACATCATGAAAAACTTGGAAAAAGTTTTTTAGTTTCGGCAGCACCAATACTTGACAAAGACGGAAACGTGGAATTCATTGCTCATGTAGCAAAGGATATCAGCACATGGAAAGAAGCAGAAAAAGAGAAAGACAAACTCAAGGCACAATTGCTTCATTCACAAAAATTGGAGTCGGTTGGGCGGATTGCATCAGGAATAGCACATGAAATCAACACCCCAATCCAGTATGTTGCGACAAACGTGAGTTTTCTCGAAGAAAGCTTCGTCGGCCTATCCAACCTCTTTCAACTCTATGAAGAATTACTCATTGCAGCTGAAAATGATGGCATAGAAAAGAATATCCTGCACAGGATCAAAAAGTGCCTTGAACAATTAGACTGGACTTTCCTCAAAGAAGAGATACCGACCGCAATCAGCCAGACAAAGGAGGGGGTAGACCGTGTGACCTCCATTGTCCGTGCGATGAAAGAGTTCTCTCATCCTGGCAGCAGTGATAAAGAACCGGCCAACCTGAACACTATTGTGGAAACCACCGTGACCGTTGCCAGAAACGAATGGAAATATGTGGCCGAAGTAGTGACCGACCTGGATCCCGATCTGCCCACCGTCAATTGCCTTGGAAATGAAATAGGCCAGGTGATACTCAATATTTTAATCAATGCGGCTCACGCTATTGCGGAAAAGCGAAGGGATACCGGTCAAACCGCCAAAGGGACCATCCTCATCGCTACTCGGTATGACACTAAGTGGGTGGAACTACGTATCAGCGACACTGGCTCAGGCATGCCTACTGAAATTATTGGACAAATCTTTGACCCCTTTTTTACCACCAAAGATGTCGGCAAAGGAACTGGCCAAGGACTGGCCATCGCCCATGACGTTGTCGTCAGAAAACATGGCGGCACGATTGATGTCGCAAGCGAACCTTGTAAAGGTTCTGTTTTTACAATCAAACTACCGACAACTACTCCCTATTAGCCCTCTCTTCCCCTGAATCGCTATAAAAGCCTTGAACGGATTGACCATCACAGGCACTGAACTGTGCCAATAAATAAACCCGGACGGCCTCAGGCGGTGGGATCGGGCGACGGTACCAAATGCTCGATGGAGGGGGCGCCCGGATCGGCACCATCGGCAAGGGCATCGGTCCCGGCGACGGCAAGGAGTTCCCCGGCCGTGGCACTGGCGGGTTCCGCGGCTTTCGGGCCACCAATATCATCGGCACTGTCTCCGGCAGGAGAAACCGGGGCGTCGTGGGCCGTGGCGGCGGCCGTGGCATTGGCTTGGCTGTCGGCGCTGCCGGGCTCCCCGTCCTGACCTGGGGCCGCATCGGCGGCGCTGGCGCCGGCACCGGCGCCGGGAGTGGTGTCGGGCAGGGCGACGGGGTCACCGGTCCCGCCATTGCCACTTCCCGTCCCCCCGGGTGATCCCGCATCCCGGATGGCCACGGTGAGGACCGCGCTTGCCTGGCTGCCGTCGGCGTCCTCGATGGTGTAGACAAACTGCTCGTTGTCTGGAATCCCGTCGCCCCCGCCATCACCCTCGTGGAGGATATGGCCTGGCGCGGTATAGGTGTAGGAGCCGTCGGCATGGACGACCAGGGTCCCGCCCTGGGCCGTTGCCAGTTCATGCCCCGGGACAAAGTCCACACCGGGGGCGAAATCACCCTCCACGGAAACCAGGTGCACATCACCGTCCGCACTGCTTCGGTCGGCCTGGTCGTGCACCCCGGCGCCCGTGTCCCAGGTGGCGTTGTGGTCGGCAAGGATCAGGTTGCCGCTGACCTGGTTGTTGATGCCGTCACCGTCCGCATCCCCTTCGGCGACATCGGCACGATCGTCCTCCGCCACCGGCGCCGTGTCCAGGATATCGATGGTAAGAGCGGCACTGGCCGGACTGCCGTCCCCGTCCTCCACGGTGTAGACGAAGTGTTCCTGCACCGGCTGACCAGAGGAGTCCCCTTCCCGGGAATTATCCACCACGGCCGGGGGAGTGTAGACATAGGAACCGTCACCATGGAAGATAATGGTGCCGCCGTGGACAGTGGTCAGCGCCGTATCCAGGGTGAAGGCATCAACCAGGTCGCCCCGGACATCCACCAGGGAAAGGCCGGGATCAGCACTCTCCGTATCGTCGCTGCCGGCCACCCAGGTGGCGTCGTCCCAGCCAAAGATCACGTTGCCGGTGATGGGCACACCGACACCTTCGGTGGTCAGGTTGGTATCCGGGTGAGCCTCGGGCGCGGTATCGAGAATGTCCACGGTAAGGGTCGATGAAACGGTATCACCGGAGCCGTCGGTGACCGTGTAGGTGAAAACCTCGGAATCCGGCTGTCCGTCTCCCTGGCCGGCCGTCTCGTGCAGGATGCCGGAACGGATCGTGTAGGACCAGGAACCATTGCTGTGCACGGTCAGCTCGCCACCCAGCCCGGTGGTCAGAACCAGGGAGCCGCCGGCCGGGATGGTGAAACGGACCCCGTCCACCTCGATACCGCTCACGGCAAGGGACCCGTCGTCAGAGGTATCGTTGGCCAGCAGATTGCCCGACACCGTGTGGCCGCCTTCGCCATCGCTCTGGCCCGATACCGGCCGCACCTCGGTCAGGGTGGCGGTATCGGCGACTGCCAGAGGGGTGTCACCGCCACCGCTCTCTGTGGCGCCATCCCCTCCGGCCTCGCCGTCTGCGGCCTGGGGCGCTGCCATGGCCGGATCAGCGATTCCGCCCTCCGGCCCGGCGGGCAGTATGTCCACGGCTGCCGGTGCCAGGAAACTCAACTCCACCCCGGTGGTCTCGGCAGGGGAAGCCAGTGTCACGCCGGGTCCGGAATCCGGTGTCACCTCCATGCTGCTGGCCTCGAAAACCACGTAGGGATGGCCGCCGCCACCGGCGCCGGCCCCGCCTTCACCAGCCGCGGGCGGTTCGGCTGCAAGGCTGGGATCGAAGTCGTCCGCCTGCAGGGCCTGGTGGAGGGCGCTGACCTCTGCGGCCGCCTCCCCGGCATCCGCAGGCAGGGCGTCACCAAAGAGATCCCGGTCCACCAGGGTATCCGACAGCCGTCCCAGGTCGAGCTGGGTATGCGCACTGTCGGCAAAGACGATGGAGACCATGCCGTCGGAACCGGTAACGATCCGATCGTCGGCGAAAACCGGGCTGCCGGGCAGGAGAAGCCGTTCCGTGCCATCGGCGGCCACCGCCCGGACCTCTCCCCGGACGATGACTGCCTCACCCACAGGCCGGGGCCCGTTCGTTGTGGAGAAAGATTCTGGTGTCATGGATCACGCTTACCCCATTGTGGTCGGTCGGACAGACCGATGGTTAGCCATCCCGTGAGGGGTTACTTGTCAGGAGTTGCACGCCCGCTGCCGACCTGTCTCCATTCTAGGCCAAAAAGCGACACAGGTCCAGCAAACTGCAACCAGAGTCTCTTTTTTCCCGACCGCCAGATCCCGGCCACAGTTGATTTCCAAAAAGAAAGGGACTCTTCCGCATTAGCGGAAAAGTCCCCTGTCATACGACGGAACCGGGGTTCCGAACCATCCTATGTTTTACGAGGCCGGAGACAGCAGGTGCCGCCGGCCCGTGGCATCAGTAGTTGCTCAGGTAATTATCCAGCTCCCAGTCGGTGACAGCGGTGCGGTAGTCATCCCACTCCTTCTCCTTACCCTCGATGTACTTCTCGAAGATATGGTCACCCAGGGCCTCGCGGGCAATGGGATTGGCCTTCATCTCTTCGATGGCCTCCTTCAGGTTTGCGGGCAGGCTGTCGATGCCGGCGGCCTCCTTCTCGGCCGGGGTCATCTTGAAGATGTCCTGGTCCACGGAATCGGGCGCCTGCAGGTTGTTCCTGACACCGTCAAGACCTGAGTTCAGCATCATGGCAAAGGCCAGGTAGGGGTTGCAGGTGGGATCGGGGCAGCGGACCTCGGTCCGGGTACCCATGCCGCGGGAGGCCGGGATCCGGATCAGGGCGGAGCGGTTGGAGGCGGACCATGCGATATAGACCGGGGCCTCATAGCCGGGAACCAGCCGCTTGTAGGAGTTGACCAGGGGGTTGGTGACGGCGACGAATCCCTTGGCGTTCTTGGCAATGCCGGCGATGTACTGGTAGGCGGTCTCGCTGAGCTGCAGGGGACCGTTCTCATCATAAAAGGCATTGGTGCCGTCGAGCTTGAAGAGCGACTGGTTGGTGTGCATACCGGAACCGTTGATACCGAAGACCGGCTTGGGCATGAAGGTGGCATGCAGGCCATGCTTGGCGGCGATGGAACGGACGACCCACTTGAAGGTCAGGGTGTTGTCGGCAGCGGTGAGGGCGTCGGCATACTTGAAGTTGACCTCATGCTGTCCCTCGGCAACCTCGTGATGGGAGGCCTCGATCTCGAAGCCCATGGCCTCCAGGGTATGGATGATCTCACGCCGGCAGTCGATGCCGCAGTCATCGGGATCAACGTCAAAGTACCCGGCCACGTCATGGGTGATGGTGGTGGCGTTGCCTTCCTCGTCCTTTTCGAACAGAAAGAACTCGGCCTCGGTTCCAACGTTCATGGTAAAGCCCATCTCTTTGGCCTCGGCCAGGACCCGCTTGAGGTTGTTGCGGGGGCAACCCTCGAAGGGGGTTCCGTCGGACTTGTAGACATCACAGATGATGCGGGCGGCGTTGACGCCGTTCTGCTCCCTCCAGGGAAGAACGGTGAAGGTGTCATAGTCCGGCTTCAGGTACATGTCCGACTCGTTGATACGGACAAAACCGTCGATGGAGGATCCATCGAACATGATGTTGCCGTCAAGCGCCTTCTCGATCTGGCTCAGCGGAATGGCGACATTCTTCATAAAACCGAAGATATCGACAAACTGCAGCCGGAAGAAGTGCACGTTCTTCTCTTCAATGATCTTCATTATCTCGTCACGCGTCATGTTCCATCTCCTTTCTCTGAAATGAGTTATCTGATACGTCCGCCGGCAGCCGGAGAACTCTCTCCAGTGACCTCGGACATGTCCTTACCATTTTCTTCCTGTTTCTGCATCAAAATCCTGTTATTGAGGGACAATAATCGTAACCGTTCACCGCCATCGGCAACTACCCTGAAAAACCGTGACATTCTCATCATATCGGCCGGCCGGGGACCAGGCGGCTCATTCCTCGATGATCCGCAGCAGGGTCGTCTGCACCTTGTCCAGCAGCTCCGTGTCGGTCACCTTTTCGCCGCCGCGCATGGCAACGTAAAAGATGTCGATGAGCTGTTCCACCTCGGTGGCGATCCTGGCCCGGTGGATATCGAGACCAAAGTCAGCCAGGGTCTGGGTGAGCTGATAGAGGGTACCCGGCCGGTCACCGCCATAGACCTCGATGACCGTAAAGCGCTGCGAGGTCTCGTTGTCCACCACCACCTTGCGGACAAGCTGCTGCACCCGGCGCCTGGGCCGCACCCCCACCGAGCTCAGCCTGGAGTGGAGCTGGTAGCCGACATCAAGGCGGTAATTGATCGCCTGGTTGATGTCATGCTGCAGCCCCTGCCAGTCCTGCTCGTCAAAGCCGGATTCGGCCACCGGTACCACGTCCAGAACATCGACCACGGTACCGTCGGGCCAGGTGAATATCTGGGCGGCCAGGACAGAGAGGTTGTGCAGGGCAAGCACCCCGCAAACCTTGGCAAGCAGCCCCACCCGGTCCCTGCTCATCATCAGCAGTGACCAGTAGCCCTGCCGGGTCTCGGGAAAGATCAGCACCTGCTGCTGGAGCCGGCTCTTCTCCCGCCAGTGGACCTGCAGGTGACGGACCACGGTCTCAGGGGTGAAACTGAGCAGGTAGTCGTCGGGCAGTTCGCTGACAGCGATTCCGGCCTCTTTGCCATCCAGCAGGGCCGTCACCCGGCCGCGCAGCCAGTTGACGCCCTCCCTCTCGCCGTTTTCGATCTCCGCCCGCTCGCCGCATCCAGCCTCCAGGCAGGAATTGACCTTGAGGAACAGTTCCGCCAGCAGGGTCGCCTTCCAGCTCGACCAGGCTGACGGGCCTGTGGCCCGGGAATCGGCCATGGTCAGCAGGTAGAGCAGGGCCAGCCGGTCGGTGTTGCCGATGAGAGAGGCCGCCTGTTCGATGAAATCCTGGTCGTCCAGGTCCCGGCGCAGGGCGTTCTCAGGCAGATAGAGATGATAGCGGACCAGGAAGGACAGGCAGTCCAGCTCCTCCTCCGGCAGGCCCAGACGGGCGCCGATGCCCTGCACCAGGGTGGCGCCGAGCTCGGAATGATCCGTATGGTGACCCTTGCCGATATCATGCAGCAGGGCGGCCAGGTAGAGAAGGTGCGGTGAGCCGAGGCCGAGAAAAAGCTCGGACTCGCTCTTCTCCAGGGATTTCAGCTCGGCCACGGTCTGCAACTGGTGCCGGTCCACGGTGTAGATGTGGTACAGGTCATGCTGGGCCAGGGACTCGACATCGGCAAACTCCGGTATATAGGCGGTGAGCAGGCCGGTCTCCAGCATGGCCTCCAGCACCGGCATGGGCGCAGCCGACTGGACGAGCAGTTCGAGGAAGATCCTGGCCACCCGTTTCGAGGTGCGGAACCGGTCGTCGACCAGGTGCAGATGCCGGCTCACCTGCTGCCGGGTCCGGTGGTGCAGGGGCAGCCCGGTCCGGCCGGCCTGGAGAAAGAGGCGCATCAGCAGGTAGGGCCGCTTTTCCAGCTCGTCGGGCCGGGTGAGGTGGATGGTGGCGTTGCGGACCACGATGGCCCGCTCGAGCTGTTTTTCCAACCTGGAACCACCGCTCAGGCCAAGGACATCCTGCACCTGCTCGAAGAAGAGATCCGTGACCACGGCAATGGTCTGCAGGTGACCATAGACATGGCGCATGAAATGTTCCACCGCCAGCAGGCCGTCCCGGTCCCGGTAACCGAAGGCCGCCGCCATCTCCTCCTGGTATTCAAAGATCAACTGGTCGTTCTTGCGCCGGCTGATGTAATGCAGCCGGTTGCGGATACGGGCCAGCATGTTCCACGACGCCTCGAAGGCCTGCCGGTCATCGGCGGTGAGCATGCCCGACTCCTCCAGGGCATCAAGACCGTCCAGGCCGAAAACCCCCTTGGCCACCCAGAGCATGGCCTGAATGTCGCGCATCCCGCCCTTGCCCTCCTTGATATGCGGCTCGAGCAGGTAGGAATGGCTGCCGTACTTCCGGCGCCGCTCGGCCCGGAACTCCTCCATGGTGCGGACAAAAACATGCCGCCGGCCGTCAAAGATCTTCTTGCGGTAGCGGGCAAGCAGGCCGTCGAACAGCTTCCGTGAACCGACAAGAAGCCGGGCATCGAGCAGAGCGACCTGGAAAAAGAAATCCTCGCCCGCGAAACGGACCGCGTCCCTGATCATCCGCACCGAGTGCCCGACATCAAAGCCGGCGTCCCAGAGGGGATAGAGGATGGCCTCGGCCACCGCCTGCATCTTTCTCCTGGACTTGCGGTCGTGAAGAAGCAGCAGGTCGATGTCGGAAAAGGGATAGAGTTCGCCCCGGCCGTAGCCGCCCAGGGCGACCAGGGCGATCTCGCCCCGCGCCTCGCGGACGGCATCCGAGACCATGAAATGGTTGATGATGAACTCATCGACCATCTGCGTGTGCTGACGCAGCAGTTCGTGGCCGCTGATGCCCTGCCGCCACAACTCCTCGAGGACCTCCTGCTGCGCCTGCAGGGCCGAGGACATCAGATGGCCTCGTTGTCGGTCTCCCCGGTCCGCACACGCACAATCTTCTCCACCGGCAGGACAAAGATCTTGCCGTCACCGATCTTGCCGGTCCTCGCCGCCTCGACGATGGTGTCGATGACCTGGTCGACCTGGTCGCTGGCAACGATGATCTCCATCTTGATCTTGGGCAGGAAATCGACCACGTATTCCGCGCCGCGGTAGATCTCGGTATGTCCTTTCTGCCGTCCGTAGCCCTTGACCTCGGAGATGGTCATCCCCTTGATCCCGATGGCGTTGAGGGCCTCTTTCACGTCATCAAGCTTGAACGGCTTGATGATTGCTTCGATTTTTTTCATCAATCAACCTCGATCTTTTTTCAATTGCAGATGAGCGAATCGCTCAATTCAGGCGTAACATAACCCGTCATCCCGGCCCTGATCATGATACCATGAACAGCAAACTGATCACAGGGTGTGCAAGGGCACGGTTTTTCAACCTCAACAGGGTCCGCTGGCCCGCAATGATGTGCCGGACCAGCGGTAATCGACCTAATTGTAGGCGGTCTCCGAATGCTCGGCATAGTCCAGGCCCTGGACTTCGGCCTCCTCGCTGAGCCGCAGTCCCATGGAGGCGTTGATGACCTTGAGCAGGACCCAGCTCACCACGAAGGCATACACACTGACCACCACCACGCCGATGGCCTGGCTGACGATCTGTGAACCGCCGCCGAACAGCAGGCCGTTCACACCGCCGGGATTGGCCGCGGTAGAGGCAAAAACCCCCAGCAGGAGGGTACCGGCAATGCCGCCGACACCATGGATCCCCACCACGTCCAGGGAATCATCATATCCCAGCCGGCTCTTGGCGTTGACCGCAAGATAGCAGACCACGCCCGCGATCAGGCCGATGGCGATGGCCGAGTTGGGCCCGACGAAACCGGCCGCCGGCGTAATGGTGGCCAGGCCGGCGATGGCGCCCGAGGCCGCGCCCAGGGTGGTGGGCTTGCCCTGGTTGATCCACTCCATCAGGGTCCACATGGCCATCCCCGCCATACCGGCAAGGTGAGTGGCCACAAAGGCAGTGGCCGCCACATCGTTTGCCGCCAGTGCCGAGCCGCCGTTGAACCCGAACCAGCCGAACCAGAGCAGGCCGGTGCCCAGCATGGTCATGGGCAGGTTATGGGGCATGAAGTTCCGCGTTCCGTATCCCTGCCTGGGCCCGATGACCAGCACCGCCGCCAGGGCCGCCGTGCCGCAGGTGGCATGAACCACCAGGCCGCCGGCAAAGTCGAGCACCCCCATCTTCGCCAGCCAGCCGCCACTGCCCCAGATCCAGTGACAGACCGGGTTGTAGACCAGAATGGCCCAGAGGAGGCTGAAAACCGCAAAGGGCGCGAACCGGACCCGCTCGGCAAAGGCGCCGGTGATCAGGGCCGGGGTGATGACCGCGAACATGCACTGGTAGATCATGAACACCGTCTGCGGAATGGTGGTCGCATAGTCGGGACTCGGCGCATTGGTCACGCCCTTGAGGGCGAACCAGGAAAAGTCGCCGACAAACCCGCCGATGTCGGGGCCGAACGACATGGTGTAGCCGATATAGACCCACTCGATCGAGATGATCGAGATCATGATCAGGCTCTGCATGATGGTGCCCAGCACGTTCTTGCCGCGCACCATGCCCCCGTAGAACAGCGCCAGTCCGGGCGTCATCAGCAGGACCAGTCCTGCCGACGCCAGGATGAATGCGGTATCCGCTCCGTTGATCATTTTTCTCCTCCAGAAGTAAAATGTTACAAAGTTGTAAAAAAATTCACAACATTGTAACGAAGAAGAAAAGATGAAGCAACAAAAGAGCCGGACTCAGATCATTTTCAGTGCATTCTCCCGCAGGTGACATGTCCAGGGAGCTGAAATTCCCTGCACGGAAACGGTCCGGGCGGCGCAGAGACCACCCGGACCGAGGAACTATCAGAAGGTGTACCCCACCTCCTTATGTTCGGTGACATCCAGACCCTGCACCTCATCCTCCAGGGTGGCGCGCAGGCCGACGACCAGATCGACCACCTTGAGAATGATGAAGGTCAGGACCACGGAATAGGCGATGGCCGCGCCCGCACCGATGGCCTGGACCACGAACTGGTGGGCATTGCCGTACAACAGACCGTCCGCGCCTCCCGGGTTCCAGGCCACCGAGGCGAACAGGCCCGTGGCCAGGGCCCCCCAGAGACCGCCGACCCCATGCACGCCGACCACGTCCAGGGCATCATCATACCCGAGCCTGGCCTTCATCAGTACGGCCAGGTAACAGACCACACCGGCGACCAGGCCAATGACGATAGCGGCAAGCGGGCCGACAAAACCGGCGCCGGGCGTGATGGCGACCAGGCCGGCCACGGCCCCCGATGCCGCGCCCAGGGTGGTGGGCCTGCCCTGGACCTTCCACTCGGCCAGGACCCAGGAGAGGGCGCCGGCGCCGGTGGCGACCTGGGTGGTGAAGAGGGCCAGCACGGCAATGGGACCGGCCGACAGGGCACTGCCGGCATTGAAACCGAACCAGCCGAACCAGAGCACACCTGCGCCCAGAATGGTCATGGGCAGGTTATGCGGATGCATGGCCTCCCGGCCCCATCCCTTGCGCCTGCCGATCACCAGGGCGCAGACCAGGGCCGCGGCACCGGAGTTGATATGGATGACCGTGCCGCCGGCAAAATCCAGCGCGCCCATGGCGCCGAGCCAGCCGCCGCCCCAGACCCAGTGGCAGACCGGAAAGTAGACCAGGGTCGACCAGAGGATGGTGAACAGGACAAAGGCCGTGAACTTCATCCGCTCGGCATAGGCACCGGTAATGAGCGCCGGCGTGATGATGGCGAACATGAGCTGAAAGGCACAGAACAGCAGATCCGGAATGGTATCGGAATAGGGCCCGATGCCGGTTGTGACCCCCTTGAGACCGACATACTTGAGGCCACCGATAAACCCGCCGATATCCGGGCCGAACGAAAGGGAATATCCATAGAGGACCCAGACAATGGATATGATCCCGAGACAGAAAAAGCTCTGCATGGTGGTCGACAGCACATTCTTCGACCTGACGAGCCCCCCGTAGAACAGGGCCAGGCCGGGAGTCATCAGCATGACCATGGCCGTCGCCACCAGCATAAACGCGGTATCACCTGAATTCATTTCCCCCAAAAACCTCCTGATACTTGTTGATTTGCGCCTGTTGCCAGGCAGCCTTCTCCCCTGGGCTCCGCCAGCCGGAGCCGCAACATTGCCTGCATTCATCAAGCACTGTGCCAGAACGTGAAATAACTTACAACATGTCGAAATTATGGATTATTTTTCATTACTACCCCGGCAGAAGCTTGCGCAAATTTTTACATTTGTGTTAATTTTTTCAAAAAATAACACAAATTCGTAAAATACCCTTTCGGCCAGCAGGGCCGGATTTGACAAAGCCCCCCGGACACGGTACAGTTTGGCTAGAGTTGCAGATACTGTTGCCGACAGACTGCCGCCGGATCCCCATCAACGCTCATCCCGGCCCGACCGCCGGACAGGACGCCATATATCATGACCAGTGAACGCAGACGTTTTATCCGACCTGAGGCATCGAACCTGCTCGACTACCTGGTGGTGGACGAACAGGGACGACAGGGCGAATACTCCATGGGCAGGACCCTCAATGTGAGCGAAGGCGGCATCCTGATGGAGACCCATATTCCCTTGCCCCAGGGCCAGCAGGTCATGATCACCCTGGGCCTGGGTGACGAGCTGGTGGATGTGATGGGGCGGATCGTCTACACCACCTACAGTGCGGGACGCCATCAGAACGGCATTGAATTCTTCCATGTCGCCGACCGGGACAGACGTACCCTGGACAAGTACGTCAAGGCATTCCACAACAACTTTTCCGGGGAAGACGGCGGGAAAAAATAAGCAAAAAAACGGCGGAAGATTCCCTTCCGCCGCTCCAGGCCTCTGCCGGAATGCAGGCCTGCATCCACCAGCAAACCCGTAACCCCTCACGGGGTGACCGACCATCGGTTTTTCCGACCACGACAATGTAGCCGCTTACAAAAACGAGGTTGAAAAATCGTGACCCTGCATACCCTGATGGACTCGTAAAAAGTCCATCACACTCTACAGATGGCTCAGCATAACCGTTCGATATACAAGGCGTAGCGGTGTCGGCCAGGCGGAGGCGCACATGGAGTACGTCGAGCGTTGGCCGTACCCGCTACAACGCAGCAGATCGGACTTTCTGCGACGCCATCATACCCTGTGATCCGTTACAACCCTACTCTTCCTGCCGCCCATAGTCGTCATCAAAACGGACAATATCATCCTCACCGAGATAGGAACCGATCTGAACCTCGATCAGCTCCAGGGGAATGACCCCCGGGTTCTCCAGCCGGTGTACGGTGCCGGCAGGAATATAGGTGGACTGGTCCTCGTGGAGGAGAATGGAGCGTTCCCCGTTCACCACCCGTGCCGTCCCCGAGACCACCACCCAGTGCTCGTGGCGGTGGTGGTGCATCTGCAGTGAGAGCTTGGCGCCGGGATTGACCGTGATCCGCTTGATCTGGAACCTGCCCTGCAGCTCCAGGGTGGTGTAGCTGCCCCAGGGCCGGTAGACGGTGCGATGGACATGAAACTCGTCCCGCTTCTCCTGTTTCAGCCGGCTGACGATCCTCTTCACATCCTGGGACCGTGAAATCGGGGCCACCAGCACCGCGTCCGCGGTCTCGATCACCATGGTGTCCTTGAGGCCGACGGCCGCCACCAGGGTATCCTCGGCCCGCAGGAGGGAATTCTCCACGTCCTCCAGGATCACATCGCCAATGACCACGTTGCCGGCTTCGTCCTTTTCCGACACCTCCCACAGGGTCTGCCAGGAGCCGATGTCGCTCCAGCCGATATCCGCCTCCACCACCACGGCCCGCGAGGTCTTCTCCATGAGAGCGTAATCGATGGAGTCCGAGGGACAGGTGCGCATGGCCTCGACGGCAAAGCGGTAGAACACCCCGTCCACCGAGCCCATTTCCACCGCCTCCTCCATATGCCGGACGATCTCCGGCGCATGCTCGCCCATCTCCTCCAGCAGCACATCGGTGGTAAAGGCGAACATCCCGGAATTCCATAGATAGCGCCCGCTGGCCACATACTGTTTCGCCTTGTCCAGTTCCGGTTTTTCGACAAAGGACTCCACCCGGTGCCCCTCACCCCGGGCGATATAGCCATAGCCGGTCTCGGGCCGATCCGGGACGATACCGAAGGTGACCAGGTTACCCTGGTGCGCCAGTCCGGCTGCCTCTTCCACGGCCCGGACAAAGGCCTCTGGCTTGCGGATCAGATGATCGGCGGGCAGGACCAGGAGCACGGCATCACCATGTCCCTGCCGGTCGGCGTACAGGGCAGCGCCGCAGATGGCAGGGGCGGTATTGCGACCCACAGATTCCAGCAGGATATGGTACTCGGGAAAAACCCCCAGCTCCTCCACCTGGCTCCGGGTCAGGAACCGGTGCGCCTCGCCGACCACGATGATCGGCGGCAGGACATCGGGAATCGCGCTGACACGCGCAAGCGTATTCTGGAGCAGGGACCGGTTACCGGTCAGGTTGATCACCTGCTTGGGATAGAGTTCCCTGGACAGGGGCCACAGCCTGGAGCCGGTGCCCCCGGCAAGAATAACGGGTTGAACAGACACGGGTTCTCCTTATCAGAAGTCAGAAGTCAGAAGACAGAGGACAGAGGACGGCAGTCCGTCCTGCTCAGCCCCGGATCAGGGCCAGCAGTTCATCGGTCTTTTGCCGCAGCAGCCCCGGATCGGCACGGGTCTCCACGTTCAGGCGCAGGACCGGCTCGGTGTTGGACTTGCGCAGGTTGAAGCGGTATCTGGGGTAGGCCACTGACAGGCCGTCGGTATAATCCTTTTCACCATCGGCATAGTGCGCCTCCACCCGGCGCAGGACATCATCGGGGTCGTCCACCCGTGAGTTGATCTCGCCGCTCACCGGATAGGCCCGCATCCGGTCATCAACCATGGCCGACAGTTTCTGGCCCCGGCCACCCATGAGCTGGCAGACCAGGAGCCAGGGCAGCATGCCCGAATCGCAGTAACCGAAATCCCGAAAGTAGTGATGGGCCGACATCTCGCCGCCATAGACGGCATCGGTGGCCCGCATCTTTTCCTTGATGAAGGCATGCCCGGTACGGGTCATCACCGGCCTGCCGCCGGCTGCCAGGACCATCTCCTGCGTATTCCAGATCAGCCGCGGATCGTGAAGGATGGTGGCGCCCGGATGACGCTCAAGGATGGCCACGGCCAGCAGGCCGACGATGTAATAGCCCTCGATGAAGCGGCCGCTCTCGTCAAAGAGAAAACAGCGGTCGAAATCGCCGTCCCAGGCGATGCCCATGTCGGCCCCGTGCTCCCGGACCATACAGGCCGTTGCCTCGCGTTTTTCCGGCAGGAGCGGATTGGGCACGCCGTTGGGAAAGGTGCCGTCAGGCTCGTGGTTGACCTTGACCAGGGTGAACGGCAGGTGTGGCTCCAGCAGATCCACCACCGGACCGGCACAACCGTTGCCGCCGTTGACCACCAGTTTCAGCGGCGGCAGGGAATCGACGCGGACATGGGAGAGCAGGTGGTCGATGTAGGCGCTCTTGTCATGGGCCCGGAGACAGGTGCCGGCCGGGGTCGAGGCGGTCCGCTCCTGCATCTCCCGCCACCAGGCGTCAGAGGCCGCCATCTTCGCCACCTCTTTCAGCCCGGAATCGGACGACACCGGCCGGGCCCCCTGCCGGACGAACTTCATGCCGTTGTAGTCGGCCGGGTTGTGGCTGGCAGTCACCATGATGCCGCCATCCACTCCATCCTTTTCACCGTTGAAGACGGCAAAGTACATCTCCTCGGTGCCGCAGAGGCCGATGTCCACCACGTCGATACCGTGGGCGGTGAGGGCCTCGCTGACCGCCGCGGCAATGGCGGGGCTGGAGAGCCGCATGTCCCGGCCCACCACGACCCTGGAGGCGGAAAATCGGACCGCAAAGGCCAGGCCGATGCGGGCGGAGATCTCCTCGTTCAGTTCGTCGGGAATACGGCCCCGGACATCGTAGGCAGTGAAGCAGGCAAGAGCATCTGACATGAAAAGTCCCCCTGGCGGTAAAACAGATTTTGTAAGACCGGTGCAAATACGGTATATACCGGTGTTGCAGGAACACAACTTACCACAACCGTCCGCCTGCTGGCAAGGCAGGCGACTTTCCATCCCCAAGAACAAGGAACGTCCATGAAAGGCATCATCCTGGCCGGTGGCTCGGGAACCCGCCTCTATCCCCTCACCCGGGTGATCAGCAAGCAGCTGATCCCGGTGTACGACAAGCCCATGATCTACTATCCCCTCTCGGTGCTCATGCTGGCCGGGATCCGGGATATCCTGATCATCTCCACCCCGTACGACCTGCCCCGCTTCTCCGAGCTGTTCGGCAATGGCAGCCAGCTCGGCCTGCGGATCCGCTATGCTGAACAGCCCAGGCCCGAGGGACTGGCCCAGGCCTTCCTCATCGGCGCCGATTTCATCGGCAACGACCCGGTCTGCCTGATCCTTGGCGACAACATCTTCTTCGGCCACGGCTTTGCGGATATTGTCCAGCGCTGCGCCCGCCTCACCGAGGGCGGCATCATCTTCGGCTACCTGGTCAGGGACCCGCAGCGGTACGGCGTGGTGGAATTCGACGACAGCAACCGGGTCATCGGCATCGAAGAGAAACCGGAACATCCCAGATCGCGCTACGCCGTACCCGGGCTCTATTTCTTTGACAACAACGTGGTCGAGGTGGCCCGTTCCATCCGGCCGTCGGCCCGGGGCGAGCTGGAGATCACCGATGTCAACAACCACTATCTCCGCCAGGGTCGGCTGACCGTGGAACTGCTGGGCCGCGGCTTCTGCTGGCTGGACACCGGCACCCACGAATCCCTGCAGATGGCGGCCAGTTACGTGCAGGCCGTCCAGGACCGCCAGGGGCTCAAGATCGCCTGCCTGGAGGAGATCGCCTACCGGCTCGGCTACATCGACCGGCAGCAGGTGGAGGCCATTGCCGCCTCTATGCTGAAGAACCAGTATGGCCAGTACCTGCTGCAGATGCTCGACGATACCATCCAGGACGGGAGAGCGGAACAGTGAGAATCCTTATCACCGGCAGTGGCGGTCAGCTCGGCCGCGACTGCAGCGCCGTCCTGGCGGCAGAGCACACCGTGCATGCCTGTACCTCCACGCAGCTCGACATCACCAGCCGCGAGCGGGTCAGGGAGGTGCTGCGCCGGGTCCGGCCGCAGGTGGTGATCAACTGCGCCGCCTACACGGCCGTGGACAGGTGCGAGACCGATACCGAGCGCTGCATGGCGGTCAATGGCGCTGGACCCGGCCTGCTGGCCGCAGAATGCGACCATCTTTCCTGCCGCCTGATCCACATCTCCACCGACTACGTGTTCAGCGGCAACAGGAGGGTTCCCCTGCCATGGACCGAGGAGGACAGGGTGGAGCCGCTCTCGGCCTACGGCCGGAGCAAGCTGGCCGGCGAGGAGGCGGTGCGCGGCCTGCTCGCGGATCATCTCATCGTCCGCACCGCCTGGCTGTACGGCCTCCATGGGCCCAACTTTCTCAAGACCATGCTGCGGCTGGCGGTCAGCGATCCCCGGCGGACCATCCGTGTTGTCGACGACCAGTACGGGGCCCTCACCTGGACCCGGCGGCTGGCGGAACAGATCGCCCTCCTCCTGGAGAGCGAGCTGACCGGCACCATCCATGCCACTGCAGAGGGCTATTGCACATGGTATACCGGCGCCCGCTGTTTCCTCACCGCCATGGGCGTCCCCTTTTCCCTGCAGCCCTGCAACTCCTCCGAGTATCCCACGCCGGCGCACCGGCCGGGCAACTCGATCCTGGCCAACAGACGGCTGCAGGAAGCATGCCTGAACAGGATGGCCCCCTGGGAGGATGACGTGATCCGGTTCGCCGAACATAACCGGGAGCGGCTGCTGGCCGAGGCGAAATCGCAGTAGGGGATTTCCGGATTTCCATCACAAGCTGACCAGCTCGACATCGCCCCAGGCCCCCAGCCGGTCCCCGCTGACAATGACCACCCCCTGCAGGCCGTCAATGGCCTGCGCCAGCTCCAGGGCCCGGTCGATACTGCCGGGACGGGACGACACCTCGTTGCCCAGCCGGGTGGCAGCGGCGTCGGCCAGGGCGGTGGACGCAGCCAGGACCACCACTGCGTCGGCAACGCCCATGCTCAGGGAATGACCGATACTGCCCGACGAGGTGCAGACGCCGCAGGGCATCTGGCCGGCCTGCAGGAGGAGACCGACCCTGCCGCTCAATACCGATTCGCCGGCATAGATACCGATCCGGCAGCGCCTGCTGCGGGCGACAAAGAGGTCGCCCCCATTCTCGACGATCACCTCGCCGATACCCGCTGCCAGCAGGCCGCGGCCCACGGTCTCGGCAATGACGCCGGCAACGGCGGCCATGGGGCCGACACCGGCCGTGGCGCCGGCCGCCAGCATGTCGCGGACCGGCATGGGCGCCTCACTGTCCAGGGGCAGGGGAACGAGCGCATCCAGGAAGAGCGGATGAGAGCGGATATACTCCTCCAGCTGGCGCCGCACCTCGGTGACCAGGGCCAGGGCCCTGTCCTCCACCGGAACCGGGGCCAGGATATGGAGATCGGTTTCCATCATCCGCACCTGGGAGGCAACCAGGCCGGCCTGGTGCAGGCGCCGGTAGCGCCGCTCCCGGTAGCTCTGCGGATCTTTCTTCCTGCGGGATCTGCGTTTCATGAATACAAAAGCGGTTTGCAGCAGACAGGGGTTACTTTTTGTTCATACCCTGTAAAAATTATTCCCATGCCCCATGATCACCTGATCATCTTCACCCGCTACCCTGAACCCGGCAGGACCAAGACCCGTCTCATCCCGGTCCTGGGCAGGGACGGAGCAGCCCGGCTGCAGCGGCAACTCACCGAACGGCTGCTGGCACGCCTGACCGCGGCAGGTGACGGCGGGCCCGGCATCACGATCCGGTATACCGGTGCCAGCAGCGGGCAGATGGCGCAATGGCTGGGCAGCGGCGTCACCTGTCGTCCGCAGGAGGAAGGTGATCTCGGCCGGCGCATGCTGGCGGCCCTGACCAGTGCCCGTACCGAGGGCGGCGGCCGTATCCTCCTGGCCGGCTCCGACTGTCCGGATCTCGGCCCCGGCCTGATCAGAGCGGCCTATGAGCTGCTCCGCAGCAACGACCTGGTCATCGGCCCCAGCGAGGACGGTGGCTATTACCTGATCGGCATGGCAGCCGACATTGCGCCGGCAGCCCTTGCCCCTCTGTTCACGGACATGGCCTGGGGGACCGCCACGGTCCTTGCAGAGACCATGGCCCGGGCCCGCCTGCTGGGTCTGCGCTGTGGCCTGCTCCCGACACTCCATGACATCGACCGGCCCGAAGACCTTGCACACCTCCATCATCATCCCGGCCCTGAATGAGCAGGAGCAGATCCCGGCCCTGCTGGCTGACCTGCGTCGGTTTCCGCAGACAGAGGTCCTGGTGGTGGATGGCGGCAGCCGGGACCGGACCCCGGAACTGGTGCGCCGGGCCGGCATCCGCCTCCTGCACTCGCCCCCGGGCCGGGGCAGGCAGCAGAACCTGGGCGCCGCTGCGGCCGGCGGCGACACCCTGCTGTTCCTCCACTGCGATACCAGGCTGCCTGCAGACGCTCTCTACCACATGCAGAGGATGCTGGCCACCCGCGATGTCGCCGCAGGTGCCTTCCGGCTCGCCATCGACGCGGCCGGAGCCGGCTTCCGCCTGATCGAATGGGGCGCCAACCTGCGGGCCCGCCTGCTGCAGCTTCCCTGGGGTGACCAGGCACTGTTCATGAAAAGGGAATATTTTGTGCGCGCCGGCGGCTTTCCGGACCAGCCGCTGCTCGAAGAACCGCTCCTGCTGCAGCGCCTGAAACGCCTGGGCCGCATCGGTATCACCGAAGCCGCGGTCACCACCTCGGCCAGACGCTGGCAGGAAAGGGGCCTGCTGCGGACCACCCTTCTCAACCAGGTGATCCTTGCCGGATTCCTGTGCGGCATCAGCCCGCAACGGCTGGCCAGGATATATTATCACCGGCAGGCGGGGCAATGACTACCGGCTACCGGCTCTCCGGCCTTCTGACGTCTGATCCGGTGCGGTCTGCTGACGCGGCTCGTCCCTGATGGCCGGTTCCCTGGGGATGAAATATTTGCGGATACGGGGATCATGGATCAGCAGGTTCAGCTGCTCGGCACCGCGGGCGAGGTAGGGAGAGGAAAGGGACTTGCGCAGCAGATCATTGGAGGCCGAGACGCTGGAGGCCAGGAACATGTAGAGGAGGGAGGCAACCACCGCGCCCTTGATCCCGCCGAGCAGCAGACCGAGGAAGCGGTCGAACCAGCCGAGGATGGCGATCTCCATCACCCGGTGCAGGACCTTGCCGGCCAGGATGAACAGCAGGGCCGTGACCAGGAAAAGGACCACGAAACTGATCAGGAAGACCAGCTTGGGATTGTCGACAAAACGCTGGACCCAGGGCATCAGCTCACCGGAATATCGGCCGGCCAGCCAATAACTGCCCACCAGGGCCAGGAATGCGGCAAGCTGGCGCATGAAGCCGATCCAGACTCCACGGACCAGAAAAACCAGGAGAATCAGCACCACGATGACGTCGAACGAGGTAATATCGGCAAATGAAATCATTGGCTCACCGGAATAAGGGGAAAGGGGACAGCCGCAAACGCGTGCAGACGGCGTGCTGCTGAACGTTTACCCGGATTTTTCGTCGCAGGTACAGCCGTTGCGAAAAGCTGAAAAAAAACTGATCGGCCTCATCAGCCAGAATGATTATACAGAAGCTGCAGGATATGACAAGAATTTGTCGCAAAAGTGATGGGTTACCCCCATTATGGCGCCATTTTTTCCCGACACGACACCAGTTGGCCGGCCGGCTGGAGGTCTGGACAGGAAGCAGGACCGCCTCCATCTGCCTGGGCCTGGTTCTTCTGGAGAGCCTGGAACCCCTGATCGCGGGGGACCCTGCGGCGGTCCCGCTGCACCGCCTGCTGTCGCCGCCGGAACTCGCTCTCCTGGACGGATATCGTTTTGCCAAGCGACGGCGGGAGTGGCTGGGCGGCCGCCTGGCCTGCAAGCAGTGCCTGCTCATCCTGGCCGGAGAACCCGTGGAGGCCGCGGAGATCACCATTCTCCCGGACCAGCATGGCCGGCCCCGCATCACAGGATATCCGGGCCGCGACCTCCCGTCCATCTCCATCTCCCACAGCGGCAGCCTGGCCGTGGCCATGGCCTGCCGGCAACCGGGCTGCGGCATCGACATCCAGGAGATCCAGCCGCGGATCAGCGGCCTGGCCGAAAGGATCGGTGAGCGGCGGGAACTGGCGCTCCTGGCGCAGACCGAAGGGATCGGCAGAGAGGCCCCCGGCCTGACCATGCTCTGGGCGGCAAAGGAGGCGGCCAAGAAGAGCCTGCTCCACGATCAGCCCTCCTTTTTCAGCGGTATCCGCCTGCTGGAGATCCTGCGCGGTGAAGAGACCGTTTTCCTCCTTGCCTGTGCCAGGCCCGGGGAACAGGCAACACAACTGCCGGTGACGCTGCACCGGCTGGACGGGTACATACTTGCCTGCACGGAGGTCTCCCATGCCTGAGCTGCCCGAGGTGGAAGTGACACGGCTGGGGCTGCTGCCCCACCTGCCCGGCCGCAGGGTGGTGTCCGTGCGCTGGAGCAACCGCCGCCTGCGCCTGCCCATGCCCCGTGGCCTGCTCCGGGAATGGATCCGGGGCCATACCATCGACACCATCGACCGGCGGGCCAAGTACCTGCTGATCCGGATGCGACACGGCAGTGTCCTGCTGGTGCACCTGGGAATGACCGGCCGGCTGGGCATCTTTGCCGGTGATGCACCGAAACAGCGGCACGACCACCTCTGCCTGGCCCTTGACAACGGCATGGAGCTTCGCTTCAACGATTCCCGGCGGTTCGGCTCCATCACGGTCTGGCCCGGCGACCACGCGGCGCGCCTGGAAAAGGAATTTTCGGCCCGCCAGGGGATCGAACCGTTCAGCGACGCCTTCACCGGTGACCACCTGCTCGCCCTGGCCCGCCGCCGGCGCCAGCCGGTCAAGACATTGCTGATGCACTCCGGGATCATCGCCGGGATCGGCAACATCTATGCCAATGAGATCCTGCATGCCGCGGCCATCCACCCGGCAACGCCGGCGGACCGGCTCGACCTCCGGCAGTGGCAGTGCCTGGCCCGGGCAGGACGCCGTATCCTGGCCGATGCCATCCGTGCCGGCGGCTCCACCATCTCCGACTATCTCAACGCCTCGGGAGCACCGGGCTATTTCCAGCTCAGGCTCTGCGTCTATGGCCGCAAAGGTGATCCCTGCCCCACCTGCGGCACGCCCATCCGCCGGACCATGCTCGGTGGACGGGCCACCTTTTTCTGTCCCGGCTGCCAGCACCGGGAGGATTGAAACAGCTCACAGGCCCTGGGCCAGCAGGTGGACCATGACCCGGTCGCCTGTGCGAAAGTGTTTTCTGTTGGCGGCCAGAAGCAGAATGGCATTGACCGCGTCGGTCCTGCCCGCCACCCGCGCCACCAGTTGACCACGTTCCAGGCGGGCCACACCGGCCTTCAGGTTCAGCCGTCCCGCCCTGGCCAGCCTGATCTCTCCCTGCAGGCGCGCAGGCACGGCAGGAGGCACGGGCCGCCGCATCCCGGCCAGCCTGCGCAGGGCCGGTGCCACCAGTTCATGGAACAGCAGGCGCACCGCCGGTGGTGGCCCGGGCAGGCCGAAGAAGGGAATATCATCGACCAGTCCGAAGAGCGTGGACCTGCCTGGCCGCATCCGGAGGCGGCTGTATATGGTCCGGCCGCCCAGGCGGGCAAAGACCTCCTGCACCAGGTCGAACTTGCCAGGCCCCATGCCGCCCGTGGTGATGATCATCTGCGGTCTGGCTGCAATGCGCTCGCCCAGCACCGCCACCAGTTCGTCCACCTGATCGGGAACCGCGGCCGTGCCGGAACAGGTCCCGCCCATGGTGGCCACCAGGGCCGAGAGCAGGATACCATTGCCGGAGATCTTCTGCCCCGCGCCGGGCCGTCCTCCCGGGCTGACCAGTTCGCTGCCCGTGCACAGGACCTCCACAGCGGGCCTGCGGTACACCTCCACGCTGGCATAGCCGTTTTCGACCAGCATCAGCAGGTGATCCGCAGCCAGAACCTGGCCCTTGCGCACCAGGACCCGGCCGGCGGCCAGGTCACTGCCACGGCGGCGGATGAACTTCTCCCTGCGCCGCAGTTCCGCGGCCGGCAGCACAACCCGGCCCTCCTGCTCCCGGCAGACCTCGAAGGGGAGAACCCGGCTGCAGCCGCGGGGAACCGGTGCCCCGGTCATGATGCGGAAGGCCTGGCCGGGCAGCAGTTCATCGCCGCCCCGGTCACCGGCAGCGATCTCGCCGGCAAGGGGCAGGGAGATCTCGGGATATTCGGCAAATTCGGCCGGGATATCGGCCAGGCAGTACCCGTCCCGGGTGGACTGGTCAAAGGAGGGTTTAGGCGAGGTCGACTTGAGCGACCTGGCAGCGACCCGGCCCAGGGCCCGGGCCAGGGGGATCCGCTGGCCGGCAAGAGGCGCGACATGCGCCAGGATGGCACGCCGGGCCTCTTCCAGGGAAAGAGAGGGAGGATCCTTCAGGCGAGATGCTTTCTGCACGATAAATGAGCCTGGCCGGACCGGAATGGCCGGTCACAGCCACAACCAATGATGAAAATCAGTAAAAGTTCAGCAGCACGCCATCTGCACGCGCTCGCGGCTGGCCGCATAGCGCGGACTATGGCGGCCAGCCACGATCACGCACAGCTGACGCACTGCTGAACTTTTACCAAAAGCATTGCTCTTTTTCAGGTAGTTGCTGATAGCGGTGAACTATTACGAATCAGCCGGATGCAAGAGTGGCCGCCCGCTCTGTATCCGCGCAGGTTGCCCCCATCGCCGGAAGCCAGTCCCCATCTCTCCGCCGCAGACGACACAAAGACTCCTGTCCCCTGCCCCCTGCCACCTGGTACCTGGCACCTGCCCCCTGATACCTGGTACCTGGCACCTGCCCCCTGATAAAAAAACCCGGGCAGCACCACTGCCCGGGATACGGTACCAATGCGATAACGAGGTGTTATACCGTCAGATCCTGACGCACCTGTTTCCGGGGGCCACCATGGCCGGCCGTGGACCAGTCGCGAATCGGCGCCGGCC
>Ga0256833_1000715_pt1 | contig 25397 bp, 26 predicted proteins | sample 356284metaG_FD_190535 | JGI IMG/M metagenome (GOLD analysis project Ga0256833, IMG submission 190535) | Hydrothermal vent microbial communities from Mid Atlantic Ridge, Atlantic Ocean - 356-284 | ecosystem: Environmental > Aquatic > Marine > Hydrothermal vents | place: Atlantic Ocean: Mid... | reverse complement strand
GCAGATATAAAATCTTCTATTAAATTTACAAGAGTCGATACCAAAGCTTCGGTAGAGATAGATTATAATCCAAACTCTATCAAGCCCAATCCAAAACAGCAAGAGTTAATGGGTAAAATCATGCAAGACAATGCAAGCCCACACGATAAAAAAGAGTTTGGGGAGTTGTGGCAAGATAGAGTTGCAAGAATAGCTCAAAATGTTGATGAGTGTGTTAAGATGAGAGTGTAAAATAAACTGTTTACACTCTCTTACAGTCCCTAGTGCTTAAAATTTTCCTTCAATATTTTCTGAAAGGAATATTACATGATTTAAAGAAGTACCTCTATCTGTTAGCGTACCATCTTTAAGTACAACCCACTCTAGTTGTGGAATATCATCAGGGTGTTTAGGTGCTGAATGGTTACGTTTAAAGAATTAAAACCCTACTGGAATCGGAGGAGAATTAATTACTAGCTTTTTAATTCTATCAGCATCTTGTATTATCCTTTTTCTCCCTCGACCCGTTAGGATTTAAACTTGAATTACCGTGCTTCAAAAGAGCCAAATCAAGAGCTTTATAACTCTATCTTTTCTTCTTTAATCAGTATCGCTTCATTTGAATTACTAATGTCATATATTCTTTTAGTCTGTGTTGCAGGTTGAATATAATAAGGATCATCTCCTGAATGAACTATTATTTTTTGACCATTATCAATAGACTTAATGCTAGGAAAAATTGAAGAATCCTCTCTATATCCAACTTCTAATAGTTTTTTCCCATTTCTATTTAGTAGAACAAGGTCGCCACTACGTTCTGCTTCAATCTGATTATCTATTACAGTGATTAGTGACGTATCTTTTAACTCGCCTATTCCATTCGCTCTATCAAACTCTAATGGAATACGATGATCTTGAATATAGTCTGGAAGTTTATATACTTTCTCATTATTTACTGCAATATTCACACGATATAAATTATTAATGGTTCTCCATTCTTTTGGATATGATTGTAAAACATATACTATGTTCTCCTCATTCGCACATAAAACTTTACCTGTACTATCATTTTTACCCAAACAATGCTCTTTAGCAACTTTTAGTATTTTAGCATCATTGTTATCAATAGGAACAAATCCATCAACCCTAAAAGCAACTTTCCCTTCCATTTTAAAAGTATTGTTGTAGAAAATTCTGGCTTCATATGCACCAGCAGGTAGTTTGTCAAAGTTGGCTTGACCTGCTTTGACTCCACCTTTGTTAAATTTCCATTTAACCACATTTTCCCAATCATTGTTTTTGTCTGCAGGGTAGATGGCTAACCAATCATTGGTTGCTCCATTAATGTTTTTGAAGTTAATGCGTACATCTTCATCTGCTTTAAAAATAGCTTTGGTAGCACTTAACTCTGCTTTAGCTTGGTTTCCTGTAACTTGAAAAGCGTGTTTTGCTTCAATGTCATAAGAGTTATTGTAAAACGCTCTAGCCTCATATTTTCCTGCTGGTAGGTTTTTAAAAGAGAGTGTTCCTTCACTTTTATTTTGTGTCCAAGCCCATTTAACAACATTTTTCCATTCGGTAGAAGTGTCGGCAGGGTAGATACCAATCCAATCTTTGTGATGGTTAGTCATCTCGTTAAAGTGAATTTTAATGGTATCGGTTGTTGTGTAGCCTTGCTTTGTCATTGAAAGTGTTGCTGCACTTAAATTATTAATCAATAGTGCTGAAAGCACGAATAATGATTTTTTCATATAATGTCCTTTTTATAATTTAAAAGAACATTATAGAATAATATATGTTTATTTTTAATAAAATATAATATTTATTATTGAAAGATTAAATTCCTTTTAATGCCATTAGTAGTTCAGTAAAGACAGCGGCTCTGGTGGTTTTGTCATTGTCGGTCATCATGTAGATAACTTCAGAGAGTTTAGCAGGAACTTTAGGGTTAAGTTTGCTCACTTCATCGCGTGTAATTTTTCGTGCTTTAACCAACATAGGTTCAAAATCTTCAACAGCTACATAACGCTTCTCTTTTGTTAAAAGTTTAAAGAGTTTTAGCCCAAAATCAAAAATTTCAAACTTCTCTTTTTTAAGCGTTTTGGCTTGGGCTTCTAGTTCTAATTTTACTTCTAATCCTAGTTTCTCATTTAAAATGTAGTTAATTTTAGTATAGAATGCTAAGGCTTGGTAAGAGTAGTTTTGTGAGAGGTATCGCTCTTCAAAAGATTCAAAAGTTTCGCCTCTTTTTTTGAACCTTGCATAGCTTTGTAGCAGATACTTCACATGATGTTTTGCTTCATTAATGGGTAAGGCTTTGTGTAAAATATGAGCTTCTTGGGCATCACGCGTGATTTTCCCTGCAATGAAGATGTGAACCCCATCGACTCTGTTTCCCTCATCATCTTTGGCTTTACACCCCTCAAATCCAATGTCAGCAATGCCATGAACCCCACACCCTTTAGGACATGCCGACCAGTTCATGCGAACATGTCCACTCTCTATGGCAACTTCAGATTTTAAAAAGTTTGCCATCTCAATGGCATCTGGTTTGTTAGGAATAACCCCATACGAACAGGTGGCTGTTCCTGCACAGGCTATCATGTCATTAAAATAGATGTTGTTAAATGCATTGTATTTAGCAAAAATAGTAGTCGATTCAAAGGCGGGTAAGGCACTTGCATCAATATCTATTACATAGATGTTTTGGTCATACGTTAAACGTAAATTTCCCGACCCAAAGCTTTGGGCTCTAGTAGCTAAAGCTATAAGGTCTGTTCCTGAAAAGATTCCAGAGGGAACAATGATTTTATGGGCATATTTACCATTACGTTGTAAAACTTTGTTTGCCCCTAATGCAATGTTTTGTGATTGAACTAAGTTTTGACCTGCTGTGGCAAAGTTTACTCCTGCTTGGGCTTCAACCTCATCAATAAAGGCTTTCATTCCTACATCTTGTAGTAAAAAATGCAAACGGTTTTTGTTACGGTTGTCACGGTAACCAAAGGTTTTAAAAGTTTCTAAAAGTGCCATAAAAAAGCTTGGTACTTCTGAGGCTGTGACAAAGGTATTGGCATCTTTGGCTTGAATGCCTACTCTTGCCCCAAGATGAACGTTAAATCCAAACTCTCCCTCTTTGTTAGCTAAAACAAAACAACAGTCATGTCCAAAGATGTTACAAGCGTTGGACATTGAACCTAAAATTCCTGTGTTAAACTTACGAGGTAAAACTGAAATCCATTCCTCATTTTCGATAATAAGACTTTGAAGTTTATCGACAATGGGTTTAACGTCGATGATGTTGTCAAAAGCAATGCCTTCTAATGGGTCGGCGACAATGTTACGAGGATTATCTACTCCTGTTTGAAAAGTAGAGATACCCACTTCTTGAAGCTCTTGTAATACTTTAGCAATATCTTCAATTTGTAAATAGCGTAGTTCAATTTGCATTCTTGTGGTAATGTCAATGTAGTCATTTCCATATTTTTGAGCCACTTCTCCGATGCGTATGGCTTGTTCGCTTGTAAGCTGACCAATCGGTACTCGTACCCGTAACATAAAGTCTTCGCCTTTGTCAAAAAGACCAAAACATTTTAAAAAGTAGGCTGAATCCTCTTTACTTAAGGCATCATAGCCTCCTTTGGCAATGGCTTCAAGTTGTGCATGAACCTCCATTGGTGTTTTGAGTGCTTTGGTGCTTTCTACTTTGTTAAGTTTTTTACTTCGTGCTTCAAGTGCTTTGGCTAATGCTGACATTTGACCCCCATCTGATTTGATTAATTACTTTATTATACTAAAAACTTTAGATAATAATAAAAATAACTGCCCATTATTTAGTCATATTGATTTATATCACCTAAACTGCTTAATAGATGAGGGTATTTGAAGAGAGGAAAATTTATGATTTATTGATGGCTTTAGAATCTCTTTTAGCAATAATATGGCTAAAAAAGATTTTCGTATAATTAAAGTTAAAATATCAGGTATATTTTCCTCTTTTAGAGGTACTGAGTTCTTCTGTTGTATTAAGAGTTTTATCGCTACACTTACAAAATGCTCTTTACTTTTTGATAAATATTATTTTTTAGGAGCATTTTTTGGTGTAACGTACATATTGACATAACGACCATCACGTTTTGCATCTTGCTCTAAAACGCCTACTTCTTCAAGCATTGGCCATACTCGGTTAAGTACATCAACACCCCATTCTGGGTTTGCCATCTCTCTACCACGTAAAAAGACTCTTAGCTTGACATGTTTTCCAGCTTCTAAAAACTCAATGGCATGTTTTACTTTGTAAGCAATATCACCCTCAGCGATTTTACAAGAGAATTTAACCTCTTTTACATCAATGGTTTTTTGGTTCTTTCTGGCTTCTTTTTTCTTTTTTTCTTGCTCATACTTAAACTTACCGTAGTCCATTATTTTGGCCACAGGTGGGTTTGCATCGGGCGAAACCAGTACAAGGTCTAGCCCTTTATCATCAGCAATTTGCATTGCCTCATCACGAGATAAAATACCCATTTGTTCACCCTCATCGCCGAGAACACGGAGTTCTCTTGCACGAATTTTATCATTCATTATGGTGTCGTCAGGTTTTTTTCTACCGCGGTTGTTATTTTTGTGATGTCTACTCAAATCTTACCTTCATTTAGTTGTTGGCTTAATTCTACCATAAATTCATCAAAAGAAAGATTATATTGCTCTTTTGTGCGTCTATTTCGTAAGGCAACGGTTTTATTTTCAACTTCCTCATCACCTACAATAACCACATAAGGTACTCTTTGCTTCTCTGCATTTCGTACTCTTTTGTTGAGTGAATCATTTTTATCATAGATTTCACAATCTACTTCAAGGTCTATAAGTTTGTTTTTCAGTTCTTTAGCATACGCCACATGTGACTCTGAAATAGGTACAAATATCACTTGTGTTGGTGCTAAGAAGAGGGGGAACTCTCCTGCGTAATGTTCGGTTAAAATACCAATGAAACGCTCAAATGAACCCAAAATGGCTCGGTGAATCATCACAGGCGTGTGACGTTCATTGTCTTCTCCTACATATTCAGCTTCAAAACGCTCTGGTAGGTTGAAATCGACTTGAACCGTTCCACATTGCCATTTACGTCCAATGGCATCGGTGATTTTAATGTCAATTTTTGGTCCATAAAATGCTCCACCACCCTCATCAATGGTGAAAGGCAAGTTATTTTCATTGAGTGCATCTTTAAGTCCTTGGGTTGCTAAGTCCCAAACGGCATCTTCTCCAATGGCTTTTTCTGGTTTGGTTGCCACTTCCATGCTGTATTCAAAGCCAAAGAGTTTCATGACCGAATCAACAAACTCAACAATCTCAATAACCTCTCCTGCAATCTGTTCTGGTGTACAGAAAATATGGGCATCATCTTGAGTAAACTCTCTTACGCGTAGCAGACCGTGTAAAGCACCAGATTTTTCGTGACGGTGAACTACCCCATATTCGTAATATTTGACAGGTAAATCACGGTAAGATTTTCCACTTTGTTTAAAGATTTGAATATGTCCAATACAGTTCATAGGTTTGACCCCATACTCCTGCTCGTCAATGGTGGTAAGGTACATGTTCTCACCATAACACGCGTAGTGTCCAGAGGTTCGCCACATATCAGCTTTTAAAATCTCTGGACCACGCACAGGCTCATAGCCTCGTCTTCGGTGGGCTTTGTGTAGAATGTTTTCTAACTTGTAGCGTAAACGTGAGCCTTTTGGCATCCAGAATGGCAGTCCTGCACCACTCTCTTCATCAAACATAAAGAGTTCCATCTCAGCACCAATCTTTCGGTGGTCACGTTTTTTTGCCTCTTCCATCATCTTTAGGTAATCTTTAAGTGACTCTTTGTCTGCAAAAGCAATCCCATAGATACGTGTAAGCATCTCTCTACTCTCATCACCACCAAGGTAAGCTCCTGCAACACGTGTGAGTTTAAAGTTATGTAAAAAACGCAATGCTGGAACGTGTGGTCCTTGACAAAGGTCTTCAAAATCACCTTGTTTATAGACAGAGATTACCCCATCTGGAATACGTTTTAAAACTTCTTGTTTTAAATCATCAGAAGCAAATTTTTCTAAAGCTTCAGCTTTAGTCATCTCGTACTTTTCAATTTTGTACTTCTTTTTGATGAGTGCCTTCATCTGCTTTTCGATTTTCTTTAAATCTTCTTCACCAATCTTCTCATCGACACGGAAGTCATAGTAAAACCCTTCATCTACGTTTGGACCTACAAAAAACTTTGCATTGCTGTAAAGTTCTGTAATAGCTTGTGCCATAAGGTGTGCTGTGGAGTGTCTAATAATCTCTAAAGAGGCTTCTGAATTGTCATATTCAAGAGGGGTAGCCGATGGATTTTCGCCTGCTGTTTGTGTGTCTATAATGTTTCCGAGGTCATCAATGTAACCTATTAAATTTTCGCTCAAAATTAACCTTTATGTCGCTCTATAATACGTAATAGAACATGATTTTGTAATGCCGATATTATATCGCTTTAGGCTTAAGCCCTTAATCTTAAATCTTTTCTTAATATGTTAAAATGATGCTTTTAAATTAGGAGATAACTTATGGAACTATTTGGAACTGATGGTGTACGTGGATTAGCAGGGGGAAAACTCAACCCAATTAATGTCATGCGTTTGGCGATTGCTGCGGGGATTTACTTAAAAAAAACAAGTAAATATAATAAAATTTTAGTCGGAAAAGATACTCGACGTTCAGGCTACATGATAGAAAATGCTTTGGTCTCTGGTCTTACTTCCGTTGGGTTTGATGTGATTCAAATAGGTCCTATGCCTACGCCTGCGATTGCGTTTATTACCGAAAATATGCGTTGTGATGCAGGAATTATGATTACGGCTTCGCACAATCCTTATTATGACAATGGAATTAAATTTTTTGATGCAAGAGGGAGTAAATTTCCTAAAGAGAGTGAATTAGAAATTGAAGCTATTTTTAATGATTTAGAGCAAGTAGAATCTGCCTTTGTGACCAAAAAAGAGATAGGGCGTTCGGTACGAATTGATGATGTGATTGGACGCTATATTGTCCATATTAAAAACTCTTTTCCTAAAGAATTTTCACTTTATGGTAAACGTATTGTGGTCGATTGTGCCAATGGGGCAGCCTACATTGTCGCCCCTACGGTTTTACGTGAATTGGGAGCTGAAGTAATTGTCATGGCAAACGAGCCTAATGGTTACAACATCAACACCAACTGTGGGGCAACCTCTCCTGAAGCTTTGGTAAAACGGGTCATTGAAACACGTGCTGATATTGGAATCGCCCTAGATGGTGATGCTGATAGATTGGTACTGGTAGATGAAAAAGGAAACATTGTTGATGGGGACAAACTCATAGGTGCGTTAGCAATTCATCTTAAAACAGAAAAGAAATTAGCCAATGACAAAGTGGTTGCTACGGTGATGAGCAATCAAGGACTTGAGGATTATTTGGCTTCAAATGGTTTAAGCTTAGAGCGTTCAGATGTAGGAGACAAACATGTGCTTGAAGTGATGAAAAAAGTAGGTTCAAACTTTGGGGGAGAACAGAGTGGGCATGTAATCTTCTCAGATTTTGCCAAAACAGGTGATGGTTTGGTCTCTGGACTTCAAGCATTTGCCTATATGTTAGAGACCAATAAAACAGCGTCCCAAGCTTTTGATGTTTTTGAATTGTATCCTCAAAAGTTAGTCAATATTAATATTGCTAAAAAAATTCCTATTGAAAAGATTAAGGGTGTTAAAGAGTTATTTGCTGAAATTGAAGCTTCTGAAATGCGTCATTTGGTACGTTACTCTGGAACTGAAAACTTAATGCGAATTTTACTAGAGGGTAAAGACAAAACCAAACTCTTAAAAATGATGGAAAAAACCGTGGCTTTCTTTAAAAAGGCATTATCCTAATGTTACGACATCTACTTATCTTTTTGTTTGTAGCAATGGGAACTTTTTTCATTGACCAAACTATTAAAGTTTGGGCAATGGAATCTGTCAAGGGCATAGAACATGCTGTTATTTGGAAAGGCACTTGTATTAATTTAGAACTCTTTTACAACCGAGGTGTGGCATTTTCTATGTTAGAATTTTTAGGTAATAACTTAAAATGGGTACAACTAACATTAATCGTAGCTATTATTGCCTATGTCTTTTATGAGGGTTACTTAAAACAGTATGCTTTTGCCATTGGCTTAATTGTGGGGGGTGCAATTGGTAATCTATATGACCGTTTTATTCACGAGGGGGTTGTGGATTATGTGGCTTGGCATTGTGGTTTTGATTTTGCTGTTTTTAACTATGCTGATGTAATGATTGACTTAGGCGTAGCGATTATATTGCTTATAACATTTTTAGAATATCGAAAAGAGAAGAAGCTAAAAGCCTAAAATTAGGCTTTTGGGTTTTAGTAAACTATTTGAGCATTTCCATAGAGTGTATCTACTTTATCTTTAAGTTCTTCCATTATCTTTTTTTGTTTTAGCATCTGTTTTATTTTTGGTTTGGCTTCTTTAAATGACAATGTACCTGCTTTTTTCTTGTTGAGAAGATAGACCACATTGTAACCATGTTTGGTTTTAACAGGTGAATTAATTAAACTCTTTATTTTGTATTTGTAGGCTCTGTCAAAAAGATTTGCAGGCATTGCTTCTCTTCCAAACCAACCCATATATCCACTCTGTTTACGGGCATGTGCTTGGGCAATGAAGTCTTGGTCTAAATTGGTTGAAGCTTGTAAAGATTTTAAGACTTGATTGGCAGTTGCTTGATCTTGTAAAATAATATCAGCTATTTCAATCGAGTTAGGAAAAGTAAACTTATCAATGTTATTTTGGTAAAAATCTTTAATCTCTTGCTCTGAAACCGTCACCTTTTGAAATGCTTCTTGTTGGTAAAGTGACAGTGCAATAGCCCCTTTAATACTTCTTAGCTGTTCTTTATTTAATGTTTTTCCATATTGTTTTTCAATGAGTGCTTTTTGTTGGTTAAATGCCTCTTGAAATTTTGGATTATTGACAATAGGGCTACTCAAGAGATTTGCATAGAGAACCTCTTCTTTAATAAGTTGCTCCATGAGGTTACTTTTTTGTGTTTCATCTAATTGGGCATACTCTTTTGATAGTAGTGTATCCGTAATTTTATGACCATTAACGGTGACTAAAGTTTTTGCCATCAATAGTGTTGATGAGATAATCAGCAGAATGCTTACGATTTTTTTCATGTTGTGTAATTCCTTGTTTTTTTAAGGAATCATAGCATAATATTTGTGGTGAATTGTGTTCTTTAGTCGAATGTTTCAGCCACAAAGGTTTTTTTTACTTCTCCTGCAAATCTATACGTTTCTTCTTCTAGTGAAACATAGAGTTCATCTTTTGATTTTGGAAATACTTTAATTTTATCTTGGACAAATTTTTCATCATTAGCACGAATAAAACAAGCGACAATACCTGTACCACAAGCTAAAGTTTCATCTTCAACTCCACGTTCATAGGTTCTTACCTTGATGGTTTGATCATCTTCGATTTTACAAATATTGACATTGGCATTAAATTTATCTCTTAGGCGTTTGGCTTGGGCTAAGTCAAATTCATCAATATTATCACGAATAGCTACAAGATGAGGAACGCCTGTGTCAATAAACCACCAACGCTCTCCCTCTTCGTCTATTTCACTGCTAAGTCTTATGGGTTTGGTCATGTCACTGGTGACATAGTTTCCATTGACATTGGCACGAATAAGACCTGCTCCTGTTAAGAATTCTGCTTCATTGTTTTGAGAGATACCTTTTTCCATCGCAAAGTGTGCCACAGCACGAGAAGCATTTCCACACATTGTGGCACGGCTACCATCGTCATTGTAAAAATCCCATTCAAAATCATATTCTGGATGAGGAACAACCACGACTAAACCATCTGCACCTACACCATTTTGTCTGTGACAGAGACGTTTGGCTAATTTTGAACGATCTTTTTTCTTTTTACGAATAATAATAACAAAGTCATTGCCACTTGCAGAGTATTTGGTTACAGTCATAATAATTCCTATGCTTTTTAATTATATTTTAGAGGAATTATTATATCAAATTTTGGGTCAGTGAGAGTTTAGGGGAAGGATTGATGCTGGTGCTATGTTTGAAGATTGCTTTTTATCTCTACTCTTTACAAATGAGGTAAAGAGTAGAAGTCCTGTGAAAATAAGCAGTCCATTACCAAGGTAATCATGTGCTAATGAAAAGTTTTCTTGACCTTGCAAGACGAACTGAGCAATAAACCAAATTCTAAAAACATTAACCAATAAAATAATAAAATAACCCATTATTGCCCATTTTAGTTTATGGGATTTAGTTGCAGGAAAAGCAAGGATAGAGGCTAAGAAAAATAGATAAGGAATCATTCCATTACATGCTTTTTCAATCACTAAAGTATAGTGTTCACTAATAAAAATTCGATGTGCTTCCATCATGCCATCAGTTAAAACGTAAGAGGTAAGCACTGCTGTAAGGTTGGTTTGAAAATTATTAATCAAGGCACTTACAGGAGAGTAATCCCAATAGAAAAGTGCAAATAGTACAATAATACCTACCCAGTAGAAGAGAATAAAATTTTTCATTATTATTTAATCCTTAAATATTTTTATTAGTTATTTTTTATTAATTTTATTTTATCTAAAAAAAGTGGAGAAATTACTTATTGTTAGAAAATATTTTAAAAATAATTTAAATTGTTAGTAAAAATGTCTATTTAATCGTAGTATAACATAAAAAAACATTAAAAAAGAAGACTAGAAAATTGAAGTTTAGAAGAGAATAAAAAAGAAATAGTATAGAATGTTGTAGAAAAAAGAAATTTACTGTTTTTTAGGAGGGTTTTTAGGGATAGGTGCGTTGTTGGGTTTCTTTTTCTCTTTAGGTGGTACTAGAGGAATATTTTGTGCCATAATCACTTGTGAATCTTGATTAGCTATTTTTATGATGGCTAAATATTTGTCTTTCTTTTTACTTTGATAGATTTTAAAGAGTTCTAGTTTTTTAGCAATGACATCTATCTCTACTCTATCATCATTTTTGAGAGGAATACTATAAACGCCACCCTCAATGCGTAGAAGGGTATTGTTTTCTTTATAGACTAGCCAAACTACTTTGGCTTGTGCTAATCCATAAAGTGAATGGCTTGTATTCTCAATGGTAAGTCTATGAAATTTATCTTTAGTGGTAATGCTAATGTTATGATCAGCATACATCAAATCCTTGTAGAGCGTTGTAGAACCTTTAAGGGTAGAGTTTGACTTTTTTAGATGATTAAAGAGTTGCAGATTAGATGCACGCATTAAATCAGAACTCTTATAGAGTGCCATGAGTACCAAAGCGAGTAGGGTAATGGAGATGACTAGCTCGACAATGGTAAACGCAGTATGTTCTCTTTTCATATTAATCTTCCATAATCCCAATACGAATGGCTTCTTCATAAGAAGTCTCTCCAGCGATCATCATATCTGCTAGTTTGTCAGCAATGGTACGCATTCCTTGTTTTTTAACTTCTGCACGAATTTGATGGTCATTTAGACCTTGTTGCATCATCTCTTTGACACTATCATTCATAATGAAGAGTTCACCTACGGCTTGTCTTCCCTTGTATCCTGTAAAGTCACACTCGGTACAACCTTCAGCTTTGAAATAGACCCCTTCAGGTAAGGAGAGTTCTTTTAATAAACTTGGTGCTAATGGTGTAGGCTTTTTACAGTTATTACAGAGTTTCCGTGTTAATCTTTGGGCTAAAACACCCAGTAAGGTTGAGGTGAGTAAAAAGTCTTCAATCCCCATGTCCATGAGTCGAGAGATGGCTGAAGTTGCATCATTGGTATGTAGAGTTGAGAGCATTAAGTGACCTGTAAGGGCCGAACGTAAAGAGATGTCAGCTGTTTCAGCATCACGGATTTCCCCCACCATAATAATGTCAGGGTCTTGTCGTAAGATGGAACGCAGACCTGCTGCAAAGGTAAGTCCTACTTTAGAATTAACTTGAATTTGATTAACATTTTCAGCATTGTACTCTACTGGGTCTTCAACCGTAATAATATTTTTATCAGGTGTGGCAATGTGTTGTAAACATGCGTGTAGAGTTGTTGATTTACCAGAACCTGTAGGACCTGTTACGAGTATCATACCATGTGGGTGGGTAAGAAGCTTATTGAGGTCTGTGGTAATATCATCGGTAAAACCAAGGGTTTGAAGGGTTGGAATACTCTCACTGGTCATAAGAAGCCTCATAACCACACGTTCTCCATGGTAGGTAGGCAATACCGAAACCCTAATGTCAAGACTGTTACCTGAAATGGTAACTTGGGTACGACCATCTTGGGGAACTCTTTTTTCAGAGATGTCTAGGTTAGAGATAACTTTAATCCGTGAGATAACTAAACCTGTAATGTTCTTGTCAATATCTAGGTGTTTTTTTAACGCACCATTAATTCTAAGACGCACTTCACCTTTTTTCTCTAAGGTCTCAATGTGAATGTCTGATGCCCCTTTTTTAATGGCTTGAAAGAAGAGCGAGTTTACCAATTTAACAACAGGTGCAGACTCTTCGTTAGAGAGCAAATCTTGTGAATTTTGAATAAAGTCAAGTAGATCAGACTCCACTTCAATAATATCATCAGAAGAGGTATCGACATTTTCAAAATCTGAGCCTGTTTGAATCTCTCTAAATTTGTGACCTAGACGTTCAAAACTTCCCTCATCGAGTTCTACGATAGGATAGTCAATATTGAGTTTTGAAAAATAGTTTAAAGCTTGTGCTAGGCTTGATTTCTGCACAACAGCACAAGGATTGTCTTTGACAATGGCAAAAAGAAGTTCATGTTTCATTGCTAATTTATTATCAATCTCATCATTCCAATGAGGTTCTAAATCAACATTTTCAAGTAAATTTAAGTGTAACATATTAGAAACTTCTATTGTTTTGGGTATCGCTAAAGTTTGACCCCTCATCATACTCTACCCCAGTGTTAATAGTATTGAGGTTCACTGAACTTGGTTGCGAAAAACTATCCATAATAGATTCACTACGAACATAATCATCATTTTGTGGTGCATCAAAAGTTGGGCTTGTGATCACAGGTGTACTTACTGAGGTAGCAGGTTGAGGATCAGCTACAAATGTTTGTCTTGTATGTAAGATAGGTTGTTGTGTGTTAGCTTGAACTCTTGTAGGCTCTACACGTTTACTTGTTCTACTAGATGTTCCTAAAAAAGTTTCATGTCTAGGCTCAGAAGAGATACCATTTTGTTCTTCTAGTTGTGCCATTAAAATTTTGTTGTATTGTTGTTGTACTGAATTTAATTCAGTTAGATAAACACGTAATTTGGTTAAGTCTGAACTTTTTGGAACAATATATGGTGTAATATAAATGACAACATTTACTTTATTGCTAGAATCACCCTTAGAGGTAAAAAGTTTTCCTAAAATTGGAATGTCTCCCAATATTGGTATTTTACTCACCGAGTTACCATCAGAACTCTTAATAAGACCTCCCAAGATAATGGTTTCAGCATGGTTAATAATGGCATTGGTCTTAACGGAACGTTTGGTTGTTGTTGGTCTGTCTGCTGCTGAACCAGAACCAGGCAAAATATCTTCAATGGTCGTTTCAATAGCGAGAGAAACTTTGTTGTTAGAAGAGAGTCTAGGTTTTACTTTAAGCGTAATACCAATATCTTCTCTACTATAGTTATTTATAACCGAAGAAGCTCCTTGGGTACTCTGTTGTGCTTGGGTTAAAATAGATTGTGTTCGACCTACATAAATGGTAGATTCTTTGTTATTTGTTGAGAGGACAGAAGGTCTGGACAAAATCTGTGCAGCACCATTTTGTTTTAGTAGGTCAAGTTGCGCTCCAAGTGCAAATACTTTTGAAATTCCTGAGTCAAAAGAGAATCTACTAGGTGTCTCTGTTCCTACAACATTTCCCGCATCATTGTAAATGGTTTTTGAGCCTCCTTGATTTAAGAAACTAAGAAGGCTACTAGAGACGGCTAATGCAGGAGCTCCTGCATTAGCTGCAAGAGAAAATAGACCATTTGAGGTGATTGAACCACCATTTAGTCCATATTTGATTCCAACATTTTTTGCAAGATTGGTATTGACCTCTACAATTTTTGCTTGAATATATACTTGTGATTTTTCAACATCAAGTTGTTGTATGGTTGATAAAATATTTTGATACTGTTCTGCATTGGCTAAAACAATCAAAGCATTTCGTTCTAAATCAGAGGCAATAACAGCTTTCATAATAGGTTTTCCACCTTTTCCTACTGAACCAGGTATGGCATTGGAGCTTGTCATTTGAGGAACAATTTTACTTAAAATTTTCTCCATATCTTCGACATTGGAGTTTGAAAGTGGAATAACATGCATTTTTTGAATGTCACCTTCCCCTTCAACATCAAGTTGTGAAATATACTGTTCTAAGCGACTGACATTGCGAGAGTTCCCTACCAAAATAATAGAATTGCTTGTAATATCTTGCATTACATCGACTTTCTCAGAAATAATATCTTGTGGGAAAAGTGATTTGGACATTTGTTGGATATTGTTAAAAATATCTTTTACACGTGCATGTTGAAGTCGAACAATTTGACTTCTTTTGGCTTGTTTATTTTCAATCTTATCAATCAGTGCCTTAATTGAACGTAAGGTTGAGGGGTAAGCTGTCACAGATAAGAGGTTGTTTTTCTTAAATGAGACGACTTTAGCACTTTTATGTAAAAGTGGTTTAATTTTTGTTCTAATCACCGCAGCATTAACATTAGAAAGTTGAAAAACCACTGTTTTCATGGTTCTTCCACCTGTATTGATGTTAGAACTTACAGGTAAACCTGTCCCTGCTGCGTTTATTGATTTTACCACTTGATAGTAAGAACCTTTTTTGACTAAGGTCATTTTCTTTGTTTCTAAAATGGCATTAAGTAGAGGAATGAGTTCATCTTTTTCAACCCCTTCTTTGTTGGCAACAAAGTTGATTTTACCTTTGATTTCACCATCAATTAAAATATTTTTACCTGTAATCTTACCAACCATTTTAACAAAGTCATTGACACTTAGGTTTGCAAAGTTAATATTTACTTTTTGAGCTTGAGCTTGTGTACTTAATACTAGGAGTGTTCCTAGTGCTATTTTACTGAATTTCATATTCTAAATCCTTACTTATTCCATTTCTTTCAACGGTTAATGTTAAATTATCTAAATCGTTTATGCCATTAAAAAAGTTCATGGCTGAGCTTAAATTTAAGGGTTCTGCATTGATAGCAGTTAAAATGTCCCCACGTTCTAGTCCAAGTGCTTCAATGTCTGAGCCTTTTTTGACAAAATTGACTTTAAAGCCAGCAGATTTACCATCTTTTTTATAGTTTGATAAACCAACATCTTTCCATACTTTGTCAATATCTTTGGTGTAAGAAGTTAAGAGCGTTTTAGGGATATGTTTTGTTCCTCCCTCTTCGACAATCTTACTTGTTTTTGCTGATGGGCTTGTTGGTGTCTTACTCGCATGACTTGATGCCACATTTGTTTTACTGTTTTTTCTATTTTCAAGAGAGAGCTTAAACTCTTGTCCATTTTTTCTAAAGAGGACATAATCTTTTCCTGCTGTGAAAAGTTCAAATCCATGTATCTTCTCTCCACCTGAGAGTATGCTTGTTTTTGAACCTTTTGAAACTGTTACAACCAATTTTTTATCAGAATGATAAAGCCCTAATAGTTTGTATCCTTTCATTGAAATAACGACACTTTTTGTTGGTGCTTTAGGTGTAATAGTCACTTTTGATGGGTTACTTAAACGTACACGATAATAGAGCTTTTTTGCTTGTGTTGATTGCTTCATCTCTTCTCCTGTGGTGGGAAGAAAAAGCATGGAGATAATCAACCATAATAGTTTTATACCAACCATAATAGAGAGAAGAAAAATAATAGTGGAGAGATGCTTGCTACTAATAACTTGTTTCATAGATCCATCCTTTTTCTTTATCTTTTTTCAAAAACTTTTTAATGGTTTTTATCTCTTTAGTGACAGGGAAGAGCAGTGCTACTTTTCTATCAAGTAGTGCTACTTCTCCATTCATAACCCCAAAAGAACCATTGGCATCTAATTGTATCTTAAGAGGATTGATTATGGAATAAACAGCATTAACGCTGTTAATCTCTTTAGGTGCCATATTGGAGAGTGATTTATCCATTTTAACATCATTAATTTTTAAGGTATTGTAAAAAAAGAAAATATTAAAATTTAATTGAGATATTGTTGCAATCTTTGCACCATCTACAGATAGGTCTGCATTTTCAATTTTTAATCCGTACCATGTATCACTAATGGTTTCATTTGAAATGAGAATACTTTTCTCTTTTAACTGTTTTTCTAAAGCATAATATAGTTCTACTTTTGGTGCAAAAAGCCACAAAAGTAGGAGGCTTAGAAAAAAACCACCAACAATTCGTTTTACCATTTGCATTTTAACTCCATTGTGTATAAATTTTTAGAACTCTGCTTAATATCTAACTGGACAATTTGAACAGGAATGTTAATGAGCTTATTGGTAAGCTTATTTAATTCACTACCCGTTAGGTCTTTATAGGAAGCATGAAGCTTTTTAGATTTTTTTTGAAACAGGGCTACTTTACTATTGGAAACAATTGTTTTGAGTACTTTTAGTTTGTTAGCAAGTTGTTTCCCACCCCATTGCTCTTTAAGTGCTTTAATGCTGTTAAGTTCCATAATCTGTTTTTGGATTAGCATTTTGTTCTGGTGAACATAAGTATTTGCTGCATTTTTATAGATAAAAGAAAACATCAAAAACAGTAAAGTAATTAAGATAATTAATTCATTTTTATAACGTTGAAGGGTCATCATATTCATAGGCTCTTCTCCACTTTAATGGTTTTTCCTGTAACAGTAGTTTTCAAATGTTTCTCTTTCGCACTTTGAGTAATTTGATTAATGATACGGTTTTCTAATGTTGTTATTTCTGCTAAAACCTTTGACTTCTCAATGTGCAGTGTGCTTAATTCACTTTTAGCAGAGAGTAATTTAGAAATCTCTTTAATGGTCTTTCGTTTTGCTCTTTCTACTCTATTGATGGGTTTATATTTTGCTAAAATACTCTCTCTAATAGCCGTTGAACTGTAGCTAGGATTGTCATCTAACAGTGCTAAAAGTTGTTCATTATCTTTAGAGATAGAGGCTGTTGTACGATTTCCTTCTATAATAAATATTGTTCCCAAAATAACAAAGATTGAGCTAAGCAAAATGGTCTCTTTTAATGATATTAAAGAGTTATGTGATGCCCCTAAGCTGACACCTGAATGTAATTTTACTTTTGAGAGGTCTAAAGTTTTAAACTCCGTATCTCTACCAATGAGATGTACAGGAAGAATGGTCACTGTATCATCTATGCTTATGAGTACATTTTGATTGCTAATCTTAATAGGTTGCGTTAGTTCAATATTTAACTCTTGTGCAAAATATATTTTTGAAACACGATGAGCTTCAATCCCTTTACTCTCTAGGAAAGCCTCTATCTCTTTAATGTCATAAGCATAAAAATACCAAGATTCTCCATGTTTACTTACATGGTACTGATACTCATGTGAGCTGTCGAGATAATCATCAAAAAGCGATTGTGCTATCTGTTTTGCTTGATATGCAAATTTTATATCAAGCTCTTCAGATATAAATGTATAAAATTCTGGTGTTAAGATAATTTCAACACTATGTTTTAATGAGACGCTGTCCATATCTTTATGGATTAATAGTTTCTGGTTATTCTTGTCCACTAAACTCAAAGTTACTGCTCCTTCCTTCTGTGTAATTAAATTTAAAGCCATATCGCTCTTTTTGGTAGAGAAATGTTTCTCTACAAGAGATGGCATTAAGTGCTTTTTTAGCATAGATATTCTTATCTAGGTTGTTGTTTTGTCCATTGTCTTCTAAAAAGCTTGGTAAAGTTGATTCTCCTTTAATCCAAGAATCTTTTACTATCTCTAATGGAATCTCAAAGGCTGCTGAGATAAACTCTAATGATGGGTATGCACCATCTATTTTTGTTTTTTTATCTGTTTTGACAAACGCAAAATATTTATTCCAAGGAATATCAAGTACTTTTATATCATCATATCTAAAAGCATAATTCATTAAAATTTTATTAAATTGCTGTTTTGATATTATACCTTTTTGTTTTTTTAATCTTGATATATACTCTTCATCTTCTGATGATTTGGCTTTAATGGCTTGAATTATCATCTCCTCAAGTGCTGTTGGCTCTTCTAGGTGGTACAACTCTACCACAGCCTCAAAAATTTTTGACGCTAAGTTATTTTTTTCTACAGAAATTTTATCGTCAAGCCAATTGATAGGGACACCCAACATAAGTGGCTGACATGTTAAGGTAATGGCAAAACCACTCTCTTCATCATCTAGCATAAGAGGCATTCCATATAACATTTTTAACTTCGCACTATTATCTGCCTTTTTAGGAAAAAAACGTTTAAAAATATCACCTGTATTTCCATATAAGATATTGGCTTGAGTAAGGGCTGATGTCGCAACAGCACTTTTTCTAGCTTGATCCAAATAGCTAAAGGAGACAGCCATTATTGACATAATGGTAGCAATGACCATTAGGGTTATTAAAAGTGCAATGGCTGTTTTTCTTTTATCCATAATAAAGCTCAATTCAAGTAAAATCACCAATATTATAACCACTTTTAAATTAAGGAAATTACGAATGACCCATAAAACAGAGCGAAAGAGCATAAAGCTTTTAAAAACATTAACTTCAATTACTACTTCTAAACATAAAATAATATCAAAGAAAGCTTTTACACTCTTAGAGTTACTTGTTGTTATTTTAATCTTAGGAATTTTAGCCGCGGCAGTTGTTCCTAAAGTTGTTGGTGCTGGAGATAAAGCAAAAGTAGATTTAACTTGTGTCAATATGAGTTCAGCAGAGAGAACTTTAGATATGTTTAGAATGGATAATGGTGTTTATCCTGAAACAGAAGAGGGTTTAGCTGCTTTAATCTCTAATCCAGACAGTGATAAATATGTAAATTATAGTTCAAATGCTTACTTAAAAGAGTATCCTAAAGATGCATGGGGTGGAAAGCTTATTTACATTAAAAAAGGTAGTGGCGTTGAAATTATCTCTTATGGTGCAGATAGAAAAGAGGGAGGAGAGGACTACTCTGCTGACTTGAAACTCTCTAAATGTAAAAAATAGTACTTAAAGATAATAACGATGCGAACCAAGCATACTATGCCCACAATTAGCAAGGGTTTTACACTTTTAGAGTTAATTGTGGTAGTGATGATTGTCTCGATTATGAGCTTTTTATTATTTACGAGTATTGCACAAGATGAAAAAAAGAAAACTCAAGCCCTCTCTCCTGCTACACTTCCCTCTACCTTTCGTCAAGAGTTTAAAGGCAAAGGTGAAGTAGAACTTTTTTGTATTAATAAATGTAAAGAGTGTTATGTAATGATAGATAACACCATAACGGCGTATGAAGGTCAGATTAATTTAGGTGAAGAGCTTGAAGTTGAAATGCTTGACAAAGATAACCGTTTTTATACAGTTAGTGATTTTGGACGTATTAAAGATGAAAAAGTCTGTTTTCGTTATCATCTTTATGCTAATGGAAGTACTACTAAAATGGTTATTTCGAACAAACAGGGCATCTACTTTTTACCCTCTTTTTTTGGAAAAGCCCAAGAGGTAAATGATACAGAAGAAGCAAAAACTCTATGGGTGAAAGAGGAATATTCTCTTGATGACTCAGGTGCATTTTATTAAAGGAAACAGATGAAATCTAAGCATAAAAAAGCGTTTACCTTAATTGAGATTATGGTTTCGGTGATTATTGTCAGTCTTGTTGTAACAGGTATTTTAAAACAACAGTCAAACAATTCAAAAATGTCCGTCTATCTTTTAAAAAGAGGTGATTCTGAATTAAGTAATGGACTCTTTTTAACTAAAAATGCTCAACGCTACAATGAAGAAAATAAAACAGCTTATGATTTATTGGTTCATGAATTTGTTATTGAAGATTTAGAGAGCCGTGAAGTGCTAAAAAAGATTGATCGACAAATTCATATTACAGAAGATATAAAGATACCTGTAAAGATGGACGAATCCAGTGGACAAGAGTTTATGTTTTACACCAATGAAATTTTATTAAAAGGAAAATATCCAGCACGCTACTATACTTTTAAACAATAGTATAGCAGTTTGTTACTGTGCTGAAATTTCTTGATTAAGCCTTACTTCCTGGCTTAATAGCTTTTGAGCCACTTTTACACATAGGACATTCATCGGGGTGATACATCTCAAAGGTAAAGTCATCTAAGGCAAAAAAAGGTACTTTTGAAGAGAGTTTACACTCTGCTTTGGCTTCAAGTGATGAACCTTCTCTTTTACAAAAACCTCGGTTGGCTAAAGAGGCAAAAGCTATTACATTCGCACCAAGGGCTTCAATAGCCTGTGCTGCTTTCATGGCAGAACCACCTGTGGTAATAATGTCTTCACAAATTAAAATGTTTTCACCTTTTTGTACTTTGAAGCCACGACGAAGTTCCATTCCTCCCTCTTTTTTCTCAACAAAAATAGAGCGAACACCTAATGCTCTTGCCAATTCATATCCTGCCAATACACCACCAAGTGCAGGGGCGCAAACGGTATCAATTTGTATGCCAGATTCATTAATCATTTTTGCCAATGCATTACAGATTAGCTCAGCACGTTTAGGGTCTTCTAAAACTTTAGCACTTTGTAGATAACGTTTTGAATGATTACCACTGGCTAAAAGAAAGTGACCTTCTAAAAGAGCCTCAGCATCTAAATACTCTTGTTCTATGTTCATCATTATACTTTTAAAATTTCAGTCTCTTTAGCTGCAAGGGTTGATTCAATATCACTAACAGCATTGTCTGTAATCTTTTGAACTTCATCTTGACCTCTTTTGGACTCATCTTCAGAAATATCTTTTGATTTTTCCAGTTTTTTAACTTTGTCATTACCCTCTTTACGAATATTTCTAACCGCAATTTTAGCTTTTTCTGCCATACCTTTAGCCTGTTTAACAATTTCTTGTCTTTGTTCAGAAGTCATCGCTGGAAAAAATAGTTTAATAAAGTCACCATCATTGTTTGGATTCACCCCAATATTAGCTTCTTGAATGGCTTTTTCAATTGCCCCTAAAAGGTTCTTTTCCCAAGGAGTAATTGAAATGGTTGTTGCATCTGTTACTACGACTGAACCCACTTGATTAAGGGCTGTTGGTGTTCCATAGTAATCTACACGAATAGCATCAACAATATTGGTACTTACTTTTCCTGTTCTAAGGGTTGAGAAATCTCTTTTTAAAGCATCAATGCTTTTTCCCATTTGTTCTTTTGTCTGTGCATAAATTTCATTTAACATAATTTGATTGTCCTTCTTGATAATTTGGAGAAGATATAAACCATTTGAGGAGACTTCCCCAAGTGGTTATTTTGTAGATTTATTATGGTCTGCTGTGGGTACAGATGTAGCTGTATTGATGGTGTCAGCTACCGAGGAATCATTTTCTTGATTGTAAAGGTATCCCATAGCTAAGGTATTCAGTACAAATAAAAGCGATAAAGTAAATGTCGCTTTAGATAAGAAACCAGCAGGACCTTTTGCTCCAAACATTGAATCATTACTTCCACTGTAAGCACCAAGACCGATACTTGAACTTTTTTGTAATAATATAGATATAACAATCGCAATTGTTAAAAGAATTTGTACAACTAATAGGGTTTCTATCATTTTTTCCTCTTTAAATGATGAAGTATATACTTCAAATTGGGTATAATTTTGGCGATTATACCCTAAACTAATTGAAAATGAGATAAATGGAAGTCGTTAAAGAATTTTCTAAATTTGCCAATGAATATGAGAAGCATAATATTATTCAAACTGCTGTTGTAAAAAAACTTTGTGAACGTTTAGATAAAGTTTTTTATAAAAATATTTTAGATATTGGTGCAGGTACAGGTGGGGTTTATGAAGAACTTCATCACAAAAATATTAAATTTTCAAATTTTGTAGCATTGGACTTTTCTCAAAAGATGCTTGATATTCATCATAGTGATTGTAATATCAAAAAACTTTGTTTAGATTTTAATCAAAAAAATTTTTCTTCTGTTTTTAAAGTGCATGAATTTGATTTACTTATCTCTTCCTCTGCTTTACAATGGAGTCATGACTTGTCACAAGTACTGCAAGAACTCTCATTGTTATCTCATAATTTTTTATTTTCATTTTTTACAGCCAATACCTTTAAGACATTGCATCAGTGTGTTAATATAGAATCTCCTATTCTCTCAACAGAGCTTATTATTGAAGCACTTAATAAATTCTTTAACTATGATTTAGAGTTAGTAGAGTATCAGCTTAAATTTGATTCAGTACGTGACATGCTTCACTATATTAAAAAATCAGGAGTTGGTGGTGGCGTAAAACAATTAAGCTATAAACAGATGAAAATGTTAATGATGGAGTATAAATTAGATTATTTAGAATTTGAAGTGCTATTTGTAAAGGTAAAAAGTAAAAAGAAGTGATCTCTTGGAGTAGATACTCCAAGAAAGAAGATTGTTAGTCGTCTCCCATTATTCCTAATAGTTGAAGAATAGAAGTAAACATATTGAAAAAATCTAAAAATAGTGAAACGGCTGCATCGACAGGTGAATCATACGCACCATTAGCAATGTTTTGTGTATCATAGATGGTAAAGAGTGAAAACAATAATAATATACCTGCTGTGATGATAACATGCATTAGTGGATTATGTAATATAAAGATATTAACAAGTGATGCTACAAAGATAACAATCATTGTAATAAACAGAGGTTTTCCCCAGCTTGAAAAATCACTTTTTGAATTAATAGCAAATAGACTCAATGCTCCAAATAAAACAGAAGTCATCAAAAATGCATTACCAATTAATGCTCCATTACCTTGACCAATAATCATGGCTAAAAGAGGTACAATCATAACCCCTAGGGCAAAAGTAAATACAAAAAGAGCCATCAAATGCAAAGTTGGGTTTTTTCTTGTAGCATTAAAGCCAAAAAATACCATTAACATTACAAAACCAAAAATAAACCATTTGTATTGTGAAATTGTTGCAACATAGGGCATAGTTAAGTATGCACCCAGTGCAGAAGCCACCATGCTTGCCCCAAGAAGTTGGTATGTTTGTTTCATAAATGTAACGCTAGTGGCCACTACGGCTGTTGTTTCATTAGCTACATTAGCTGTGTTGTTATTATAATCTCTATCATAAAGAGCCATATTAATCCTTTGTGTTTAATATATAATTTTATATCAATTTTTTATTGATATAGTCAAAGTGAGTATAATGAGTTGATGTTTAAAAGAAGTTGAAAGAAGAGGTAAAAGTAAGTTTCAGAAGAGAAAAACTCTTCTGAAATATTAGGTTTTAAACTATTAATATAGACCTAATGATTGCATAGTAGCTACAGAAAGACCTGCAACTGGTAAACCTTTTGCTTTTTGGTAAGAACGTGTAGCTGATCTTGAAGCTGAACCCCAAACACCATCAATTGGACCATTATAGTGTCCAGCCGCTCTAAGTGCTTTTTGTACATTTCTAATCATTGTAGCATTCATACTTGTTTTACAAACAATTGGAACCCATTTAGCATATCCATCTGCAACCATTCTCTTTTTAGTTACTGTTTTGTAAGTAGCAGGAATAGCTATTCTTCTTTCACTTGCTGGAGTGATAAGTTTTTTAACTTTAACAGTTGTGTATTTTGCAGGTGTAGTAACAACTTTTGTTCTAGCAGGTGTTGCAACAACTCTTTTAGAAACTTTGTTATATTGTGCAGGTGTTGCAGTTAAACAAATTTTATTTCCTGTTGCTCTAGCAGAAGCTGAAAGTCTTGCACCAGCTGTACCATTATCTGCATATGCAGCACCAGCTCCATTACCCATACCAGCTTCACCAGAAGCTGCTGACATACCTGTTGAACGTGCATTACCACAGTTAGCAGGGCTATTTGTCCAACCATACTGACCACCAGCAACTTTTTGTGTTTTAGTTACAGTTTTGTAAGTAGCAGGAACAGGAATAGTTCTGCTTGATGCAGGAGTAACTAATTGTTGAACATTTACAGTTTTGTAAACAGGAGGTGTAGTTACTTTTCTAGTTGATACTGGTTTAGCCACAACTTTTTTTGTTACTGTTTTGTAAACAGCAGGAACTTCTACCAAACATACAACTTCAGATTGGTTACATCCTCTGTCTTGACATTTTGTTCTTTTCCACTCTGTTCTTGCAGGTGAAACCATTACTCTTTCTCTTACAGTTTTATACTGAGCAGGAGACTTAATAAGTTTTTCTGTACCTTCAGATACTAAAATTCTTTTAGTTACTGTAGTATATTTAGCAGGAACAGCTACAACTCTTTCACTTGCTTCTGAAGCTAAAACTTTTTCTGTAATTTTTTGGTATTTTGCAGGTGCATAACACTCATAAAAACAAGTACCTGGTTGAGCAGCACCTGTTGGCATACCAGCAGCTTGTGCAGCATTCATAAGCATATTAGAAGCTTCTGGCGAGTTCTTTCTTAAAGATGTTCTCCAAGTTCTAGCAGCTGGTTTAGCTAATACTCTTTCATATACAGTTTTGTAAGTTGCAGGAACAGTAATAGTTCTTTGAGTACCATCTGAAACTTTTATTCTTTCAGTACCCCATGTATATTTTGCAGGAATAATTTGTACTTTTTCACTTGCTTCTGTTGCTAAAACTCTTTCTGTAGAGCTAGCATATTTAGCTGGGAAAAATGCTTTTGTAAAACATTGTCCTGGTCTTGCTGGTGGTAAATCATCACTGTCCATACCTGCTGCATTTGCAGTAGTAATTGCTGTCATAGCAATGAGTGATAGCTTTAATGTATCTTTAATTGTCATAATATTCTCCTAAGTATTGATATGCAAAAATTAACGCATAATTAATTATAAGTTAAGTTAGCTCATTGGTAGCTTAAAATAGAAAAAATAGTAATTAAAAATATTATTAAATAAATAACAATATCTTTAATTCAATATAAAGCTTACATTAATATAATATATAAACTATTTTTATGCTAATATTTATGTAGAGTAAAATATTCCTAAGTAAAAAAAGAATTTGCAATATTTTAAAAGAAATTCGCAAAAACCCTTGACAAGTAAGAGGAAATTCTCTATAATACGCGTCCAAGAACATTGGGGCTTACTTAGAGTTTAAGTGGCTGATTCTTTGAGAGAAGAGTAAGTGTTTTTAGAGTGATCTTTAACAACCAAATATAAGAGAAACA